>KB659944.1_pt61 | contig 13332 bp, 17 predicted proteins | sample 558768 | NCBI scaffold set KB644980.1 | reverse complement strand
ACTACACAATTAATGAAATCTGGCGGCTCAGTCTATTGCATTAAATTAGATCTTAATTGACTAAATTCACAAAACTCTAGAAATTTGACGCTGCAGCCAATCACTAAAGTCAAATAAAATCCGCTAGATCATAATTGAAGGGATAAATAGTTTATGGATAATGAAAATGACTCGGATCATGGCCACAGGCACCATGAACTAATGTTCAGGAAAAAATTCTTCATATCTACAGCGCTATCCACACCGGTCTTACTCTACTCATCATTCATACAGAATCTTCTCAACTTCTCCATGCCGGCTTTTATCGGTAGCAGTCTGATAGTGCCAGTTTTTTCGGTCATTGCATTCGTGTATGGAGGTATTCCCTTCCTTAGAATGGGGAGGAACGAACTTGAGGATCGGCAACCTGGCATGATGGCGTTAATATCTCTGGCAATTTTTGTAGCTTTCACGTATAGTATGGCTTCTTTGTTCCTGTCTGGTTCCTCCAGCTTCTTCTGGGAGCTTGTTACCTTAATTGATGTTATGCTCTTGGGCCATTGGATAGAGATGAGATCCGTAAGAAAGGCATCAGGAGCAGTTAAAGACTGAAGAAGCTGATGCCGGATACCGCGGAAAGAATTACACAACAGGATGGGACTGAGGAGGTAAAGGTCTCAGACCTTGAAGAGGGAGATAAAGTGCTTGTAAGGCCTGGTGATTCTGTACCTGTTGATGGTAGGGTGTATGAGGGAGACTCATCAGTGGATGAATCCATGGTGACCGGTGAATCAGAGCCTGTCGATAAATCGGAGGGCGATGAAGTTATTGGAGGTACAGTAAACAATGAGGGAAGTCTCAGAATTGAGGTTACAGCTACAGGTGACGAGACAGCGCTCTCCGGTATTATGAACTTGGTTGAAGAGGCTCAGGAATCGGAGTCAAGGAGTCAGAAGCTTGCTGATAGAGCTGCAGGCTGGCTTTTCTATATAGCGCTTGGTTCAGGCCTTGTGACGGGTGTAGCTTGGACTTTTGCTGTTGGATTTGGGTTAACGGTAATTGAACGTGTCGTGACAGTTCTCGTCATCGCGTGTCCCCATGCTCTAGGCCTCGCTGTCCCTCTTGTAGTGGCGATAAATACCTCTATGGCGGCGCAGAATGGAATACTGGTCAGAGACCGTATTGCAATGGAGGAGGCTAGAAAGCTTGATACAGTTATTTTTGATAAGACTGGTACTCTGACTAAAGGTGAACAGAGCGTCGTTGATATGAAGACAGTAGGTCAAGAAGATGAGCTTCTAGGCAAGATGGCTGCCGTAGAATCCGACTCTGAACATGTTGTTGCACAGGCTATTAGAAACGAGGCTAAAGATAGAGATATCGACATTCCCGAGTCCTCAGATTTTGACAGTATCCCGGGTAAGGGGGTTAGAGCAGAAGTTGAAGGACTAGAGGTTCACGTTGGAGGACCTAAAATGCTGGATCATCTTGAAGTTGAGAAAAGATTCGAGGATTTTGTCGGTAGAGCAAGGGAGGAAGGTCACACTGTGGTTCATCTTGTTGAAGAAGGTGAGGTAAAAGGTGCTGTGGCGTTGGCTGACATGATAAGAGACGAGAGCCGTGAAGCTGTAAAGAAGCTTCAAAGTAGAGGGGTTGAGGTTGCGATGTTGACAGGTGACTCTGATGATGTCGCAGCATCGTTAGCGGAAGACCTTAAGATAGATACGTACTTTTCTGAGGTTTTACCGGAGGATAAGGATTTGAAGGTGCGGGAGCTTCAGGACCAAGGTAAGAAGGTTGCGATGGTGGGTGATGGGGTGAATGATGCTCCTGCGCTGGCTCGTGCCAATGTCGGTATTGCTATTGGTTCAGGCACTGATGTTGCTGTGGATTCTGCTGACATAATTCTGGTGAAAAATAATCCTTTGGCTGTGGTTAAGTTGCTGAATCTTTCTGATTTGAACTACAGTAAGATGCTGCAAAATCTTTTCTGGGCTACAGGCTACAATGCGTTGGCGATCCCGTTGGCGGCAGGAATAGCTGCTCCTGTAGGTATCATGCTTTCACCAGCAGTTGGAGCTGGCATAATGTCTCTTAGCACTGTTATTGTAGCGATTAATGCTCAACTAATGAGAAGAAAAAGCATTAAAGCCTAGTTTTCATATCTGCACTGGATCTCAGAGCTTCTTCTTTCCTTTACCTGCTTCATGTGTTCTCTATCATCAGGTATAATTCTCTCGCCGTAGCTTCCTCCACCGCCAGGCACCATCACTATGTTTCCTTCTCTGAACTTTCTTATTGACTTAGCTACATCGCTGTCAAATTCAGCAATTCTACCAATATGTTTATCTATAAGTATGTCTACTTCTGCGCCTAACCCTCTAGTCAGCTCGTCATACTTCTTCTGTACTGTTTTGGTTGTGGGTGACGCGTGACCAACCGTATATTGGATAATTTTCGACAGAGGTGGCGCTTTAAGGTATTTAGCCTCGTATCCAGGTTCTTTGTCTTTAAGCTCTTTTACTCTGTCCTTTACTCCTTTCTTGATTTTACCTGAACACTCTTGGCATCTCCAGCTAAACTCTTCTGCCTGCTTTAGTGTGTACTTTTGATGGCATGAGTTGCAGGCTGAGCAGTGATACTTCCCTTCTTTAGGATTTAACCCTACATTTAGAGTTACTTTACCCTGCTCTCTGTTGAACAATTTGTTTAATCCATTGAAGTTTTCCTCAGTTAGTTCTGCACGGTTGAATTCTCTGCCTAGCCGGTGTGGCCATGGTGAGTGCGCGTCACTGTTTGAGAGAAAAACTAAGTCATCGTGATCTGATATCTTCGATGCCATTTCAGAGTCTGCTGATAAACCCAATTCAAGGAAGTCCAGCTTGGATTTCTGGTCTCCGTAGCATTGTTTCAGAGAGTCTTTCTTACCGTATATCCCTGTGTAAGGTGTAAATGCATGACATGGACCTATTAGACATCCGTTCTTTTTTGCTATCTCCGCGATTTCTTCTCCGTCCAGACTCAGTCTGGGTCTGCCTTCGGAATCTATGTCACTGCTGAACTGCTCAAAGGATTTGTAAACATTTTCAACGGTTTCGAAGTCTGGAAATATAATCAGGTGGTGTATCCTGTCCTTGTCTTCCACTTCAACTGTAAGAACAAACTTTACATCTTGATATTTGAATCCGGTTTCTGTGTCTTTGAGAGTGTCCTTGACGTGTTTCCGCCATTCTGGATTCAGAATATCTCCTGTTCCTACCATATCTAAGCCTTTTCTCTCAGCTTCACTGGATATTACAGGTATCTCCATGTCCGGGGATACACCTATAGAGTGTTTGCTGTGTATATGGAGATCGAAATCAGTCATACTCTACTACTTCAGCTTCCTATACCCAGCTCTGACTTAAACTCATCTGCCTTGTCCATATGCCCTTCAACTGTCTCCTCATTCATTCTGTTGAGTGTTGAAGTCATGAAGCTCATTCTCTGGATATCTCCAATTTTATCCTCAAACTCGTTGATGAAATTCCAATAAAGCCCGGTCCAGTGATCTTCCCAGTCTCCGCCATCGTAGTGACTCATTTTGTTGATATAGTTTGAGGACGAGATATAGGGTTTGGTCATCATGTTTTCGTAGGAGTACTGTGACATCCCGTAGACGTTTGGAACCATGACCCATTCGTATGAGTCGATAAACATTTCCATAAACCAGTCGTAGACTTGGTCAGGGTCTATTTCCAGCAGAAGCATTACGTTTCCGAGAACCATTAGTCGCTCGATATGGTGGCAGTATGCATTGTTTACCGCGTGATTTATGGAGTCATCTACAGGCGGTAGCTCTGTTTCTGCGGTGTAAAATTCTTCTGGAAGATCGTTGTCTGCGTCCCAGAAGTTTGCCTGTGTCATATTTGGCTCAAGTTCGTACATTGCACGCATAAACTCCCTCCAGCCGATGATCTGTCTTAGAAAACCTTCCAGAGAGTTCATAGGGTAATCGTGTTTTTCGTGTGCGTCTAATGTTTTCTCAACTACTTCTTGAGGTGTTAATAGACCTGTGTTCAGTGATGAGGAAAGTAGCGCGTGGAATCCGAACCTTATATCGGAGTCTATTGCGTCCTGGTAGTCTCCAAACTTTTCCAGACGGTTTTCCAGAAAGTCGTTCAGGTTTTCTAAGGCTTGTTCTCTGGTGGTTGGCCAGAAAAAGTTTTCTTTATTACCTGGATTGTCGGAGAAGTGCTTCTCTACGTACTCCTTTGCCTCCTTAACTCTTTCAGATGAAAACTTCGGTATTTCAGGTTTTTCCATATCCTGAGGCATTTTCTTCCGGTTTTCCGGGTCAAAGCTCCATTTATCGCCTACAGGACCTCCTTCTTCCTTGATAAGAACGTCAAATTTTTTCCGCATTTCTTTGTAGTAACTTAGCTGGTAGTATTCATGATCTTCAAAGTAGTTTTTATTCCATGATCTAGAGACAAAGAATCCAGGCGTCTTCAGAAACTTAAGGTCTGTATCATTTTGGTCAGCTAGGTTCTCCAGATTTTCTCTTATCTCATGGTCTACAGGATCATACATCCTAATTTCCTCACTGTCCTCGAATAGTTCCTTGATTCTGTTTTCTGCTTCTGAGAACTCAACGTACTCGGCATCCACTTTCTCCCTGTAGGCTTTCATTGATGCTCTGTGAAGTATGAGTTTCTGCTTGTGGAATTTCTTGTCCGTAAAGTATTTCGGATGTTCCATCACGATTTTTTCTTCTTCATCCACAGGTTCTGGAAATAACTGGTTTGGTAGAATAATTGATGTCATAAAATACGGTTTAATGACCAACCTATTTAGTTATTTTTCTGGATGCTGGCAAGGAAATATGAATCATCCGGTTACCATGGTGTGTTATTACTGATCCTGTAGTATGGTTGTCGGCCACTGGAATACTTCTACTGGACGTGCTTCTAGTCTCAGCTCTAGTAATTTTCTTATTGAGAAGACTGGTTTATTTGATTACAGGAACTCCGAATATTTGAGTAAGCTGAAAGAGCTGGTTGAGAGCAGGTATAGAGAGCTCGCCTTTTTTGTATCTTTTTCAGCCACGTCAGGGTCACTGTACTTCTCGGAGATTTTGGGCTGGACTCCCTGCAAGCTGTGCTGGCTTCAGAGAATCTTTATTTATCCTCTGCCTGTGCTCTTGCTCACCTCTCTAGTGCTGGACAAACGTGATGTCCAGGATTACGTTCTTCCTCTTTCATTAATAGGCTTGGCTATTGCGATATACCATTATCCTGTTCAGTTGACGGCTATGACTTCAAGTGGGTGTTCTGCAGTGGCTACTTCCTGTGATATGACGTATACTCGGATGTATGGCTACATTACGGTTCCAATGATGGCTATTACATCTTTATCTACAGTTATCTACCTGATGTTGCTCGGAGACGATGACTTGATGTAGAGAGCTTTATCTAGGTATGGGTTTGTATATGCACATGTCCAGACCTTCTTTGTCTGTTTCAGGGTTTTCTGGAATAGTCTCTAGGTCAAGCTTGTCTCCGAGCGCCAGCACCATGGCGTCAACAATATCATCCTCAGTTACATTGTCTGCGTCGAAACCATCAAGTGCCGATATGTCGCCGTATTTTTTCAGAACCTTTTTTCTGTCTTTAAGCCCTTGTTTGCTGTTCTTTGAGTTCTTGACTGAGTTCTTGTTGAGGGTTTTAAAGAATACTTCTGGATGTCCCTCCTTCAGGTTTTTACCTTTCTGTGCTTGCTTGTCGGCTTCCCTTATTTTTGGTGTTATGTTCCATGATTGTTTTGATATTTTCCTACCTGTCTTAGCCTCGTTTATATCACATGCCTGTTCATAGGTCTCAGCATATACTGCTTCCCGTGTCGGGCAGTTGAAAACAGAGTAATGTCTTTGAGGTGATAGAAATTTTCTTGCCTTTGAATCACACTCTCTGACCTTGTCTTCGGGAAGCCCTACAGGTATGTCTATGAGTAGGGTTTGGTCTCCCATATCTTCTAGGCTCTGTTCAAAGCTGATCTCCCAGGATCTGTGTTTGTATTCAGTTATTACCCATCCTTGAGCTGTTCCGTCTACACCTTTCATACAGGGCACCTGTTTTGCTTGTTCCTGCTTTTTGTCATATTATTCCTGTTGTCAGAAGTTTTAGTGATATGAAGTAAACCAAGGGTATGTTAGTTATTGTGAAGCTTATCTTTGAGGCTATTCCTGAGTTCTCGAGAAACTTGCTTGAAAGTATAAAGAATGTTCTTACTGCTGCTAGGAGTATCACAGCCTGAGGTATTATTGAGTTTACGATGGTTCCTGAGAGAAAGCCTAGTGCGGCGAATCCTGGTATTTTCCACAGTATGAATGCTCCTGATAGGCCGACACCCATTCTCAGTAATATTGCTAATACACCTGTAATAGCTCCTGCTATCGGCGAAATGTTGAAGCCTGCTAGTATTGTTGCTGCGCTGGCGGTTTCTATGCCTATTCCGGCTGGGCCTGATCGGGCCATCCACTTTGATATAAGAAGGTCTACAAACAGCAAGCTGAGTACAACGCTTGCGGATGCACTGAAGACAAGGGCAGAAAATCCTACAAATCCGAGTAAGGCTGAGTAGATTTTCCTCTCACGAGTAAAAGATATATCGGTTGAGCTGACTATGTTCTTGATAATGGGTGTGATCTCCCTGTTCTCAGACATAGTTTGGTTTGAAGGTTGTGTTCTCTACTTGTTTAGAGCGTTTTCAAACATCTGCTTCCCTTGATGGTATCTGTTGTTAAAGTTGATGATAGGGTCAGGATAATCTGTATCTAGGGAGTTTCTCTTTTTTTGTCCCATCTCTACCCAGTTGTGGATTTTTTCCGGGTCCAAGGATCTGAGTTCTGGTACGTGTCTTTTGATGTATTCTGCGTCTTCGTCGTAGTCTCTTCCTTGTTTTATGGGGTTGAATATTCTGATTGGTATTGAGTCTGTACCTGTTGAGGCACTCCATTGCCATCCTCCGTTGTTGGACGGCACGTTGTGATCTACTAGGTGTTTTCTGAAGATTTTTGCGCCTTTTCTCCAGTCTGTCATCAGGTGTTTTGTTAGAAAGCTTGCAACATTCTGTCTCAGGCGGTTGTGCATGTATCCTTCGTTTCTGAGCTGTCTCATTCCTGCGTCTACAAACGGTATTCCGGTCTGACCTTTTTTCCATGCCTCGAATTCTCTTGAGTCGTTTTTCCAGTTGATCTCGTTTGGTATCTCTTTGTAGTTGTGGTGTACTGCGTTAGGGTTGTGGTACATCACTTGGTAGAAGAATTCGCCCCATGCTATCTCGTTTCTGTACTTTGCGTAGTTCCGGATTTTATCGGAGTCATTCTCCTCATCTATCATCTGTACAGTGTCTTTGAGGACTTTTCGTTTTCCTATCATTCCGGAGCTGTAATACATTGAGAGCTTGGAGACGTATTCAGGGTTTGCTACGTCATCCCTCCGGTCTTTGTAGCTTTCAAGGTTCTTTCTCTTGAACCTTACCCATCTGTTTAGTGCGGCGTCCTCACCTGCATCAGGTATGTCTGCTGTTGGCTCTGCTTTCATCTCAGGCATTTCTGAGTCTATAGATGCTAGGTTTTCTGGTTTATCTGCTGGAGGCTTCTTCTGAACTTCCTTCCATTCTCTGTAGAACGGTGAGAAAGTGTCGTACTCCTGTTTCAGGTCCTGAGGTTCTACTAGAAGTCTGTCGTTGACGCTTTTGGTCTCTATGTCTAGGGCTTTGATCTCGTTTCCGATCTTTCTTTTCGTAGGAGTGTAGCTTCTTGCAAAGAAGATCTCTTCGACATCCCTTTCTTCTATTATGCTTTTCAGCTCGTCTCCTGTTTTACCCTTCCTTACTATGAGTCCTGAGCCTCTGTCCTCGTACTTCTTTCTGAGCTTCTGCAGGCCTTCCTCTCTGAATGCTCTCTTATTTGTTCCTGTTTTGTCTCTGATTCTTGGATCGTCTATGTACACAGGTATTGTCTTTCCTGAGGCGGATGCGGCGTCAAGGCCTCTGTTGTCGTGTATCCTAAGGTCGTCTCTATGCAGAAATATGTTCATTTTCCTTCATCTTGTTCGATGTTCATCCTGGTTTTGTATGCTTTCAGGCTTGAGCTACCCTGTTTAATGTATCCAGATTCCCTTGATCTCTCAAGTATTTCTGCTACAAAGCTTCTGTCGACCTTGATGGACATAAAGTCTTCCTCTCCGACTGTGTTGAGTCTGGCCATCAGCCTGTCTGTACCGTCGTCATTGTATATCGATCCTACTCTCTGATTATTCATGTGAAAACTCAGTGTTACATCATGAACTCTTAGCTCATTGAAATTTACCTCGAAAACCTTTGAATCGGCGTCTATCCTCGCCATTAACCTATCTTCGATTTCAGTTACTTTCATAGAAAACAATTTTGATCAAAGCTTCAAGTATCTTCAATTCAGGTTTGGTTTTGGTAGGGATTCTTGCCCGGTTTGACCAATATTAATATGTCTATCTGAGGACTAACTTGTTATGGAAAGATATGGATTGATCTTTGCCTTGGTTGCTGCGGTCGTAGCATCAGGGTGTGCAAGTTCTACTTCAGACGGACAGAGTTCGGCAAACTACTCGGAGGTTACATCTGACTCGGAGATAGGGTCGAATACCACGGTTGTTAATTACACTGATTCAGGCTTCGAGCCCTCAACAGTTGAAATAGAGAGAGGTGAAACAGTGCAGTTTGTTGATCTATCAGGAAGACCGATGTGGGTAGGTTCAAACAATCATCCTAGACATACCAAGTATGATGGTTCATCAACTAGAGAGCACTGTGAGAACGGAGATGCTGTAAATGAATCGGTTTTCGACCAGTGTTCCGCCGGAGAGACATACAGCTTTACATTTGACAAGTCTGGAGAGTTCGGCTACCACAACCATCAGGGACCTCAAGATAAAGGAACTGTAGTAGTAGGATAGACGCAACTATTCACTTCCCTTATTTTTCTTCAGGACTTTTCTATGCCGGTCCTGTATTCCTCGCTCTGAACTGCCTCTACTTCTGCTCCCCAATAAACTGATGATTTTTGAGAACCTGCCATGTACACGAGTCCCTCTTTTTTGAGCTGAGTCAGGTAGCAGGATGGACTGTAGTCTATACCTAGTTCTTCTTCTATCTCCTGCGCTGTCTTCTCTCGTTCCTCTAGAGACCTAAATACCTTAGAGATATATGAGTCCTGCTCATGATCTTCATATAGCTTATTCAGTGCTTCATCCCATGTATCATAGTTTTCAGTGATATCTATTCCAAGCAGTTCATCACTCATACGTCACTAATTACAGACTAGATTTATACATTATCCTCTCTTTTTTGGAGAACACTGATTTAACTAACAAGTATAGAATTGAAAGTATATGTCAGAGACCATAGAAATCCCGGAAAAATATGTTATTGTATCAGCTGTCTTACTATTTTTCTCGGTAGCAGTTACTGGGCTTTATCTTGCTGGATTCGAAGGCACAGGTATGGGAGAAAACCTGATGGATCAAAATGGTTCAAGTACGTCTTTTGTTGATATTTCGGATAAGATAGAGGATAACCCGTCTCTAAGAAGATATGGCTTGGCCTCTGTAAAGATCCAGGATGAAACAAAAATTTTCGTGACAGGTTACGGCGGACCTAATGCCTTGATGAAGTGGGAGGACGGAAGCTTGGTTTCTGATACACCTGAAAACTTGAAGGATCCTGATACTAATGCTATCGGTGCTGCAGGCTGTGATATTGATGGTGACGGCCAAGAGGAAATTTACGTGCTTACGACCGGTGATCAGTACGGCGGTAGGAAAGATACTAAGGATAGACTTTACGATCTCCAGAATGGGTCTTGGGTGGATCTGCTTAAGAATTCCAGCGCCACCAACCGTTACTCCGGTAGAAGCGTGGCATGTCACTATTCTCCACAGGGATATAGCTTCTTTGTAGCCAGATATGCAGGCCCCATGCAGATGATAACCATGAAAGATAATACCGTGCAGGATATTGCATCCGAGTATAGCATGGATAGAACTACGGGCGGCAGAAGCATCGTCAACGTACCTAGAAACGGTTCAGTGGATCTCTTTGTAGGCAACGAGAGAGGTCAGAACTTCTACTACAATCGGGCCGGAGATGGATATGAAGAGGTTGCAGAGCAGCTCGGGCTAGCTGACGCATCCTTGCCTGCTAGAGGTGTAACAGTCTATGATAGAGGTGAGGATGGAGATCTTGATCTTGCAGTATCTAACTGGAACTCGAAGAACAAGATTTACAGCCGTGAGAGCGACGGCTTTACTGATGTGACTCCTGAAGATTTCTCACGTAAAGGTCCTGCTAGAAGCCTAATGGCTGAGGACTTTGACAACGACGGTAATACGTCTATCTATCTAAATAATATTGCATCAAGGCAGAAGGCACCTAACAGATTTTTCAACTCGAGAGGTGAAGAGATTCCGATTGGTGATGCTTCGGAGCCTCAAGGACTTGGAACCGGTGCAACAGTTGCAGACATCAACAAAGACGGTACGTTGGAGCTGGTTTTAGCTCATGGGGAGACAGGTTCCCAACCCCTAACGATGTATAGAATACCTAATGACAGGTCTTATCTGAGAATCCAGCCTCTGTGGAAGTCAGGCGCACCTGCCAGAAACGCCTTAGTGGAAGTAGATGGCAAGGTTAAGTCTGTCGATGGTGGTTCAGGTTACTTGAACCAGATGGAGCCGTGGGCGCATTTTGGAAACGTTTCTACGCCCGTAGACGTCACCGTGACGTTTCCAGATGGCCAGCAGAAATCCAAGAAAATACAGGATCAGACAGCAACTATTGATTATCCAGAACGATAGATTAAGACCAAGTCTGGGTGTTTATATGACTTGTTCTGTCTTCTGTTGAACTTCTTCTCTTGGTCTGGCCACTACAGTCACGTAGTATGCAGCTAGGAGCATTCCCAACATCACCACATAGGTAATACCGATTAGAAGATATGATATCTCAGATGCAAAGCTATCTGGCCTATGTAGTACGATCTGCCTGGTTACAGCTAATAAACCTACGTTTATTGCGACAGGGACCGCTGATAAACCCTTGAGGTAGGCAGATATGTTTCGGAAGACCTCAAGAACGATAAGACCAAGTAAGAGAGAGTCAACAACATTCAGAGCATCTACTACCTCAAAATCTGCTATATTGGTAAATATGTCAAAAATATCCTGAATCCCTGTTGCCATTATAACTGCGAGTAACACCAGCAAGGATAGTCCTAAGACCATAAGGAATAGATCTAGGAAAATGCCGACAAAATGGATGTAGTTTGACTTTACGTTGTCTATGTCCATGAGCTATTCAATAGTAGAATTAAAACCTGATAAGTCATTAGCATCCAGAAAAACCATACTATTATTAGATCCGAATAATAAGATTGTCATATGACTTACGAGAGTGCTACGTTGACAGCGGTCACACAGACAACCCCTACGGTAAAACACTTCCAGTTTGAGCTTGAGCAGAGTTCATGGGACTTTGAGCCCGGGCAGCATACAGTTCTAAGGTTTGAGGACGATGGTGAAGAAGTTGAGAGACCTTACACTATGATTAATCTTCCAGAGGACGATAAGTTTGCCCTTGCAATTAAGAAGTATCCTGATGGAAGGGCAACCCCATGGATTCATGAGAGACAGCCAGGTGAGGAAATTGATTTTGCGGAGCCAAGTGGTAACCTGAAGATCAAGGATTACGACAAAGATGTTGTCTTCATATCTACAGGTACAGGTGCAACTCCGATGTATGCGATGTTGAGAGATTACCTGAAGAATGGATCAGGCAACTCATTCTATTTCCACGGTGAAAAAACCAGAGAAACTATCTTATTCAAGGAAGGACTCGAACTCCTGGATGCAGAGGAGGATAGCTTAAACGTGTTTTTCTCTTTGACAGATGAGGACTGGAGTGGCGCACAGGGATATGTGCAGGAGCATGTTCCCGAAGAACTAGATTCTTTAGAAGACAAGCACTTCTACATCTGTGGCGTTCCTGCGATGGTGGTTCAAACTGAGGAACTATTGAAACAGGAAGGAGTTGAAGAAGAGAGAATAATCACAGAGGGATGGGAGAGCGACGCCGTGTAAAGCTCCCCATAACTCTCCGTTTTACCTCTTTCGTATTCTATAAAATTATTTTCCAAGAGAAAAAAATGCTAAATGTTTGAACTGGCTTCTAGGCTTCCCTGTGGAAGTAGGTGTGTTCTACTGATTCTGCAGGTATCTCTACAACCACGTACTCTCCATCCTTCATTCCCTCAGTTTTGATGATGTCCTCTTCAGTGTCTACTTCTGTCGTGTGGGAATGTAGATCGTACTCTACGCCGCTTTCTAGAACAATCATCAGTTCTCCACATCTTTCCAGCTTCTCGTCTAGCTTATCAAAATCCATGTAGTTATTATGCTGGGTGGTATTGAAATAGCTTTTCTGAGATATGTCTAGTGAGTTTTGTAAGAATGAGGTGCGGTTGTCTGTACTATGGAAGATCACATAATTGATCCGGAGAAGGCCAGTATACTTGAGAAAGATGGTAGATATAGAATAGTATCTGGAGAGGAGATAATGGCCGAGCTAGAAAGAGGGGATATTGTTGCTGACATTGGTTCAGGTACCGGTTTCTTCGCGGATGATATGGCCAAGCTGGCCGAAAAGGTCTACGCTGTGGATTTTCAAGAGCAAATGCATGAATACTACAGAGAGAAAGGCGTTCCGGAGAACGTGGAGTTAGTAAATACAGACGCAACTGACTTTGAACCTGACCAGAAGCCGGATGTAGCATTTTTGATCACATCTTTGCATGAGGTAGATATTGGCGAGACTATTGAAAACCTTTCCAGCGTCTTGCGTGAAGGTGGAGAACTTTTTGTTGTGGATTGGAGCAGTAACTCCGAGACAGATCAGGTGCCTGCAAAGGAGAAGCTCCTGACGGCGAAAGAGGCCTCAAACCATGTTTCACAGCATTTCACCGTCAACAGATGTGAGGAGAGATATGATACATACATGCTGAAAGCTGAAAACGCGTAGTTAGATATTTCCATCCATTTTTGCCGCCAAGACAATGCTATAGGTCTGCGACAGTGCTGCAACAGCGAAGCCAGCTCCTAAAGCTAGATCTGAGCCAATAATTAATCCAGCCGCCGCCAGCCCCAAGCATAGCAAAGCGGATGCTCCAATACCTTTGTACTCTTTGACATACTTGTCCATATACTTTGAGGACAAAAATACGCCTATGCCGGGTGCGATCAGCCAGTACCCTAGAGATAGGGTTGACAGAACAGTTTTGTA
>KB659975.1_pt579 | contig 13398 bp, 12 predicted proteins | sample 558768 | NCBI scaffold set KB644980.1 | reverse complement strand
TCGACCCGCAACGGCACCCGTCCGGTGGTGTCGATCTCGATGGCGGCGACCCGTGGCTCTGCGGGCGGGCGGCGACCGACGGAGACGGCCGACGCCGCGGCCGGGCGCGGGTCACCGTCGGTCCACAGCCGACAGGTGTACCGCCCGGCGCCGTCGTGGGTGATCTCGTACCGGTACACCGTGTCGGGTTCCCAACTCCGACGGGCAGTGCGTTCGACTCGGTCGACCGACGCGCCGTCGATCCGCAGTGCCGCCGTCTGATCGTCGGTCGCGATTCCGAACGCGACCCGCAACGGGGAGTCGTCGCGCCGTCCGATGCCGACGTCGTCGTCGTCGGGGTCGAACCCACACACCAGCGCGTGGGTCTGGGCGGCGGTCGGCCGGACGGCGGCGGTGTAGAACCCACCCGAGAGGGTCCACTCCCCGTCCCACCCCGCGACGCCGTCGGTCCACCCGACGACCCCCGCTGCACCCCGCGTGGCGCCGACTCGCAGTGCTCGTTGCCCGTTCGGGTCGGCCGGCTGCCGCACGACGCCCGTCGAGAACCCACGCTCTGACCGGTACGTCTCCCAGTCGGCGGAGAGTCGTCGCCGCTCGAAGTCGTCGGTGAACCCCGTCTCCTCCGTCCCGGCGGCGACGCCCGTCGCGGCCAACACCCCGCCGGCACCGGCCAACACGTCACGACGGCTCACCCGCCCGTCGAACGTCGGACTCGCCTCTCGTCTGTTGTTCACGGTTTGGTACGATTCTTCAACTCCACAGTGGTAACACTAACGACTGTCGAGAGGGTTCGCCGTGTCGAACAGCGCAACGAACTGTGGTTCGTCCGGCGAAGGGTCACTGTGCGCGTGAGACGGTGTTCGTGTCAGTGGGCTCGGTCCCTCTGTCCACACACGACTCCCGGCTCGGGGTTCAGACGGCCCGCAGAAGGAGACGAGACAGTGTGTCTCAGTCGCTGCCGAACATCTGCCGCATCATCGGGTGCATCTCCATCATCTGTTCTTCGGCGATCTCCTCGTAGAGCTTGTACGTGATCGACACCGTCAACAGCAGCCCCGTGCCGGAGACGTTCCCCAGCGTCGGGAGCAGGTTCGCCAACACCGCGAGCAGCCCGACGAGCGCGCCGCCGATGACGGTCACCTGCGGGATGTACCGTTCCATCACCCGTTCGATCACCTGTGGGTTCTTCCGGAACCCCGGGATCTGCATCCCGGAGTTCTGGATCTGTTTGGCCGTCGACTCCGGCCCCATGTCGGTTGTCTCCACCCAGAAGATCGCGAAGATCGCAGACCCGCCGATCGTGATCGTCAGATCGACCGCGACCCGGAGCATGATGTCCAACGGGTCACCGGCCGGCGCGTAGACGAACCACATCCACTGTTGTGGGCCCCGAACCGGTCGGAGGTAGTACATCAGCCCGCTGACCGCCTGGCCGTTGGAGTACACCGCGAACCACCCCGGCAACGACCCCAACTGCGAGTTGAGGATCTGGCCGAAGAACTGGATGTTGGCCGTCAGCGCCCGGACGAGGATGATCGGCAGGACACTCGCGTAGATCAGCTTCACCGGGAACCGCCCCCGGGCACCCTTCACGCGGGCGTGGCTCAACGGGATCTCGACGCGGACGGACTCCGCGTAGACGACGGTGACGAAGATCAACACCGTGGTGAACAACGCCGCCAGTTTGCCGGGCTCCAACAGGATGCCGCCGAGCCCGTTGATCGCGACACTCCCGGTGGCGATCCCGACCCAGTTGGGGAAGAAGCCGTTCGTCAGCCCCAACGACTGGGTGCCGAACAACCCGCCGAGGATGCGTTGGCTGATGTTGGCGATGATGAACAACCCGACCCCGGAGCCGACCCCCCACTTCGAGATCACCTCGTCCATGAACAGGATCAGGATCCCGCCGACGGCGATCTGTGCGAACAACACGGCGTTGATCGCGCCCGAGCCGACACCCAACGACCCTGCCAACGCCTGGTCGGCCGGCAGGAAGTTGCCGGCGAACACCATCGGCAGCCCGGTCAGACAGATCATCACGACGACCAACAGCTTCTGGAGCCCCTGGTACAGTATCTGGTCGCGGGGGTCGTCCGTGTCCAGCCCCAACAGGTTCGCCCCACCCAACAGTTGGAGGACGATCGACGCGGTGACGATCGGGCCGATCCCCAACTGGAGGATCGAGCCGGAGGTGCCCGCCAGGATCGACCGGAACTGGCCGAAGGCGTCACTCCCACCGGATCCGAGGCCGAACAAGGTGACGTTCGCCAAGAAGAAGTACATCACGAGAATCCCAGCGGTCCAGACGAGTTTCCGTTTGAACGGAACGTGCCCTTCGGGTTGTGTCACGCTGGGCATCCGCGTGAGGACCGGTTCTGCGGTCTCCTTCCAACTCATAGCTGTCCAGTGTGTGCCACCGCATGTTAGGGCTTCGCTTCTGGCCGCCTCCGACCGCCCAGAACACGGCGGGAGACCCGGTTCCAGTCGTTCGCTCCCGACACAGAGTATAAGTACCCCGGAGGCATTCCCGTCTGTATGTCTGACAACAGTGACCAGACCGTCGACAGACGAGGCTACCTCGCGGCCGCCGGAACGGCCGCGGCGACCGCGCTCGCGGGGTGTGCCGGCGACACTGGGGAGGCCGGAGGGACGGACACCGAGACGGAGTCTGGGATGGACGGCGAGGGGATGGGAACGGAGACCGAGACGGACGCCCCAGCCGGGTTCGACGTCACCGTCACGATGGGGCAGATGGACTCCGGGCTCGACCCGCAGGACCACGCCGAGACGAACACGAACATCATCGTCGGCAAGGCCTACGAGGGGCTGATGGACCGCGACAAGGAGGGCGGGATCGTCGCCGCGTTGGCGACAGACTGGGAACGGGTCGAGCCGGGTGTCGCCCGGTTCACCCTCCGGGACGGGGTGACGTTCCACACCGGCGACGCCCTGACCGCCGAGGACGTCGCCTACTCGATCCGGCGGATCGTCTTCGACGACGTCGGGATCACCAGCCCACAGAGCGGGGATCTGGGCGCAGTCAGCGAAGTCGAGGCGGGTGACGGCGAGGTGACCGTCCGGTTCGACGGGCTCAACCCCATCGTCTTCCAGTTGTTCGCGACCAACGGGGAGATCCTCCAACAGTCGTGGGTCGAGGAGAACGGGGAAGACTACATCAACCGGAACGTCAACGGCACCGGGCCGTTCCGGCTGTCCGAGTACGACTCCGGCAACCGGGTCGTGTTCGAGCGCAACGAGGAGTACTGGGGTGACGTGCCCGAGGTGACCGAGACGACACTCAACGCCTCCACGGAGTCGAGTACGCGGGTGAACCGGTTGCTCGCCGAGGAGTCCGACATCGTCACCAACGTCCCGCCACAGGAGGTGTCCCGCGTCCAGGAGTCGTCTGCCGCGGGGATCAGTTCCGTCCCGAGCACGCGGATCATCTTCCTCCAGATGCGGTACGACGTGGAGCCGTTCTCCAGTCAGGCGTTCCGACAGGCGCTCAACCACGCTGTCGACGTCGAGAGTATCGTCGAGAACGTCCTCAACGGGTTCGGCTCGATCACGGACCAGCCGACGTTGGAGCAGTTCGTCGGCCACAACCCGGATCTCGACCCGTACCCGTACGACCCCGACCGGGCCGAGGAGTTGGTCGAGGAGTCCGGCTTCGCCGGCGCGGAGATCACGTTGGAGACACCGATCGGCCGGTACCTCAAGGACGTCGAGATCGCGCAGGCGGCCGCCAGCCAGATCAGCGAACTGTCGAACGTCACCTGCGAGGTGGAACAACGGGAGTTCAACGCACTCGTCCAGGACGTGACCGCGTCGAGCATCGAGGATCGCCCCCGGTTCAACCTGTTGGGGTGGGGGAACGCGGAGTTCGACGCCAGCCAGACGATCACGCCGTTGTTGAGCAGTGACGGTCCGTTGACGATGTTGAAGAACGACGAGATCGACGGGTTGCTCGCAGACGCCGAGGCGGAGGCCGACGCGGACGCCCGCGAGGAGATCCTCCGAGAGGCCAACGCCCGGCTGAACGAGTTGGCGCCGTGGGTGTTCATGCACCAACAGTTCAGTGTCTACGGCACGGCGACGGACATCTCCTGGGAGCCACGGGCCGACGAGTTCATCGACGTGGACACGGTCTCCCAGATGTGAGCCAGGGAGGCCACCGACTGATGTCACAGGGACGGTTCGTCGCCAAGCGGGTGCTCCAGGGTGTCGGGGTGGTCTGGGGAGTCGTCTCTATCGTGTTCCTGTTGCGGTTCGTCACCCCCGGGAGCGCGATCAACGCCGTCGCGCCGTTGGACGCCGACCAGGAGACCCGGCAGGCGATCGCCCGCGAACTCGGATTAGACCAGCCGTTGCACGTCCAGTACGGCGACTACCTCCTGTCGCTCCTCCAGGGTGATATGGGGTTCTCCTACGTCCGCGGCCAGGAGGTGACGACACTCGTGTTCTCGAAGGTGCCCGCCACCGTCGAGTTGGCGGTGGCGGCGACGGTCGTCGCAATCGGGCTGTCGATCCCGTTGGGTGTCGTCTCCGCGACGCGGCGCAACCAACCCGTCGACTGGCTGGCGACACTGTTCTCGTTGGGGGGGATCTCGACACCGAACTTCTGGCTGGGGATCATGTTGATCCTCCTGTTGGCGGTCCAGTTCGACGTCTTCCAGACGAGTGGGCGGGCGGTCGCGGCCGTCGAGGTGGCGGCGGCGGTCGTCGGACCGGCACCGTTCCTCGCCCGGCTCCAGGCGTGGCTGGCACACATCACACTGCCGGCGGTCGCACTGGGGACGTACTTCACGGCGTTGGTCACCCGCCTCACCCGGTCGGGGATGTTGGACGAACTGGGGAAGCCGTACGTCCGGGCCGCCCGGGCGAAGGGGTTGCCGGAGGCGGTCGTGCGGTACAAACACGCGCTGCGGAACACGCTCATCCCGGTGATCACCGTCCTCGGACTGCAGTTGGGGACGCTGATCGGCGGGGCGGTCATCACGGAGGCCGTCTTCTCGTGGCCGGGACTGGGAACACTCGTGATCCAGAGCATCAATCTCCGCGACTGGCCGGTGTTACAGGGGAGTCTGATCGTGATCGGGACGAGTTTCGTCCTCGTCAACATCCTCGTCGACGTGGTGTACTCGTCGCTCGACCCGCGGGTGGTGAACGACTGATGGTGTCAGACCGTGTCCGTCGGAACCTCGCCAACGAGTTCCGCGGGAGTGTCCTCGCCAAGTTGGGGGTGGTGTTGGTGTTGCTCGTCGTGTTCGTCGCGATCTTCGCGCCGTTCGTCGCGCCACACAACCCGACGACACAGGATCTCGACAACGCCGAGCGCCCGCCGTTGGGGATCGTCCAGACGGAACAACGCACCACCTCCGAGGTGGTCGACGGGGAGGTGAAGACCGTCACCGAGACCGTCACCATCAGGCCGGACGCGGCCCACCCGCTCGGGACCGACGGGCTCGGCCGAGACATGCTCTCGCGGGTGATCTACGGCGCCCGCACCTCGTTGATCGTCGGGGTGTTGGGGACCGTGTTGGCCGCGACCGTCGGTGTCCCGGTGGGGCTGATCGCGGGCTACTACCGCGGCCGGATCGACGACGGGCTGATGCGGTTTGCCGACGTGAGTCTGGCGTTCCCGTCGTTGGTGCTCGCGATCGCCCTGATCGGGCTGTGGGGCCGGGCGAGTGTCGCCGTTCCCGACCCGTTCGTCGCCGCCGGCTTCGCACAGGAGATGCCCGAGACGTTCGTCCTGCCGGGCACCGTGATCGTCGTCGTCGGCGTCGTCAACTGGGTGTGGTTCGCACGGATCGCCCGCGGGGAGGCGTTGTCACTGCGGGACCAGGAGTACGTCACGGCCGCCCGGGCGTTGGGTGCCGACGACGGCCGGATCATCGCCGGCCACGTCCTGCCGAACGCGATCACGCCGATCATCGTCCTCGGGACGGTGCAGGTGGCGGCGATCATCCTGTTGGAGTCGTCGTTGTCGTTCCTGGGGTTCTCGGGGACGACCCTCTCGTGGGGGTTCGACATCTCACAGGGTCGCGACTACGTCTCCTCGGGGCAGTGGTGGATCGCGGGGATGCCCGGGCTGGCGATCATGGTCGCCGTCATCGGGATCAACCTGATCGGCGACTGGCTGCGAGACGCGCTCGACCCGGGGATCGAGGGGGAGGGGGGTGCCTGACGTGAGCGACCCCGAACTCGACGACGACGTGTTGGTCGCCGTCCGCGACCTCTCCACGCGGTTCTTCACCGAGGAGGGGCAGGTGAACGCCGTCGAGAGTGTCTCCTTCGAGGTGCGCGACAACGAGGTGGTCGGGATCGTCGGGGAGTCCGGCTCCGGGAAGTCCGTCACCGCGTTGTCGTTGATCGACCTGGTCGACTCCCCGGGGGAGATCACCGGCGGGGAGGTGTGGTACCGCGACGCCGAGTTGGCCGAGGAGTTCGCCGGCAGTGACGCCGTCGTCGGCGACCACGTCGACCTCCGGCAGGTGCCGGCGACGGTGCGGCGGTCATTGCGAGGCTCGTCGTTCAGCGTGATCTTCCAGGACCCGATGTCGTCGCTGAACCCGTCGGTGACGGTCGGCGAGCAGATCGCCGAGGCCGTGGAGGTGCAACGGCGCGCGACGGGGAACCCGCGCCGCACTCGGAGCCGCACCCAGGGGTACGGGCTCGGGCGCCTGCTCGTCGACACGCTCGTTCCAACCCGGAGCTACACCGACGAGGAGAGCCGCGCTCGCGCGGTCGAGCTGTTGGAACGGGTGGGGATCCCGGACCCGGCCGAGCGGGCCGACGAGTACCCCCACCAGTTCTCCGGCGGGATGCTCCAACGCGCGATGATCGCACAGGCGTTGGCGGGCGAGCCGGACGTGTTGATCGCCGACGAGCCGACGACCGCACTGGACGTGACGATCCAAGCGCAGATCCTCGACATCCTCCGAGAGCTCCAAGAGTCCGGCGAGACGAGCGTGGTGATGATCACCCACGACTTGGGTGTGATCGCGCGGATGTGTGACCGGGTCGGTGTGATGTACGCCGGCGAGATCGTCGAACGCGGTCGGCTCGCGGACGTGTTCGACGACCCCGTCCACCCGTACACCCGGGGGTTGTTGGGCTCTGTCCCCGACATGGAGGACCCGACCGCGCGACTCGACCCGATCGCGGGGAACGTCCCGAGTCTCCTCGACGGGGAGATGCCGGAGGGATGTTACTTCGCCGACCGGTGTCCGAAGGCGATGGAGGACTGCCGCCAGCCCGTTCGGGAGTACGACGGCCCCGCGAGTGAGGAACACGCCGTCCAGTGTGTGTTGGCCGACCGGGAGTACGACCCCGCAGTCGCACTCGACACCACGGAGGGACCGACGACGAGGTGGTGCCGGGTGAGTGACGCGACGGCCGACCGGCCGTTGGTGCGCGTCCGGAACTTACAGAAGTACTACTACGAGAACGACAGCGTGATCGACAGCCTCCTGCGACGCGACCCGGAGAGCGTCCAGGCGGTCGACGGGGTGGATCTGGACGTCCGGCGCGGGGAGACGCTGGGGTTGGTCGGGGAGTCCGGCTGCGGGAAGTCGACGACCGGGGAGACGGTGCTCCGACTCCGGGAGCCGACCGGCGGCACTGTCGAGTTCGACGGCCAGGAGCTGAGCGGGCTGTCGGGCGACGAGCTGACGCGGTTCCGGGAACGTGCACAGATCGTCTTCCAGGACCCCTTCTCCAGTCTCGACCCGCGGATGACCGTCGGCGACATCGTCACCGAGGGGTTGCGCATCCACGACCTGCCGGCCGACCTGCCGGCGGGCACCCCGAAGGCGGAGGCACGCCGGGAACGGGCCGCGGAGCTACTCGACCGGGTCGGGCTGTCGGCCGACCAGATCGACCGGTACCCACACGAGTTCTCCGGCGGGCAGCGCCAACGGATCGGGATCGCCCGTGCACTCGCACTCGACCCGGAGTTCGTCGTGTTGGACGAACCGGTGTCGGCGTTGGACGTGTCGGTGCAGGCACAGATCCTCAACCTGTTGGACGACCTCCAGGCGGAGTACGGGCTGACGTACCTGTTCATCGCCCACGACCTGAGTGTGGTCAGACACGTCTGTGACCGGGTCGCGGTGATGTACCTCGGCGAGATCGTCGAACGCGGGCGGACGGCGGACATCTTCGAGTCGCCCGCTCACCCGTACACGGAGGCGTTGTTGGAGTCCGTCCCGCGGGCGGAGACCGCCGAGCAGGGTCGGCGTGTCGACCCGTTGGCCGGTGACGTGCCGTCGCCGCGTGACCCACCCTCGGGGTGTCGGTTCCGGACGCGGTGTCCGGCGGTGATCCCGCCGCCGGGCGTCGAGATCGACCAGACGAACTACCGCGCGGTGGTGACACTGCGTGACCGACTGGCCCGCGGGGAGTTGGGGCTCGACCGGTTCCGGTCGGGTGACGGTGACGACGCGGCGTTCAAGTCGGCCCTCCGCGAGGAGTTCGAGCTGACGGGGCTGACCGGTGCGGACGCCGACACCCTCGAAGACGCCCTGGAGATCCTCGCAAACGGCCGTGTCGAGGAGGCAGTCGGGCGGCTGACCGACCGGTTCGGCTCCGTCTGTGAGACGGAGGTGCCGGACGGACACGACCGGGAGGACGGACAGACGGCGGCGTGTCACCTCTACGACGACGACCACGGGGTGTCCGAGTCACCGGAGCCGGGGGTCGAGTCGGCGCTGGGCGGTCTCGACCCCGACGAGCCGGCCTCGGAGGGGTCGTGAGATCGTAACGCTCTCCGTGTCGGTCCCCGAGGTGTGTCCGTGACACGGTACCGCGACGCCGGGCTGTTCCTGTTGTTGGCGGCCGTCTGGGGGGCCGCGTTCGTCGCGATCAAGGCCGGGCTCGGGACGCCGGCGTCGCCGGCCGGCTTCTTCGACACCCCGGTGTTGTTCGCGGCGTTCCGGTTCGACGTGGCCGGGGTGGTGATGTTGGGGTACGCCCTCTGGGCCGCCGACGACCCCGTGCCGCGCGGTCGGCAGGCGTGGGCGGCGGTCGGGGTGGGTGCCGTGTTCGTGATCGCGGCCTACCACGGGTTGTTGTTCGTCGGCGAAACCGATCCGGGGGTGACGAGCGCGGCCGCGGCGGTGATCGTCGGACTCAACCCCGTGTTGACGACCGGGTTCTCACGACTGTTGTTGCCGGGCGCGTCGTTGAGCCGGCTGGGAGCCGTCGGGTTGTTCGTCGGCGCGGCCGGTGCGGTCGTGCTCGCGAACCCGGACCCGTCGAATCTCCTCTCCGGTGGGGTGGTCGCGAAACTGCTCGTGTTCGCGGCGGTGACGGCGTTCGCGCTCGGCTCCGTGGTGACCGAACGGGTAGACGCCGGCGTCGAGAGCGAGACCTTGGAGGCGTGGGCGATGCTCGGGGGCGCGGGACTCCTCCACCTGGCGGCGTTCGGGGTCGGCGAACGGGTCGCGGCAGTCGAGTGGGACCCCGCCGCGGTGTGGTCGTTGGCGTTTCTCTCGGTGGTCGCCTCCGGGTTCGGCTTCCTGGTCTACTTCACGTTGCTCGACCGACTCGGCTCCGTCGAGATCAACCTCGTCTCGTACGTCGTCCCGCCGGTCGCGGCCGTCGTCGGGTGGCTCCTGTTGGGCGAGCGTCCGACTGCCGCCACCGTCGTCGGGTTCCTGTTGATCGTCGTCGGGTTCGCGTTGCTGAAACGCCGGGCGTTGCTCGCGGCGTTGGACCGGGTCGATCGCGAGTACTGATTCTCGGTCGTCGGCTTCAGCGAACGACGAACACACTTGTACGTGGGCTCCGAACGTGGAATCTGTGAGCGAACTCGCAGACCACGTCGACCGCGACCCGGAACTGAGCGGCGACGAGAAGGAGACGACGATCAGGATGTGTGGCCAGGACAAACGGTGTAGCGTGTTCAGCGCGAAGCCGACAGTCGTGAAGTCACTACTCGATCACGACCACTTCGAGTTGGGGTGGGCGCGTGTGCTCGCCGACGGTGAGAGTCGTCACGTCGACGACCGCAGCGTGCTCCCGCCGGAGACGGGGTCGATCGTCGCCGTCGAGGGGGCGATGCCGGTCGGCGTGTTGACCGTGAAGTCGAAGCCACGGGCCAACAACAACCAGTCGTCGATCGTCAACAGCGAGACGATCGACTCGTCCGTCTTCGAGTGACGGGCGTCCCGAACGGGGGCGCGCCGTAGACACAGTGTTCACGACTGCGACAAAGAGTGAGAGCCGTTCGTAAACGTTCTAACGTTCGTTAGCCCGATCGTGAAACGCGACCGGTGTCACCGACACGTCGTAAAATACACCGAACAGAACGGAAGACTCGGCGGGGTATATGTCGTCGGAGGTAGTGACGAACGGTAGGCACGACAGCCTACGATCACCAATGCCGCCCTCCACCGGACAGTCGAAGTCGTCTCGTCTCGGCGAGTCGCTCTCTAGAACCGCGTCGTCGCTCTCGGCCGACCTCGCGACGCCGTTGCGTGCCGTCGGTTTCTACGCCGCCATCGGGCTCCCGTTCGGCTACCTCCCGTTGTTGGCCGACGGGGTCGGCCCGGCCGACGCACCGGTCGTCGGTGTGTTGCTGGCAGCGAACGCACTCGCGTTGGTCGTCGGCCACCGCTACGGCGACGAGTGACCCTCACGCGCCGCGTCGAAGGCCGTCTGTAGGTCACGTTTCATGTCGTCGACGTGTTCGACGCCGACACTCACCCGAACGAGGCCGTCCGTCAGCCCGGCCGCGAGCCGTTCCTCGCGTGGGATAGCCGCGTGGGTCATCGCCGCCGGTTGTTCGATCAGGCTCTCGACACCGCCCAACGACTCCGCGAGGGTGAACACCTCCGTCTCCTCGACGACCGTCGACGCCTGGTCGAGTGTGCCGTCGAACTCGAACGAGAGCATCCCGCCGAAGTCGTCCATCTGAGCGGCCGCCAGATCGTGTTGTGGGTGGTCTTCCAACCCGGGGTAGTACACCTCGCTGACCGCGTCGTGGTCGGCGAGCCACGCCGCGAGTGTGCGGGTGTTCTCACAGTGCCGGTCCATCCGCACCGGGAGGGTCTTCGTCCCCCGGAGCACGAGGAAGCAGTCGAACGGTGACGGGGTCGCGCCCACGGAGTTCTGGTAGAACCCGATCTCCTCGTCCAACTGTTCGTCGTCGGTGATCAACGCACCCCCGACCACGTCCGAGTGGCCGCCGAGGTACTTCGTCAGCGAGTGTGAGACCACGTCCGCGCCGTGTTCCAACGGGCGTTGGAGGTACGGCGTCGCGAACGTGTTGTCGACGACACACAGTGCGTCGTGGGCGTGGGCCATCCCCGACAACGCCGCGATGTCGTTCACCTGCATCAACGGGTTCGTCGGCGTCTCCACCCAGACGAGCTCCGTCTCCGCGCGGAGTGCGTCTCCGACCGCGTCGTGGTCGGTGGTGTCGACGAAGTCGAACTCCAGATCGTAGTCCTCGTACACCTGGGTGAAGATCCGGTGGGTACCCCCGTACACGTCGTCGCCGGCGACGACGTGGTCACCCGCCTCCAACAGGTTGAGGATCGTGTTGATCCCACCCATCCCGGAGGCGAACGCGCGGCCGTACTCCCCACCCTCCAGGGCGGCGAGGTTCGCCTCCAAGTCCGTCCGGGTCGGGTTGCCCGTTCGGGAGTACTCGTAGCCGCGGTGGTCACCGGGCGCGTCCTGCTCGTAGGTGGAGTTGGCGTAGATGGGCGTCATCAACGCGCCGGTGTCGTCGTCCGGCTCCTGGCCGGCGTGGATCGCGTCCGTCTCGATCCGGAAGTCGTCTGGCTCGTCTGCCGTCATGCGGTTGAGTGGGGTCCGTAGCCTCGTACACCTTTCGTCTACACGCGGTCAAGAGGGTTCACCAAAGGAGATGCGCCAGCAGGTCACTCCACAGCGCGACGTAGCCGACGAGCGTGGCGGCGACGAACGCGTACAGTCGCCACTCGTCGTCACTTGCCTCCAGCCGTTGGAGTGTCGTCTGGAGCGCGAACAGGAACGCGAACTCGGCCGGGAGCAGTCCGAGCAGCCACACACTCTCTGCGGCGACTGTCTGTGGCCCCCCGTCGCCGGTCACTTCGAGGCCCCACCGGAGCGTGACGGCCATCAGTGAGAGGAAAATGTACGTCGAGAGCCAGTCGTGTTCCCAGTCCACGTCGAACGATTGGAGCGCGGGAAACTCGGCCACCGACTGTGCGGCGTGGTGCCGGCCGTAGAACGTTTACGATTGTCTACTCGCCGCGAATGAAGCCCACCAGGGGGGCAGGCCGCGTCGAGACAATCCGGCAGAGTCGACCCACTGACAACGGCTTTATGACCACACACTCGGAAGTTAGCGTATGGCCAAGTACTCGACGGGCGGGTCGGGTTCCGCCGGCTCTGGCGACGCCTGCGAACTCTGTGGACGCGAGGATCGGAATCTCAGCCGCGAGAACGTCGCCGGAGCGGAACTGCTCGTCTGTAGCGACTGTGCGCCCCACGGTAACGGGGACGACAACGACGGTCGGGGGGAAGACCGCGGTGAACGCGAACCGAACGCGGGGAGACGGGCAGCACAGAACGCTGCGCGGGTCCACGACGCCAGCACGGGGAACCCGGACTGGGTCGAGGACGGCACCGACTACGAGGACGACCAACTCCCGTACCTCGTCTCCGACTACGGGCAACGGGCGGAACGCGCCCGCCAGGACGCCGGACTGACCGTCGAGGAACTGGCGGCCGAGCTCGACGTGACCGAAGACGAGGTGTTGGCGGTCGAACAGGGGCGTGCCGCACGAGCGAACGTCGGCGGCTCTGTCGTCGCGTCGTTGGAGTCGTTCCTGGAGACGGAACTCGTCGACGAGTGACGAACCCGCCGGTCGACCCCGACGTTGATGTAGGCGTGGACGCTCACTGCGTGTGTGACGACGACACTCGCTCCGACGAACCCGACGGTTCGGGAGTTCGAGGCGACCGTCGAGGCGGTCGACGGTCGGGACGTGTGGCTCTCGGAGACGTACTTCTACGCGGCCTCGGGGGGACAGCCCGCAGACCGCGGCACACTCGACGGGGTGGCCGTCGAACACGTCGCCGACGAGGACGGGGCCGTCCACCGGCTCGCCAGGCGGCCGGCGTTCGAGCCCGGGGAGACGGTGACGGGTGTGATCGACGACCACTTTCGAACGTACTGTAGCCGGGCACACACCGCGAGTCACCTGCTCTACGGCGCCGGCAGAGAGCTCCTCGACGAGTTGGGGTACGGCGGGTTCGGTATCGGGGAGGAGAAGATCCGAGTCGACTTCACCACGCCAACTGAGATCGGCGACACGACCCTGGTCGAACTGGAACGGCTGGCGAACCGTGCCGTCTGGGAGTCGCGGCCGGTGTCGTGGGAGGAGGTGCCAGTCGCAG
>KB659949.1_pt57 | contig 13419 bp, 11 predicted proteins | sample 558768 | NCBI scaffold set KB644980.1 | reverse complement strand
GGTCCCGGCGCCGGTCCGGTCGGCGTGCGCGAGGCGTTAGCACCGTTCCTCCCAGGTCCGCGGGTTCGGCAGACGACGGCCACGATCACCGAGTCCGCGACCGACGGCGGTCTGATACGCGAACAGCAGACAGAGTCACATACAGGCACAGACGAAGACGGAGATAGAGACAGAGACACGACCCCAGCTACGGGCGACGCGTCGACGACTGGACCGACGACGCTGGGACAACCCAACCGACCTACAAGTTGTTTACTCCGGAGCACACAATCGGAAAGGTCCACGGGTTTGAGGGCAACTGGCTGGTGTTACTGAAGGCCCACGCGTACATCAGTCGACTAGGCGGAGCTGGCCTGGCTGACGCGAGCGCGAAGGCAGTACTTAACGCAAACTATCTCGCCGAGCAGCTCGATTACGAAATTCCGTATGGACCGTTTCACCACGAGTTTGTCGCAAGTGCTGATCGCGACGCCAGCGACGTTGCAAAGCGGATGCTCGATCATGGCGTTCACCCGCCGACGACCAAGTGGCCTGAGCTTGTTGACGAAGCGCTGATGACTGAACCAACCGAGACCGAGAGCCGCGAGACCCTCGACCAGCTCGCGGCAGCATTTAATATGGTCGCTGACGAAGGCACCGTAACACTCGCTAACGCTCCTGATCGGACGGCAACGCGCCGGATTGATCAGGTCGGGGCCGCTCGTGCTCCCCGATTGTCCTGGCACGCACTCGACGAATAGCCGCCCGCTGGCTCGGTGGGTTTCATTTTCTCGTCCTCCTTGCTCTGCCCTTCTGTTGTGTCTTGTCTCCCCGCGCCGCCGCGACAATTTCGTCTGTTGTTGCGCTGTTCGAGGCGGCTGGCTTGCCGACCCGGAATATCTGGGAGATCCTATGGTCTTTTGACCTCGCTTTCAGTGAGACCCAGCGGCTTGGTGTCGGCGGTGTCGAGTACCATAGCGTGACGGACTCCTCCAGTCGGTGGTCGTCGAACAACCACACCGGAACGCTGGCGTCGGCACAGCAATCTGCGATCAACTCGCGGCGACCGCGCGGGCCAACGGAATGACGACGCTGTATCTGTTTACGACGACCGCGCCAGAGTTTTTTTTATTCAAGACTACCAGCGAGTCGACCGCGAACGCGCTCCGGCGTCGATCCGGGAGACCACACAGTTCGCGGAGCTCTGTCCGAATACTGTAGTCTGTCTGCGAAAGCGGTTGTAGTGTGTCTAAGCCAGTCCGTCGCGGGCGGTCCGTGGCCGGCTTTGTGGCCAGCGGCGGCCGCCCAAAATACAGCCTGTCCCTGGCGACCCGCGACAAACTGTGGCGGTGCCGACGAAACTATACCGACTGCAGTCTAGTAAATTGTATGAGTCGGCAGACAACACAGTGTACAGCCTGTGGATATCGGGTCCAGTGGGACCGGAGACCCGCATGGGCCCAACAGCGTCTCGAGGAGGGGAGTGTTCAAGCTGTGGCCGGTCGTTTGCGGACCGTGCTCCGGTCTCAGCCCGCCGCGGACGATCACAACGGTGACCGCTCCGACGCCGGAGTTTCGCCGGTACCAGCCGGCTGATGCCGACGCTGTCTGGCAGCTTCACGAGTGGGCGCTTCGAGACGCCGGAACGGACCCAACTGATCTTCCGGGCGTTGACGACCTTCGAACGATCGAACAGACCTATTTCGATAGAGACCCGCCTGGTGCGTTTATTGTGGGTATCGTTCCACCGACGACCACAACAGATGCCGACATTTTACAAACGACCGACGGGTGCGTCGTCGCGATGGGCGGCTTGCTTCCAAGCAACGCTGGGTACGATGACGAACGAACCGTCGCCGACGCCGCCGAGCTTCACCGGATGCGTGTCGCACCATCCTACCAGAGGAACGGGTATGGTCGTCGGTTACTCATCGCGCTTGAGCACCGTGCGCAAGGCAGGTTTGATCGGCTGCTCGCGACGACTGCCGACCGCCAGACGGCAGCCGTCGAACTGTACACAAGCGCCGAGTACGAGCGCGTCGGCACTTCGACCTACGACGAATACCAGCTCGTCCACTTCGAGAAGGATCTAGAATGAACTCTCCGGTGACACCGGTCGATGGGACCCCCAGCTGTCACCGCAGTTGATTTCGGCTCACAGCCCAGTGCGGTGATTGGGGTTCCTGGCGGACCGTTGGTTTGTTGGACTCGGGCTTTGCTCTTGTTCTGTCTCGAGACTAAACAACCCACCCGGCGGTCAGTCCGTTTCGAGACCTTGTTGTGCGACGCGACGGCTGGCTTGTTCGACGAACTCATCAGGCAGTCGACCGATCTCGCCGGCCTGGACCCGCCAGAGATTGGCGTACAGTCCATCTCTCGCGAGCAGCTCGTCGTGGGTTCCCCGCTCGACGATCCGGCCGTCCTCAACGACGAGAATACGGTCCGCGTCGCGCACCGTCGAGAGCCGGTGTGCGATCACAAACGCTGTCCGGTCGGTGGCTAACTCGTCGATTGAGCGCTGAATAAGCATTTCTGTCTCCGTATCGACCGCCGACGTGGCCTCATCGAATACCAGGATTTCAGGCTGCTGGAGGATTGTTCGGGCGATTGCGAGTCGCTGGCGTTGGCCGCCAGAGAGTTTCACGCCACGCTCACCAACTGCCGTCTCGTAACCGTCTGGCATCGCGGTAATGAACGCGTGGGCCTGCGCGCGCTGCGCAGCCTCGACGACCGCCTCGTGACTGGCGTCAAATGCCCCGTATCTGATGTTCTCCTCGACAGTGCCGTCGAACAGGAAGTTGTCCTGGCCAACGTATCCCATCGACTCTCGAAGGCTCGCGAGCGTTACGTCGCGAACATCGTGCCCGTCGATCCGAACCGCGCCCGTGTCAATATCATACAGCCGTAACAGGAGCTTAACCACGGTCGTCTTCCCCGCACCTGTCGGTCCGACCAAGCCAACGGTCTCGCCAGGCTCAATTTCGATATCGACCGCTTCGAGTACAGGGTCGCCGCCGTATCCAAACGTGACGTTATCGAAGCTGACCCGGCCGTCGACGGCATTGAGGGGGGCGGCGTCGTTGCTGTCGGTAATCCCGGCCGGCAGTGTCATGACACCCAAGATCCGCCGCAGCGAGGCACTGGCGTCCTCGTAGCGATCGATGATGTTGCTCATCTGTGCCAGCGGGTCGACCAGCCGTTGGGTGAGTAACAGAAAGATCACAAGCGTCCCCTCGGTCAGCTCACCAGACAGCGGTCCCGGCGGGCCGTTCAACAGCCAGGCCCCACCAACAATGAACGTCGCAATAAACGCGAGCGATGTGAGCGTTTGGAGCCCTGGCCGGTAAATAAAGTTGAGCCGGAGCGCGAGCCAGTCACGCCGAAAGTACCGGTAGGAGTGGTCCTCGACACGGTCGTCCTCGTAAGACTCGGTGTTTGCGGCCTTGATCACCTGAATGCCATTGAGATTGTTTTCAAGCCGGCTGTTGAGATCGCCAACAGACTCTCGAACGTCGGTGTACCGCTCCTCGGCAAAGTGGGTGAACCAGTAGGTAAAGATTGCTGCAAGCGGGACAACCACGAGTGTTACAAGCGCGAGCTGCCAGTTCAGCCAGACCAACACGACCGTGATCCCGACGATCAGCACGCCCAGCTGGATTGCCTGCCCGAACATATCGTCGAGAAACCGCTCAAGCCGGTTGGTGTCGTTTGAGAGGATCGACAGCAGCTCACCGGTCTGTACCGCGTTGAAAAACTCCATATCGAGCCGCTGCATCTGCTGGTAGGTGGCGGTCCGAACCTCGTGTTTCACGCGGTGGGAGAACAGATTGAGCGATGACATCCGGACAAAATTAAGTCCGGCCCGCCCGACCGTTGCGGCCCCCATAACTGCGACGACGAGCCAAAACTGTGTCATCTCGCCGTTGGGCGCCAGCCCTGACGGCACCAACGGCAGCTCAAAAGGCTCGTCGCCGAAAATCGAGTCGATCGCTACTCCCAGCAGGATCGGTGGCACGAGCGACGCGCCCCGAGCCCCGACCGAGGCGACGACGCCGAGCAGAAACCACCGTCTGCTCCCGTGCCCGTACCGCTGGAACAGCTGCCACAGTGGCCGGTCCACCTCCTCACGGTGTTCACGAACGTACTCAACGTCAATCTCCTCGGAGCTCATGAATAAGTACTATCGGTCCGGCGTCGGGCGTATTAACGGTTCGCACTCCACATGGAAAGTGACACCAGGCGTCTCCGGTCGGTCCAGTTCTCAGGTAATCCCTGGCCTGGAGCCGACAGCCCACGCGGTAGCGGCCATTGTTGGCCGTGCCGGTGGTATTTCTGTTGCAGTTTAGATGTCGGCTTCTGTCTGCTAGTCAGTTGTACTCGCGCCACCGGTTGCCACAGTCTTTACATTTGAAAAACCGAGTTGGCGGCTCATCAGCCGCCCCAGTTTGTTTGATCGTGTACCACGCTGTGCCGTGCCCGCAGTCCTCACAGGTTACGTCGTCGGCTGTCGGTTTCCCCTCGAAGTTCGCCGCCGCGCTGGTCTCGATAACGTCGTCGGTCGTCTGCTCGGTGGTGCTCACAAACTGCTCTGCACGGTCCTTGTCTTGATCGGCGGTCGCCCCACAGCCGGTGCAGGTCATCCGATCGTCGCCCGGTCGCATCATTGAGCCACAGGCGTCACAAAACTGCATTAATTATTAATTGCTCATTTGCCAGCATAAAATGCTTGCTGCGCTGGCCACATCCGGTTCCGACGACTCCTGCTGGCTGCTCTGGCCGGCTGCTCCGTGTCGGGTCTGCCCGTCTTGTCACCGCTGGGGCTCCACTCAGTGCGCGCACGACAACGTTGGACAGTGTCATACTCCTAGATCGTGACTGTGTGGCCTGGGGACCGAGCGCGACAAGCCCTCTCATACAATCCCGTTGTTGATTAGACACCACAACTGGAGGTGCAGAACGGAAGTGGCGGGCGATACCCGACTGTGACTGGGCGACGCGTCGCGGGCGCGCCAGAGACCCCGAGACACGACCGCAGATGATCACGGGGATCCGTGCTGAGTGTATCGCCGACAACAACACCGACGACCGACAGGCGGCGCTCAATGACACCGCCCCTGAGGGTACAGATCGCGGTCTGGCGTGGTTTGTTCGCCGCGCTCTTACCGGATCTTTCTGACGTCGCTGATGTGGAAGCCGGTCTCGCTGAGGTCGGTCTCGAACCGCACGAGACGCTCGGCCGGCAGCCCCGAGAGCACGCCGCGAAACGCCTGGATCACGAACGTCCGAGCGCGGGTGCTGCCGTTGGTTGTCCACTCGAACGTGATCGTGGCGCTGCAGGCATCGACGAGTCGGCCGTGCTCAGTCGGCACCAACGTGTCCGGGCTAACACGAACGAGCAGAAGACTGCCCCAGCGGTGTGCGGCCGTCCGCAGCCCGTGCAGGAGCACACTAATCTCCGACCAGTCGATCCCAGCGGCGGCCGCGACGAGGTCCGACAGCGAGTCGATTATGACCAGCCCGTTCGGCGCGTAGTTTGTCAAGCGGCGGCAGAGCGCGGCCAACAGCTCTGTTGGCTCTCCGCTGGGGTCGTCGTTCCGCGTAGCCTCGCTGTCGTCGTACCAGTGTTGTGGTACCCGACTGTCCCGAAAGACCGCGCTTGCCACCGAACATAATCTGACGCGCTCAAGCCCGGCCTCGGCGAGCGTTGTGTTCATCCACAGCCCGATTTCTGACCGAACGGCGGCCGGGTCGGCGGTCACGGTGAGATAGGAGATTGTCTCTGGCAGCCGGGTATCAGTGGCCAGACACCCGTAGTGGCGCTTGAACAACTCGTGGTCGGTCACCGCGAGTCCGTTCATTACCGCAACCGTCTGCATAAACTCCCGTGCGCCGGCACCGGCCTCACCCGACAGGAGCACGACGCTTCCTGCCGGGGCGCCGCCAGCAACCATCTCATCAAGTCGACTAATCCCGAACGGTAGTCGATACATACCTGCACATGTCGTCCCTCTTGGACAAGGAACTCCGTGTCACCGGCGACCGTCCGACCGTCTGCGGCGAGCCCCGGTCATCCACGACGAACAACACTCGCGCCCTGATTGCCCGGCGCAACAAGCTGGACCTGGCCGTCGGTCTCGGCTGCGGTGAGTGCCGCGTGTGCTGCTGTGACGGCCTCGTCGCCGGTGGCTGCTTGAGTCACGCCGTACACTGCTGGTCCCCACGAGGACTGCCCGGCACCGGCGATTACGGGGCTGTCTGCGAGCGCCGTGACGATCTCTCCTGCGGGGGGGCGGTAGATACCGCCCTGCTCGTTCGCGTACCACGCACCGTTGAGCCGGCCGAGTCGGGCGATCGCGTCTCCGAACGCCGCGAGGTCTGCCTCGGCGACCGCTGGGAGGAGCTGCCGTGTGATCAGCACGCTAATCTCGTCGGCAATCTCCGGAGCGGCGCCCTCGACGGCGGCGTGCATACTTTCAGTCTCCCCTGACCGCTCAGCCCCGGCGCAGCCTCTGGGACGACGAGCACGAACCGCCATGATGCGGGCAGCGGACGACGAACAATCGGTGCCGGAACACGCCACTCGCCGGTGTCGGGTGGGGCCGTGGTGAACCGCTCGGTCGGGTGTCCGGCGTCGATGACAAACCCAGCGGTCTCGAACGTTGCGACACCGACCCCGCTTCGCCCGCCGCGGCCAACCGCCGGCGCGACGACCCGTGGATTGATCGCGCGATCGTGTGTTTGTGCCACAGCAACCAGACACGCGAGCGCGAGCTGTGTGCCGCTCCCGAGCCCCACGTGTCGGTCGAACCGTTCATGTACATACACCCTCGCCCCCGGCACCCCAACTGCTTCGACGGCCTGCCGCGCGTACGGCTCGACGGCGGGGTCGTCACACTGGACCGTCGACGCTGGCGTTGCCTCGACCACAACGGTTGGACTGGCTAGCCCGACGCCGACCCCCCCGTACAGTCGGTCGTGTGCCAGCGAGAGATTTTGGAACCCGAAGTGAAGCCGTGCACCTGTTTCGACGATCGTCATCCGTCTTCTGTACGGCCTCGTGGCTCATGAAACGTTGGCCGGGCAGCGTCCGACTTATACAGTTGGGTCCACAATGGAATTTATGCCAGACGAAGAGCCTTCGGCGGACACATCAGCCGCCGATCAGACAGAGTCCCCCACGTCACGGCGCGTATTCATTGCTGTTATCGCAGTCGCGATTGTCGCCATTGCCGGCGTGGTTGCGTTTGGACTCATCAGTAGTGGCGGTGGTGGCACAGCCGACTCTGCCGTTGCGGTGGTGTCCGTTGAGGGACAGATCACCGGCGACACCGCAGAGAACCTCGAGACCGAGCTCCGTGACCTCCGGGGTAACGACGATGTCAAAGCAGTCGTCCTGAAGATGGACACGCCCGGTGGGCTTGTCCAGCCCTCCGAACGCATGTACACCGCGGTCAAACGACTGAGCGCGGAGATGCCGGTCGTGGCCAGTGTGCAGGCAATAAGCGCCTCAGGGGGCTACTGGACAATGCTGCCCGCCGACCAAGTCTACGTTTCTGCCACCTCAATCGTTGGCAGCGTCGGAGTCAACGCACCTGCCCCGAGCCCCGCAGCGCCAGTTGAGGGCCCGACTGGCCCAGACAAGGTTGGCTCGACGATCACGGGTCGCTGGGCCACGATCGACACGCTCCAGCAGCTGTTCGTCGCGTCGGTGTTCGAAGAACGCGGTGACACGATCGAGCTGTCCCGTGAAGAGGTCGCAACAGCGTCGGTTTGGCGTGGCATTGAGGCCGTCGAAAACGGTCTGGCAGACGAGATTGGGCTGCTCGACGCAGCAATCCAAGATGCAGCCGCCAGTGCTGACCTAGATGAGTACCGGATTATCGAGCGCAGCACTGCGCCACAGGGACTGTTCTTGCTGCTCAGCGCCGAAGGCTTGGTTACGGTTGAGGGCGATGACCCGGCGCTGAACGATGTTAGCCCGGTCGAGATGTCTGTCATCTACGAGCCGTGGGTTCCGAGTATCGAGAACGCACAGTCAGTTGTTGCCGCGAGCAGTCCGTCTAGGTCGGGAGCCGCGGACGCGACTGCCGCCAACGAAACAACAGCTGAAACGGACACGGACACAGACGGTGACCGATGAACAATCGCCAGTCAACGGTCATCGTGAGTGTACTCGCCATAAGCCTGATCGCAGTCGCCGGTATCGCTGGGGTCACAATTGCTGCGACTGAGGTGTCTGTCGATCTAGCCGGTGGCGACGGCGGTGGTGGAGAAGGCACGGCGTTCACGCCGGCCGAAAACATAACAACGCCACAGTATGACGCCGACACAGTCGTCAGCAACGACACGCCCGGCACAGCAACCGTTACGATGAGTAGCGCTGCCTCAGGCAGTACAGTCGTTATCGATACCAGCACGTTCACCAACAACTACGCAATCCAGCCGCTGGCACAGACGCTCGCCGAGAACGGCTACGACATCCGTGTTCTCACCGGCACCGACAGCGTCGAGACTGATCTCGACAACGCCACCGGCCTGTTGACGCTTGGTGTTACCGAGTATTCCGAAGCCGAGCGCGAGGCGATCAGCGACTTCGCTGACGCTGGTGGCCACGTCGTTGTAACCGTCGAGCCAAGCGCCGCGTTTTCCTCGGCCGACCAGTCCGAGCTGTTCGCCAGCATCGACGCGACACCTCAGCCCGGATACGTGTATAATCTCCAAGAGAACGACCTCAATTACCAGCGGATCTTCGCCGCTCCAAGCGGCAGTCCGACGTTGACTGCCGGTGTTGACCGAGTCGTGTTCGACACGGCGACAACGCTTTCAGCACAGTCTGCTGTTGAGACACTCAGGCCAATCGATGGGAGCCAGCGGTCGGTCACGCGTGCGGCGACGACCGCACCGGTCGTGACCCGGAGCGACGGCTTCGTCACAGTCGGTGACACCGACTTCCTCTCGCCGGCAAACGTCCAGCGTGCCGACAACGACGCGTTCGTGGGCAACCTGGCTGAGTTTCTCGTCGAGGGCGAGGAGTACAGCGGCCAATCCCAGTCCGCCAGGTCTGACGAGGACTGACCGCTCGTCTGCCGACCGGCTGTGTGGTCCCGTGCCACCCCGTGCTGTCCCGCTTTGCTCTGCTCTGTCCCTGGTTACGCTGATCCGGACTGGTGAACGATGACCGCGGTGTCGTCGGTCTCGAGCAGCTCTCCGGCTCCTGAGTAGGCCCGCTCAGTCCTGATTGTGAACATCTCGGCCGCGAGTTCGACCCCGGCGGCCCTGAGCTGGTCGTCGACGAGCTCGAACTCCTCAGCCGCAATTGCATCCTCAATCGCGTTGACACGCTCGCCGTACTCGGGCCCAACCTGTGCGTAATCCAGCTCGATCCCGCGAACGGTGGTCTCGATGGCAGGTGTCTCGTCGTGGACAGTCAGCTCGTCGACATGCATCACGTCGGCGACTGCCTCGGTGAACCCGTCGAGGCGACCGTACACCTCGACGTGATCGAGTGGTGTGTTTAGCGCCAGTCCGGCGTCGGTTTTGTACCGCCGCAGTGCCGAGACGACCGCCATCGCTGTTTGTCCAGTACTCCGGTCAGCATTGTACCCCCCTGGTGTTGGCCAGTCCGCTCGGTGGACGCTCTCATCGCCGTACTGGGCCCGCCAGATTTCTTCGGTGATGTGTGGTACTAAAGGTGCAAACAGTTTGAGGATCGTTCGGTGGGCGGTCGTGAGCGCGTACTCTGTCGAGGCGGTTTCGTGCTCGTCGACGCGCTGTTTTGCGATTTCGAGGTAGTCGTCACAGAACGTGTGCCAGAAGAATTCCCGGAGCCGTGTTCGTGCTTTCAGGTACTCGTGGGTTCTGAACTGCTCGGTCACGTCGGCAATAACATCGTCAAGCTCGGCCAAGATCCACCGGTCGACCGGCTTGAGTGACGTGGGCTTGTGGGACACCGACTCCGGTGCAGCTGGCGCGAGCTGGTCGACCAGCTTTGAGGCGTTCCAGAGCTTCTGCAACAGCTTCTCACCTTGGATCAACTCGTTTGTTTTGAACGGAAAGTCGTCTCCGAGCGACGCCGAGGCCGCCCAGTATCGGATCGCATCGATCGGATACTCGTCCATGATCGCGGCGGGTTCGACGACGTTGCCTTTCGACTTGGACATCGCCTTGCGGTTCTCATCGAGTACCATCCCGTGGATCATGACGTCCTCGAACGGCACCTGACCGGTATGCTCGTAACACTTCACGACGGTATGAAACAGCCAAAATGAAATGATATCCTGTCCCTGTGGTCGCATGTCAAGTGGGTACAGCTCCGTCCGCTCCATCGCGAACACGCCGCCGGCAGACTCGTTGACGACCGTATGTCCAGCCGGCACCGCGGTCCTGTCGGGATACCAGTCCCACCCGGCGTTGATCAGCGGCGTCAGCGACGAGGTCGCCCACGTGTCAAAGACATCTTGTTCAGGCTCGAATTCGTCGTGACCACACGCGGGACAACGGTCGACCGATGGGTCGTCCTCGATCGGCTCGACGGGCAGCTCGCCGCGGTCGGCGAGAATTGTCTCGCCGCAGTCGGCACAGTACCAGACCGGAAACGGGATTCCCGAGTCGCGCTGGCGGGAGATACACCAGTCCCACTCGAGCCCCTCGATCCAGTGTTCGTACCGGGTGAACATCTTCTCCGGATTCCAGTCCATCTGCTCGCCGGCCGCGAGATACTCCTCGGTCTTGTCGAGCAGCCGGACGTACCACTGCTCGCTCACCCGGAACTCGACGTCGACCTCACAGCGCTCATGCACCTGCACCGTGTGTGTGATCGCCTCGCGGTCCCGGAGACGACCCGCGTCGGCCAGATCTTCAACGATGGCGGTCCGGGTCTCGGTCGTGTGCAGCCCGGCGTACTCGCCGGCGAGATCGGTCATTGTCGCGGACTCGTCGATAGCAATCCGCAGGTCAAGATCATGGGCCTGGTACCACTCGATATCGGTCTGGTCGCCGAACGTACAGCACATCGCAATCCCGGTGCCGGTCTCCCGGTCGATGCGGTCGTCGGCGTAGATCGGCACCTCATGTCCGAACAGCGGGACTGCTGCGGTTCCGCCGGCGAGGTGTGCAGTAGCTTCGTCGTCGGGGTGGACAAACATCGCAACGCAAGCCGGGATTAGCTCAGGCCGTGTCGTCGTGATAACGATATCGTCGCCTGGCTCCCGCGGAACCGGGTACGCGCGCTCGCTTTCGGCGGTGGCCTCCGGCGCCGGCGATTCGCTGCCGGGCTCGACAAGCTCAAACGCGATATCGTTCTCGTGGGAGGCTCGGTCTGCGTCCTCGGTTTCGACCTGTGAGATCGCCGTCTCGCAGTCCGGACACCAGATGGTGGGTGCTTTCCGCCGGTACTCACGATCCCGCTCCAACAGGTCCAGAAACGAGAGCTGCGAGAGCCGCTGGACGCGGGGTTCGATCGTTTTGTACGTGTTCGACCAGTCGATGGATACTCCGAGCGCCTGCATCTGGTCGGTAAACTCGGTCTCATAGCTTTGACACACGGTGCGGCATTTGCTCTGGAACTCGCGCCGAGAGAACGCCGTGTGACTGACTCCCAGTTCGCGCTCGGTGAGTCGCTCCGACGCAATCCCGTTATCATCGTAGCCAAACGGAAAAAACGTCTCCTCGCGGTACATGCGGTTGAACCGCGCGGTGAAGTCTTGAAGCGTGTTACCGTACAAGTGTCCCATATGTAGGCTTCCCGAGACCGTCGGTGGGGGTGTGTCGATGGCGTACGCCGTGTTGGGGTCTGTGACGGGCTCGTACTCGTACGTTCCGTCCTCGACCCAGGTCTGTTGCCAGCGTGACTCGACAGGCGCGGCGTCGTACTCTCCCTCAAGATGTGGCTGGTCGGTAGTTGACTCCTCCGGCCGGTGTTGGTGTTCACTCATGATATCTGGTGTGGGTGCAGCTGGTTTTGCAACAATCGTGATTGTGGTTGTCTTTGTCTCTGTCTCGGTCGTCGTTGTCGCACGTGTTGTTATCGGGGCGTGCCCGCCCCTACAGGCACAGATACAGACACAGATACGGGTCCAGCCATGGAAAACAGTGCCAGATTGGTGACACGTGCAAACATCAGTCTATGAGTAGATAGATGTCCCGGCGGTGTTAACGGTTTGGGTCACCGCGTCAGGTATTTGCCAGGTGGCTGCTTACTTCAGCTGTCATGATCACGTTCATGACGTTAACACCGTCCCCTACGGGACAGATCATCAATGCACACTGCAAAGTATCTCATTCACGCGGAGATCAGGACCAGCGGGGTGGTCGAGCGGAGTGATGTTGTCGGCGCTGTCTTCGGCCAGACCGAAGGCTTGCTCGGCGAGACGCTTGACCTGCGGAGCCTGCAGGACGCCTCGAAGGTCGGTCGGATCGACGTCGACATCGACGCCACCGACGGACAGTCCTATGGAAGCATTACCATCGCGACCGCACTCGACAAGGCTGAGACGGCTGTGCTCGCAGCCGCTCTCGAGACGATCGACCGGGTTGGTCCGTCCCGGTCCGAGGTGACCGTCGTCGAGATCGAGGATGCACGCGCTGCCGAGCGCCGTGCGGTTGTCGGCCGGGCAACAGAGCTACTGAACGAGGTCGAGGAAGCCAGCCTGACTGACGATCAAATTGTCGCCGAGGTCCGTGAGCGTGCTCGTGTTGCAGATGTCTCTGAGTACGAGGGATTGCCTGCTGGTCCCCGCGTCGCCGACAGCGACGCGGTTGTCGTTGTTGAGGGCCGGGCAGACGTCCGGCGGCTCCTTACCGCCGGGATCAAAAATGCCGTTGCGGTCGAAGGCACCGACGTGCCTGAGGCTGTCGCCACACTTACCACCGACCGGACAGTGACGACGTTTCTCGACGGCGACCGCGGTGGGGACCTGATCCTCAGGGAGCTTACACAGATTGGTGAGATCGACCACGTCGCGTTCGCGCCTGACGGCGAGTCAGTCGAAGACCTCGACCGCGATGCAATCCTGTCGGCGCTGCGCCGGAAGCTTCCGTACGCACAGGTTTCAGCCGACGACTCGGCACGGGCGGTGTTCGGTGCAGACGGCGAGATGAGTGGCGGGGCAAACAGCAAGACTCAGGCTTCACCCGAGGCCGAGGCCGAGTCAACAACAAATAGGCCAGCCGGGTCGACCGCCGAGGCCGTCGAGGAGCCCGCTGTTGCCCCTGAGGTTGCGACCGCCGGCGCGTCCGGATCGGCCGCCGCCACTACTGAGGCGCGCCCGCCGGCCACGCTGCAAGAACACGTTGCTGCGGTGATCGGTGACGAGACCGGCACTGTCCGCCTACTTGATGAGTCATTTGCCAAGCTCGGCGAGGCAGACGCTGCCGCCGCGTTCGATGCCGTCGCTGACGCCGAGACCGTGCCGGCAACGGTCGTGGTTGACGGGGCCGCTG
>KB659966.1_pt96 | contig 13505 bp, 21 predicted proteins | sample 558768 | NCBI scaffold set KB644980.1 | reverse complement strand
CGGTGCTGACGGGTGTAGTTGGTGATCTCGTAGGTCGGGGCGTCAGAAACAACACCCACGTAGCTCGTCCACTGCCGGGCGTCGGCAACCGCCTCGCCCGGGCTCGCGAGGCGTCTGAGCGCTCCGAGCTCGAACGCGAGTGTCATATCGCCGCCATCCATACCATCGAATTGGTTAACGCCCGAAAAAACGCGTCGATTGCTGCTCGCTCAGACCGTCTGAACGTTGCTCTATACATAAGTAAGGCGAGTGGCTTAGGGCCGAACGGAAGACGAGATTGTCCGTGATGACGAGAGATACCGTCTCTCGAACCACTTGCCCCCGAATGTGAAGCTGGCTTGAAAATTTACTTTGGTGCATTGTTGATAGAAGAGTAGAGTCAGAAACGCAAAAGACGGATTAACGATCTCACTTCAATGCTGGCTGAGCCTGTTTGGGAATGCGACCCTTCTCAATATCCGCCATTGGCGGTGCGACGGGAGTTGTCGGGTCGTGGTGGAGCGACCGACTCCCACGGACACAGCGCTGTTTTGATGTTCATTCTAGCCAATCCGTTATGAAAGAGCCGGGAGGGATCAAATTTCCGTGCCAGGTGCAGTACAGCCTAAACAGGGAAGTCTTAGAGCTTTCCTCCGAGGTACTGCACAAGCGGTTGGTGCGCTACCTTTTTACTCGCTGTCGAGGGATTCCAGGGTATGCAGACCGTTCGGGCGCCAGCCACCAGCGCCAATCTCGGCAGTGGGTTCGACGTGTTTGGCGTCGCGCTTGACCGCCCGGCGGACATTGTTCGTGTTCGGCCGGCAGAACAAACAACCATCGATGTGATCGGCACAGGCAGTGAGTATATTCCTGAGGACCCAGCGACGAACACCGCTGGCGTCGTCGCCGAAGCGCTCGGCGCGCCAGCCCACATCGAGATTGACAAAGGTGTTCGACCCGCCTCAGGGCTAGGGTCGTCGGCAGCGAGTGCCGCCGGTGCGGCCGTCGCGTTGAACGCGCTGTACGACCGTGGTCGGTCCCGAACCGAGCTCGTTTCGGTTGCCGCAAAGGGCGAGCGGGCTGTTTCCGGCACTGCACACGCCGACAACGTGGCGCCGGCGCTGCTCGGCGGGTTCACCGCCGTGACCAACGATGGTGTTGTTGGGCTCGACGCGACGGTTCCGCTGGTCGTCTGTCTCCCGGAAATTGTCGTCTCGACCCGGGACGCCCGTCGCGTGGTGCCCGAGACGGTGGCGTGTGAGCGCCACGTCGCGACGGTCGGGCAGGCGGCGGCTCTCGCCGTAGGAATGGTCCGCGATGATCCCACGCTAGTCGGTCAGGGAATGGCTGACTCTGCGGTCGCGCGGGCTCGCGCCTCGCTTGTTGACGGGTATGATGCCGTGTGTGAGGCGGCTGTCACGGCTGGTGCGACCGGCGCGACGATGAGCGGGGCCGGTCCAGGAGTCATCGCGGCGTGCCGAGACGGGGACCGCCGCGCAGTCGCGGCAGCGATGGTCGAAGCGTTTGAGGCCACCGACGTCGCCGCCAGGGCCTACCAGACACGCATCGGCCCCGGCGCGCAACTGTACTGACCGGACGCGGTTCAATCCGACTCCAGCTTGGTCGTGTCTTCGTCTAATTCAGCTGATGGGGCGCTAAGCTTCCTCGCTCAGGGAGCACCACGGCTCGTTCAGGGGATAGGAAGCGCAGGTGGGAGAAGAGATAACACCGTCACCGTCTTCCATACCGAAGCAGCGCGGAAATTCACCCGTTTAGAGGTGGGTTGGCTTACGCAGCTGTTACTCCTTTCAGACAGCCTCTACGGGTCCTGGCTAAACCCAACAGAGTACCAGCTCGACACAGAAGCACACTCGGCGTATTCACTCCACTACCACCCGATATTCACCGATAAGTACCGGCGCGGTGTGCTCACCGAGGAGCGAGGTTGAGTTTACTTGCGGGAGCATAATCGGTCCACGATCAACTATGATGTATCGGCTAAGCTTCAAGACAGACAGAGACGCAAACGCGGCGCGAAATATTTCCTCTCGCAGACTCGCCAATCTATAACTGGGTCAGTATAAGAAAACGCCTGTGGAGACTGCACTCCCCGCGGGAACTCTCCCGAGTCCTGCAAAGTGCGTCTTGGAAGCAGGAAGTCCCTGGATTAAGAAACGATCGGCTACGCCGTGAGTAGGCAGGGGTAGTTCACGGCTCCGGCCCCGGTTCGACCTCACCGGTCGGCCGATCAACTCCTGAGGGGCTGCCCCGTCCGCTGGCCCGATTTGAAAACTGCCGCTGCGGGAACGGGATTGTAATTCCTTCCTCCTCGAACGCCTGTTTGACGGCCTCGACAACCCGCGAGGTCGCCCGCCACCGAGCCGGCGGTGTCGGTCGGTCAATCCAAAACCGGAGCTCAAGGATCACCGCGGAGTCACCGAACTGCTTCGGGATCACCTCCGGCGGCGGCGAGTCAGCAACCGCTTTGATTTCTTGCATAGTCGCGAGGGCGATATCCTCGGCGTGTCCGGGGTCAGTCTCGTAGTCAATCCCAACGTCGAGCCGGATCCGGAGATGACCACGTTCGCTCCGGTTGGTGATGGCCGCACTCGTGACCGAGTCGTTTGGGATCACGATGGTTTCGCCGTCAAAGTTCTTTAGCCGGGTATTCATAATGGTGATCTTGGTCACGATCCCTTCTTCATCGTCAATCTCGACCCAGTCACCGATGGTGAACGGTCGTGAAAACATCAACACAAAGCCGGCGATTAGTGAGCCGAGACTCTGGCGGGCAGCGATCCCGACCACGACACCGAGGAAGCCGGCACCAACCAGCAGCCCCGAAAGGTCTTGTCCCCACAAGGTGAGCGTACCGGTGATCGCCAAGATGAAAATCCCGACGTTGCCCAGTCGGATGACAATCTCTTGTTGGTGCTCTGTAATCTCCTGGGCGCCCTCACCATAGCTCCGGACCGTCTCGGCGAGGATACTCGAGGCAAGATATGCGCTGAAGACAATGCCAATCGTGATTGCTAGCTGAACAAAGAAGTTGGGCGTGATCCCCACCACCGAGACAACCTGTTCGGCCCGGTCAAACTGCTCCCAAACGGTCACCACGCCGACGCCGGCCAGGACAACAACCCCAAGCTGAATTGCTCGTGTCGACAGCACACCGAGTGTTGTCGGCACATAGTCGCTGAGTCGTTCCCCGACATCGCGGAGCCGTCCATCTGGTGTCTCTCGGTCGACGAATGCTGCAGCCCAGCGGCCGACAACGGGCAACACAACGTAGACAAGTCCCACTGTCGCGGCGACTATCACAGCAGTCACCAGCAGGCGGCTCTGAGTCGAGAGCTCTTCGAGGGCCGTTTGTGCCTGCGCCGCCCTGACAACGGGTCTCATACTATGAGAAAACGGAGCACGGACAAGAAGCTGACTGTTCGGCTGTTTAGACGGCTAAATAGACAGACCTACAGACGCTCAGACGCTCAAACGCCGCGACCCTGAAGCTTCTCGTCCTCGGGAAGATCGACGTTTGCCTGGCCGGACATTCCCTTGCCAGGACTTTTCGCGATCTCTTTCAGCGTTGCCGGGTCGTCGTAGTTGATTACTGCCTCAACAACGGACTTGCCCATTGCGCTGGGGTTCTCTGCGCCGAAGATCCCGGAGCCGACGAAGATCCCGTCACAGCCGAGCTGCATCATCAACGCGGCGTCGGCGGGCGTCGCGATGCCGCCGGCCGCGAAGTTGACGACCGGAAGTCGACCCATCTCCGCGGTCTCGTGTGCGAGGTGTCGCGGTGCGCCGTGCTCGCGGGCCCACTCGTCGCGTTCCTCGTAGTCCATCCCGGTGAGCTTACCGATTGCTCGCTGGATGTTGCGCTGGTGGGTCACCGCCTGATTGACATCGCCGGTGCCGGCCTCGCCTTTGGTGCGGATCATCGCCGCCCCCTCGTTGATCCGCCGAAGCGCTTCCGGGAGGTTTCGGGCACCACAGACGAACGGTGCGGTAAACTCTGTTTTGTCGATGTGATACCGGTCGTCGGCCTGCGTAAGCACCTCGCTTTCGTCGATCATGTCTGCCCCGGTGGCTTCGAGAATCTGGGCCTCGGCGGTGTGACCGATCCGTGATTTACCCATCACCGGGATTGAGACTTCTGCGGCGACCTCCTCCAGCGCGCCGGGGTCAGCCATCCGGGCGACACCGCCACGTTTGCGGATATCCGCCGGAACGGATTCAAGATGCATCACCGCGACCGCGCCGGCATCCTCGGCGATCCGGGCCTGTTCACGGTTGACGACATCCATGATAACGCCACCCTTCTGCATCTGTGCAAAGCCGCGCTTGACCAGCGAAGTACCACGCCGCAACGTTTCTAAATCGGTTGCCTCCGACATACCTTCTGTAAGGGACGAACGCACTTAACGGGTGCTTTTCTCGGGTTTATGACGCAAAAGACAGCCGATTGACGCCGAACAACGAGGTCACTCAGACCGGTGTTAATCAATCGGAACGAAAAAATTGAGACGGTCGGTGTAACGACTAATCGCCGCCGAACATCTGGCGCATCATCGGATGCATCTCCATAAGTTGCTCTTCGGCGATCTCCTCGTAGAGCTTGTACGTAATCGAAACCGTCAGCAGCAGGCCGGTGCCGGAGACGTTCCCGATCGTGCCGAGCATGTTCGCCATCACGGCCAACAGCCCGACCAGCGCGCCGCCGATAACGGTTACCTGTGGGATGTACCGTTCCATAACCTTCTCGACGACCTGTGGGTTTCGTCGGAAGCCGGGGATCTGCATCCCGGAGTCTTGGATCTGCTCGGCGGTCGCCTCCGGGCCCATCCCGGTGGTTTCAACCCAGAAGATCGCAAAGATCGCGCCGCCGATGATCATGAATATCAGATCAACCCCAACTCGGAGGCCGATCTGCCAAGGATCGATCCCGCCGGGGGTCAACCCGAGGAACCACATCCAATCCTGCCGCGACTGGATCGGTGCGAGATAGTAGAACAGCCCGCCGATCGGCTGGCCATCGCTGTACTGGCCGAGGATCGCCGGCAGCCCGCTGCCGAGCTGGCTGTAGAGAATCTGGCCAAGGAACTGGATGTTCGCTTGCAGTGCCCGCACAAGGATCATCGGCAGGACGCTCGCGTAGATCAGCTTCACCGGGAACCGGCCACGAGCCCCACGAACGCGAGTGTGGCTCAGCGGGATCTCAACCCGAACCGATTCGGCGTAAACGACGACCACGAAGATCAACAGCGTGGTGAAGATTGCGAGGATGCTCCCCGGATCAAACAGAATGCTCTGGAACCACTGGCCCGTAAATGTCGGGCCCAACGAGAGGTCACCAAAGAGAATCCCGTACCAACTCGCAAAGATCCCGGTTGTCGTGCCAAGGCCCTGCCAGCTAAAGATACCGCCGATCAGCTGTTGGCTCACGCCGGCGATAATGAAGAGGCCGACACCGGAGCCGACCCCCCATTTGCTGACGATCTCATCCAAAAACAGGATGAGAATCCCGCCGACAAAGACCTGCGAGAAGATGATCATCTGCACCCCGAAGGTGCCAACGCCAAGCGACTGTCCAAGGGCTTGATTCGCCGGAAGAAAGCCGCCGCTGAACACCATCGGCGCGCCGGTCAGCACCGTCATGACAACGACAAGGAACTTCTGGAGGCCCTGATAGAGGATCTGATCGCGTGGATCATTGTCCGTATCCAGGCCAAGGAGGTTCGCCCCGCCAAGCAGCTGCAGGACGATCGAGGCGGTGACGATCGGGCCGATCCCGACCTGCAGGACTGAACCCTGCCCGCCAGCGATAATCGAGCGGAACTGTCCGAAGATGTCGCTGCCTTGGCCACCCAAGCCGAACAGCTGGATGTTCGTCAGGAAGAAGTACACCATGAGGACACTCGCGGTCCACAGGAGCTTCCGTTTGAACGGCACGTGGCCTTCCGGCCGTGCCACTGTCGGCATGCGGGTGAGAACCGGTTCGGCGGCCTCCTTCCAACCCATGTATTATTCCTCGTCAGAGTCGTCGTTTACATCTTCCGCTTTCTGTCCTTTCTCGGTAAGCTCTGCCGAGCCACCGGCCTCCTCAACGAGTGCCACCGCATCGGCACTGAAGGCGTCAGCGGTGACAACGAGTTCGTTGCGAACCTGACCGTCGCCGAGTACTTTCACCACATCAACGTCGTGGCCGGCGTCGACAACATCGCGGGCGTCGATGACGTAAGCGTCACCATCGGTTTCGGCAACGTCGTCGGCCGCCAGCAACGCGGCCTCCTCATCGAGTTGTTGAACGCTGATCTCCGCAACCGAATCGATCAGCGAATCCGGCCGGCTGAAGCCGTGTTTGCCGAGTGGTTTGTAGTTGTGGAACTCGTGTTTGTCACGACCTGCTGCACCGCGACCGCCGCGGTGGCCGGCTCCGCGTCCGTTTTTGTGTGAGCCGCCACTGTGGGTTCGTGAGCCGCGTTGTCTACGTTTTTTCGATCCCATTATCGCATCGCCTCCAGAAGCGCGTCGATATCCTCGGTCTCGTGGGTGCCGAGTTGGCCGCCCTCGATGACCGGGTGTTTGATCCCGTCGTGACCGCCGCGTGGCGGGTGCAGCCGGATGGCCGGCGCAAGACCGGCATCCTGTAGGGTCGTTTCCTCGTCGACGAGTGCCGACGCAAGGGCGTCAACATCGTCGTAGTCGGTCTCCTCGTCAACCCACGCGTCGTCAACATCGGTGTCGCCCTCAGCGGGCTCACCGCGGCGACGAATGAGCGTGGCCACCGTCTCAACACTCGGCTCGCCGAAGGCCACGTAGTCGTTGACCTTCGTGATCATGCCACGGTAGGGGTCGGTCTCTGGCACAAACGTGGCGTGGTTCGTGCTGTGGAGATTCAGCATCTCTAAGGTGTCACGCACGCCTTGGGCCATATTGACCTCACCGCGAATTTGCACAATCGCTTGCATTACTGATTGGCCTCCTGTTGAACCGCTTTCGCGCGCTGTGGTGTGCGCGCCTGAGCGGCGTTCTCCAAGGCGTTGTATGTTGCCTTGGCAAGGTTGAGCGTCGTACGGGTGTTGCCGTGGGACTGCGTCCAGGCGTCCTGTACGCCGGCAAGTTCGAGAACGAAGCTGACCGTCTCGGCGGCCGCCAGCCCAAGTCCCTGTGGAGCGGGTTCGATGGTGACGCTTACCGAGCCGGCCTTCCCCTCGGCGTTGCGGGTGAGTGAGTTGACCCCACCGGCGGAGTCCTCCCACGATCCCGAGCCGCGATCAACCTTGATGATGTTCAGTTTCGCCACATCGATGGCCTTCTCGATCGCGCCGCCGACCTGCTCGTCGCGGGCCTGGGCGTAGCCGAGATAGCCATCGCGGTTGCCGATGACACAGACACAGCGGAACTTAACCCGGCGACCCGAGTCGGTCATCCGCTGAACCATGTTGATATCAAGCACCTCGTCTTCCAGCCCTGGGAGGAGCTGATCGACAAGTTCGGGCTCCTTCAGCGGGAGCCCGGCTTCCATCGCCTGATCCATCGTCGTGATGTCGCCGTCCTGTACCTTGCGGCCGAGCCGCGTGCGCGGTTCCCAGCCGTCGTTGTTACTTTGACTCATACGTCCTCCTGCAGGGTTTCGAGCACATCGTCGAAGTGCTCAGGTAGTTCAGTGGCGTCGAATTCCCCGCTGTACAGCGGCTCGTCGAGCTGCTCGGCGTAGTCGGCGATATGCTCGCCGCGATTGCGCGACCAGTCGGCCAACACGTCGTCGCTGTGGGGGATTTCGAGGCCCGCGTCGATCGCTCCTTCCTGTACCGAAAACACCTTATTACCCGGCGTTGCCGTGTTCAGCCCGATGTCGAGGACGGCCTCGCTGTGGCCGGCTTCGACCGCGCGGCTGCCAAGCAGAAAGCCGGTCAGATACGCGCTGGGAACGTTGCCCGTTGGGGCCTCCCAGCCGTAGTCGTCAAGCTCCTCGCTTGTCGCGGAAACGTGGGTAATATCGCCGTTTGGGCCGGGGGTGATCAGCTGCGCCCTGACGTGGCTGTTGCTCGTCCGAGCGGCCAGACGAGGATCACCGGATTTCAACAGGCGCAACCGCTGGTGATAATCGGTGCGGCCCTCACGGCGGCGGCGCATCGGCACGCTGTATCGTGGTCCAGTTGCCATTATGCGTTCACCTCAATACCGTAGTTCGTTCGCACGTACGCTTCCAGCCGGTCAACGCTGTCAAACTCGCCACCGCTGGCTTTGTTGTACAGCTCGCGGTACTGTGTTCGATCGATCGTTCCGTTTTCCCGAAGCTCCTTGAGTCGGGCGCGCTGTGCGCGAATCCGTTCAATCCAGTCGTCCTTCTCAGCCTGGCGGGCACCGGCTTTCCCTTTGCGGGAGCCAGCGCCGGTCTGGTGGCCGTAGGAACGCTTCTCGGCGCGTTCCCGGGCACGGCCACGGGAGTTTGTCTTCGCATCCTTCGCGCGGATGGTTCCCGCATCGACGAGCTCGCGGATGTCGTCGCGGGTGATCGCTTCGGCGATCTCTTCCTGTTCACCGGGGTCGAGCCAGACGCGGTTTTCGCCGACATCGAGGATGTCAGCAGCCAGCCGCTTTTGAGCTTTCAGATCAGTCATCGGTTACCTCCACTTCGATGTATGTCGGGTTGAGCACACGGATCTCCTCGTCTTCACAGATCTCTTCGATCCGTTCGCGCTTCCGCTCGCCGACCTTGCTGGCGATCCGTACCGCTTGGGTGTCGCCATCGATATCGTCGAGGTCGTCGGTGTTGTGCACACGAACCTCCTCGAAGCCGCTGGGATGGAGCCCGCGGGCGGCTTTCGGCGATCGAAAGCCGGGGGCGACCTTCGGGCCGCGGCTCTTCTTGCCGCGTCGTTGTTTCGAGAGGGTTCCACGCGGCGCGCGCCAAGACTCCGGCGTGCGCTTTTTCATGTGGTAGTTATCTCGTTTGAACGCGGGTTTGCCCTCACGTTGCTTCTGCTGGAGTGCCGACTCGGTTTCCGCATCAAGATCGGGGGTTTTGTCGGCGTGACCACGGGCCTGCAGTTCGGTTTCGACATCCTCGTCGGAATCTGTCTCCTCGACTGCGTCCTCGGTGTCGTCTTCGACCTCGGCCTCCGTCTCCTCGCTCACTTCGAGGTCGCCGACACCGGCTTTGATCCGCGCCGCTAAGGCGTTGCCAACGCCGTCGACCTCACCTAGTTCACCCTGGCTGGCGGCCTGAATGTCCTCGACGGACTCGTAGCCGGCCTCGCGCAGCGCGTCAGCCTTTGAGGGGCCAACACCGCTGATGTCTTCGAGTGACTCGGGGGCGTCGTCGGCCATCTCAGGCACCTCCAGCCTTCGCCGGCTTCTCGACGATGTAGACCCCGTCCTGGAAGACGCGGTTGTCCTTGTCGGTGACCTTTGTGAGCTGTTCGATATCGGCGGCGGTCTGCCCGACTGCTTCCTTGTCGGAGCCGGTCAGGGTGATCTCTTCGCCGTCGATCTCTACGTCCGTGTCGCCGCGGATCGGCGTCCGTCGTGCCGCCTTCTCCCCGAGGAAGTTTTCGATGACAACCTCGCTGCCCTCGACGTCGACCTGCATCGGGAAGTGAGCGTAGTGGACTTCCATCTTGTACTCCCAGCCGTCGGTAACGCCGTGAACCATGTTGCGAACGTGGCTTTCGAAGGTGCCGACCGTCGCGGTGGTCTTGGCGTCCTCGACGTCGGTCGCAATGACGACTTCGTCGCCCTCGACACTGACGTCGATATCGGGGTACCAGAGGCGGCGTGAGACGCTGCCGTCCGGCCCCTCAACGGTGAGATCGAGATGATCGACCGTCGCGGAGACATCGTCCGGAAGTTCGATTGTTGTACTAGTCATTGTTAGTAGACGTATGCGATCACTTGGCCACCGATGCCCTGCTGCGGGCCTCGTAGTGGCTCATAACGCCGTGGCTCGTTGTAACGATGAGCGACCCGTAATCGCGGGCCGGGAGGAACCGCTTCTCCCATTTCTCGTAGCCGTCTGCCCCAACCGAGTAGCGGGGTTTGACGATGCCACACTCGTTGATCGCGCCTTTCAGTTCGACCTCGAACTCGCCGGCTTTGCCGTTGTCGACGAACTCGAAGCCGTCGATGTATCCCCGGTCGTAGAAGACCTCAAGGATCGAGCCGATCGTGTTCGAGGCGGGCTGTACGGTGATACCAAGATGGCCGACGCTCTCGGCGTTATCGATGCCGGAAAGCGCGCTGGCCAGTGGATCATTCCCTGCCATAGTTAGCTGTACTTCCTGAATCCCATATCGCGGGCGACCTCACGGAAACACTGCCGGCAGAGGTTGATGTCGTACTTGCCGACAAGCCCCTGTTTGCGCTCACACCGCCGGCACTCGCGCTGCTGGCCGGTCTCGGTGTTGGCGGCCTCCGCGGCCTCCTCGCTGTCGTCTGTTGGCTGTTCGCTCTGACTCATTCGTCGACCTCCACGTCGTATTCGGCTTCGAGGTACGCCGCTGCGTCCTCGGGGGTCATCCGGTGGCTGCTCGGGATCGATCGGGTCTCCCGATCGCGTTTCGAGATCCGATACCCCGGCCGGACAAGCGTGATCGTCACGTCAAGGCCGTAGATACCGATCTGTGGATCGTACTCCTGGCTCGGGAACTCAGTGTGTTCGGCGATCCCGAAGCTGACGTTGCCGGTGTCGTCGAACTGCTCGATCGAGAGGTCAGCCAGCGGTACCGCCGTCTCCAGAAAGGCCTCGGCGGCCTCGTTGCGGAGCGTTGTCTTCGCGCCGATCGGATCGCCCTCGCGGATGTCGTAGGCTTGGACGGTTCGTTCGGCAAGCGTCCGCACGCTCTCCTGGCCGGTGATCTCTTCGAGGATCTGCTGGCCGTCCTGCAGCTCGCGGCCGCCCTCGCCGACGCCCATGTGGACAACGACCTTCTCGATGCGTGGCTGCTGCATCGGATGGAACTCCGTTGCTGACTCACTCATTCGGCATCAGCCTCCTCGGTGTCGGCTGCGTCGTCGCTGCCGTCAGCGTTGTCGGCTGCATCATCGCTATCATCAGCAGCCTCGTCGGCTGCGTCGTCCGCGTCGGCAGCGTTGCCGGCCGCAAACTCGCTGTCGGCGTCGACAAAGTTCTCGTCGATGACGACGACATACTCTTCGACGGTCTCGAAGCCACCGGCCTCGTTTGTCGCATACACCGTGTTGGAGCCGCTCCCGGGTGTGACAACGATCTCATCGATCTCGCCGATGTCGCCGGCGTGTTGACCGTCGACAGCGGTGACAAGCGCGCCCTCCTCGTATGTGAAGTGGGCAACGATCGACTTGTCCTCGCTGTCGATAACAAGCGAGTCGTTCGTCGAGTACTCGCTTGCATCCTCGACACGGATGTTGGTGCCGTCGTGGAGCGTCAGCTGGAAGTCGCCACCGGTAACCTGCTCTTTGCGGATAATCTTCCCGAGGCGGCTACCCGCGGCGTCGCCGTCGATCGGCGTCAGCGCGAGGCGGCCACCCTCGTCGGGGAAGACCCGGTAGTACTCCTCACGTTCGGTAAAGGCGAGGATATCGAACATGCCGATCGGTCGGCGTTCGTCGCTGATCGCATCGCCGTTAACCAGCACCGAATCCTGGTTAAGCGCGTAGCGCGCCTCCTTTTTCGAGTCGACATACCCCAGCACATCTCGCAGCAACACGAGCAGCGGCACCCCGTCTTCGCCGTGCGGTCCGGCCCCTGCTTTGATCGTGTAGGTCTCGGTCTTCCGTTCGACCGGCCACGAGTTCGGCACTGAGAGTCGTTTCTGGTGGTTGCTCATTCGTCCTCCTCCTCGCCGCTGAGTCGGGCCTCACGACGCTCGTCCTCAAGTGTCAGCGCGGTCACGGTGACGTTGCTGGCATCAAGCGGGCGGGGAACCTCCTCCCCGTCAGCTTTCTCGATTGTGACATCCTCAACGTGGATGACAGCGTCCTTGAGGTCGACGGTCAGAACTTCGGCCTCGGTGCCGGCGAAATCGCCGCGCTGCACCTCGACGGTGTCGCCCGCGTTAACGCGGACGCTGCGGCGATCGTACTCCTCGCGGAGGTCGCTCGACAACGGGGCCATGACCTGCTTGTGTCGCTCGTGGAGCGACGCGGTCGCGTCGGCCTGTCGTTGTTTGTGTGGTTGTGTCGTCATACGATCATACTCGCTGTGGATGCGATGCTCCCGAAGCGTTCGGCGACCTCACGGGCGATCGGGCCCTTGATGTCGGTGCCGCGGGGCTCCTCGTTTTCGTCGATAAGGACGGCCGCGTTGTCCTCAAACTTGAGGCGAATCCCGTCGGGACGACGGATCGGCTTGCGCTGGCGGACGACGACCGCCTCCAGCACCTGCCGCCGCATCTCGGGGGTTCCTTTCGTGACCGAAACGGTCACCTTGTCGCCAAGCCCAGCTTTGGGGTGTCGGTTCTTCGTTCCGGAGTAGCCAGCCACGCTGATGACACGCAGTTCGCGTGCCCCACTGTTGTCGGCGCACGTGATCAGCGAGCCCTTTTCGAGGCCCTGTGTCACGTCGGCTTTGAGTGCCTCCATCAGGCATCGCCTCCGATTGCGACGACAACGTGGGATTTTGTCTTCGACAGCGGGCGGGTCTCCGCGATTGTTACTTCGTCACCGTCGTCAACATCGTCGAGAACGCCGGGTACGTGGGCCGGAATACGGGATCGGCGTTTCATATACCGATCGTATTTGGGCACGAACACGTCGTACTCCTGCTCAACGATGACGGTCTTTGCCATCTCCGTCGAGACAACAGTCCCACCACGGGTCTGGCCTCGAACGGGGAGCTGTCCGTAGAACGGACACGTCTCGTAGTCATACGCCTCCGGGTTTTCGGGTTCCGGGGGCATGGGTACGTCAAGTCCTATCGCCATTTCGAATCTCCTGTGCGTTCAGTCCGCGCTGCAGGCCGCGAGCAGAGTGTGCTCCCATCCACCGTTACGTAGACTCCGCCCTCGCATCCACCCGCAAAGGGGTTTGCGGAACATCCCGACGGCCAAGACTGACGGGGGCGAACCCCCGCAGTATCCTCGCCGAGTTCGGACGGAGACCCCACAGCCGCGTGGTCGTCCACGCCGGCCGTGGCGGCTTCATCTGTGTCGCCTGCGGTCTGGTCTGCGGTCGGTACGATCACCTCAAAGGTCGTCCCCGCCTTGGGGAGTCGCTTCTCACCCGAGTCCGTCGCAACCACGAACGTCCGCATCGTCTCGCTCACAACGCGACCGCTGATCCCGACAAGATCGGGGTTTGGCGCGTCGGCCACCCGGAACGGGAGGCCAATGAGCTCGTGTCGTGTGAGTGTCTCGGGTGTGAGTGGCATCGTTATTCGTTGTCAGCGTCGTCTGCGTCAAGGTCGCCTGTCTCACGGCGGTCGCCGGTTGCGGTCGGTGATCTCATTCGAGATCATCCTCTTCGCGCTGGATCGTTTTGATCCGCGCGATCGCCCGCCGAAGCTTTTTCAGCTTGGTCGGATCCTCAGGCACGCCACCGGC
>KB659971.1_pt28 | contig 13514 bp, 14 predicted proteins | sample 558768 | NCBI scaffold set KB644980.1 | reverse complement strand
GTCAGGATTCTTATATCCAATTCGGGTTTTCTTGTCTGGAATCCTGTGGCCACTTCTCTTCTCGCTCATTCCAGTCGATATTTTCTATCGCGCACAGCGACGATATCATCAATTAGACTCCGTTCCTGGACAACCGTCAATTAGTGAACGCCGCGGGAATATTCCATGGCTACTGTATGTTCCTATTGCCACGTTCTTTACCACCCGCGTTTCACTTTGGCTTCGACGGGGAATTTTGAAGCTATCTAATAGACTCTCACGACAAGGAAGTGACACCGATTCAATGGAGTCGCTCGGTGATGACGGGCGAGCAAGACAACCATCAGACATCGAACTTGCCTTTGATGATGCAACGCGACGTCATCTGCAGTATCTAACGCTGCGGTTATTCACTGGATATCTCGGTAGCGTATTGATTGTATTCGCCCTCGCAGTAGCATTGGCACAAGTCGGTATTATTGGACTTGGGGGTGCACTCCTCACCACAGCTATTGCTTCGGTTCTCTTTGCCGCCCTTGGATACTCTCTTGTGCCGAGTCGTCCTACTGGTTAATTCGGATTGGGTTTAATCTGTTTCGGGTATGTCACTCTGGTGGAGAAAAGTTCCAATCGTATATAGATCAACTCGCATACGTCAACTTGCGGAGTTCCTCAATCACTTTGCTTCTGCTTGAGTTAGATAATATGAGATGAGTTTATACTGCTCTGTTGAATAGCAGTACTGGCTGAGGGGGTCGGAATTTGAGTCGGCTTGCTGGCGATTGTTGCGAGTGATCCCAAGATTGGTATCATCTCACCGTGGCTCAAAGACCACTGTTCAACACGGCAGTTCATACGCATATTCAACACCTTGATATTACTAATCAGATATATTGTTCACGCTTAGCTTGATGAATAGGATGAGTATGTCTCACAGTCGTCGCTCGTGATAACACATCGTCTTCTCAGAGATAAACAAAAACTCGTACCCGGTCTGTGTGTTATTTACTCATGATACATTTGTGAGCTGAGAGCCACAATTAGTCCCATAATTATATTATATGTAACAGAATGTATGTTATCCTTTGATTCGAGTTGTTCGACCAGATTGTCCACCATATGGCTCCACTCGGACCGTCACATCGCGCCAATATGGGGTTGTCCAGACGACCTGTCCACGTTCAGCATCTCCCTGGATTATTGCCTCTTGTGGGAAGCTATCTCTTAGATCATTCGTTGCACCGTTATTCACACTATGGTTCGTGCTGACCAGATCAACGAATGTCCACTGATCACGACCGACGGTAATTGGATTCCCAGGGTCTGCACTGATCCATACCTCTGCAACGACGAATCGCTCGTCATCCGGGGCATCACGTGTTCCACCTCCTTGTTTTTCGATTGTCTCTGTGACACGATATTCAACAACTTGCACTCTCACATTCGTCCCGTTATGTGTTGTCTCAATCCATTCACCGACTGTCCCAACCGCTGGATCAGGTGATGGCGTTGGTGTGGGTGTCGGCGTTGGTGTTGGAGTCGGGGTGGCTGTTGGCGTCGGTGTCGGTATCGGCGTTGGTTCGGGCGTTGGGGTTGGTGTTGGAGTGGCGGTTGGGGTTGGTGTTGATGATTCAGGGGTAGTCGCAGTAGTCGTAGATACCCCTGCAGATTCCTGTGGATCGCCTCCCCCGGCATCATCACCTCCAATGGTACCTGTAACTGCGGCAGTGACACCTGGAACTTCCATGAAACCAACCGCACCGACGACAATCATGACAGTAAGCGTTAACAGCGATATCGCTGTTATAGCAAGCACAGTCCGTCTATTCGCCTGAATTGTCTGTTTGATTTCTTCGGTACTGTCTGTGAGACTGTCGATGGCACTGTCAGTATCAGATATCGTCGGAGGTTCTGTGTTCGCCGTGTCAGGATAGTCAATTGACAATGTATTGTCAATGCTCTCTTCATCCGATTCAGACGAACTCTCATCAATATGATCAGTCGTCGTTGTGTCTATATTTGTATTTGTATTTCTATCTGTCTCACGACCTGGTGGATCCTCGCCATACGCTATCTGCACTGCCTCAAAAAATGAGTCGAGTGTTGCTTTCTCGTCTTCTGAGAGATCCACTGGTCCATATGCTGATTTAGTTATCGCCTCCTTTGCAGCAGCTATCTCTGTTTCAGAAAGCGATGTTTCTGCCCCAAGTCGGTTGAGATACTCTGCCTCTGTCTCAGCAGTCCCCTGTTTCGTCTCTGTCACCTCCTCGAGTCGTTCGATATACGTCGACGCATCATCCATATCGCTAATATACCAGAGTGGCGGCTTGATGTTTTTTGTTACCTTGAGTATATGTTACGACACACAACGCACGACAGACATATGTCTGGGCGAGTGTACGGATACGCTGTGACTCCGAAAGTGGGCGATTCAAGAGTGAACTCGACAGATACAGTCTCGAACCTCGGCATCACGGAATCCAAGCAGTTCGATCGGACTCAAAGTATCCATGAGACGATCTTCGCTGGTTATCAAATCAAATAACTATAAATAACTCAATATCTATATGATAATTGTTCCCATCCGACTGACGTTCTGTCTCCAAGACACTGACGTGTTTGATGAGGGAGTAACCAACAGCGCAAACAACAGATGAATGAACCCACCCCGAGGATATGAGTCCGTACGATATGATCACCGAATCGGATGTGGACTCTCTTGATGAGGCACTTCCGGTCGATGCCAATATCAGAGTCTGCACATCAACCGTCGAATCTGCACTTGAGACAATAGACACCGATGATGATACCAATGACGTGAATGGCTTGATCCAGACAATGACACAGGGCGACTCTAACACGCTCAGCCTCGTTGTCTCGGTGGACACGACAAACGCCACCGCAAACAGCACACATGAGTCTCACACCGATGACAGTCCGTGCACTTGCAATCGAGTTGTTATCAAAAGCTGATGGTCTTGATTCGCCCGTTGTTGATGTACTTGATGACGAAGGCAGTAATATGATCGCCGGACACTCGTATCAAGAGTAATCGAACCCAAACAGGGACGTGTTTCGTCATTGGACGCCAACTCACGTTACCCGAACTCGATTGAATGTCTTGTCCTCCTCGCGAACCCACGCAAGCATTGTTGATCACGTGACCTGAATGCGAAAATCGGTCTGAATTGGGTATCACTCCGCTGACGTCTGGAGAATCACTACTGTGCGAAGCCATTAATCAGGATTCTCGGGAGCAATCCGATAGATGATATAGACTTGATCAGGGTTTCTTCTCTGTGAGCGATTACTCACCGTCTCTCCTGGAGGATTACGGGAGGTGATACGAACGATATTTTCATCTCGCGTATCGACACTGATCTAGCTCTGAGTGCTTCGTCATGATTCTGTCTTAGAGTGCTTGACTCGATATTGGTGTATGCCCCACACGAGTATCGCAAACCCTCCGGTCACGATTGTCGGCTCTGGTTGTGTGCTCAGATACAATCCTGGAGTTGGCGTTGTGTATTGCGTGATCGGCCACAACAACTGGGTGGTTCGACCTGTCGGCGTCCGCAATAGACTATCCGCGATAAGATGAGTGAGGGCTCCCAGAGCGAGCACGATTCCTCCCTTGCGGCGCTCTGTCGCTGCCAACAAGACAACACCAATTAACATACTCAATAGTACGCCTCCACCTGTGGTGAAACTCCCCCAACTGAATGGAACCCCGAGAAGTTGTTCCACTCGCCAATCCGGTATCACTAATTTTATTTTCACAAGATCTGGAATGAATGCCCCGACCATTCCAAGCGTGATATACTGATTCGTGAGCCACGACAGTCGCCATGAGAGGATTCGACACACACTGTATGCGATGAATACATGTGCCAATAGATCAGGCATCTCGATTCCCTCCAAGCGAAGTCGGGATCCGACAGACATCTCTCAGTGAGATTGGTGTGTCTCGACGCTGGAACCGAATCCGTGTCCAATCGACTGTCCAGTGTCGGATGAGCCGAGTGAGTACCCACAATCCGGCAAGAAATGAAATGCTCCACGTATACCATCGTCCAGTCCGTGAGGCACAACAAATCCATTCAGACTCCGAACTGTTCCGGTAGCGGTGAGTATCCCAAACACACGCACTTTGTCGCCGACTTCAGGACGCAACGCGGTATCAACGATCATTATTTCCCGTGGTCCCTGCGTCGTCTCAATTTTGATGATGAGGGGCGAGACCTGTTGTACAATCCCGCCGATGACGACGGTATCACCAATATACTGTTCTGGCGTCTCTCCGAACTCATCATCATCGGGATACACCCCTAATTCGGGATTCACCGGTTGTTGTGCATACAGTGGACACAGTACCGCAAGACCAGTGAGTAAGAGAAGAATAACAAAGATACGCCCATTCGCCGTGTGCAACATCAACTGTCTGAATGCTTTCGACTTGTGCACTAAATCGTATCGAAAGCCCACCTCCCGGCGAATATCTTGCTGTAGATTCCTATCTGAATATTCATTTTGCTTGAGGTGATCGTCTTCGATATGTTCTGTGGGTTTGTGTTTCGCTTGATGCTTCTTGGATATCACGTATGATACTCGATCGCGTGTGTCTCATTCGGTAGCTCTGAGTTGGCTCTCAGTTGTGGTGAGAAGTACGTGATCAGTCTGAGCGATTGTGGCGTAATAATTGCCGATAATATGAGCTATTGGATTCTCGTCTGACGTGTCCCTATCTTGAGTTGGATCTTATAGAATCGCTCGTAAGCGTCAGCACTCTCGTTTCGAGCGGCGTGAGATACCACAGAGTAACCGTTTGCAATCTCTCTCATTGCATTCGTTAGATAATATTATTCATACAGGTATTCTCTCTCGTGTCACCTGTTCGCTGGGATAACGTGGTTGAGTAATAGATCGTTGGGATCCCGATGGCTGTGAGACGTTTACCCAGAGATGGACCTCGCGATAGGCATTCTCAGTAGTTGGATTTGCCGGGGGTGAGTTTTTGTACAACAGATATGTCAGTCGCTGTTGATTACCTAGGGTATCAGCAGTGATCTCATGCGTGATATGTCGCGTTTCATTATGGGGGAGTTCAACCTCATCGTTTGCAGTCGCTCCTGACTATCGACACGGACTCGAGTTTCTCGTTTGCGGATTCATTAATTAGCGTTACCTGTTGAAGCGTCACAACTGCAGTATACGACGTTTGTTGGTGTTCGTTATTCCCGATGCCAAGTGTGAGCGTGGCTGGCTCACCAGTTGTCAGTTCCTGTGGATAGTTGTCTACGACCAACTCCCCATCTTGATTTTCAGTCAAGAGATAGAGTTCACTGAAGGATTCACCTTGTTTTGGCACCGCAACCGCGTAGCCAACACTGCCAACCGCAAGCAACACCGACACGACAAGAAGAATATTGAGGACTTTATCAGCCTGGCTCTCAGGGTAATATAGCTCATCTACGATCTGCTCATAATATGCCCAGAAGTCAATCGAAAATCGCTCTTCCTCAGAAAGTGCCTGTCGTCGATTCGCTGCAACGACAGCGGTGACAACACAAAACAATAGTATTGAGACCATGATTGGAGCCAGCCGGATTCTAAATGGAGTGAAATTCAATACCAGCCCAATCAGCGGGACGATTACGATACTCATCCAAAGGAGAATGCAACGCGCTCAATGCCATCAATTCCTGACTGAGAAGTGTCTGTATCGTCACCCGTATCGGCTGTCTCCTCGGGAAAGAGTGCAGCAATAAACAAATATCCAGGAACAAAGAGCACGAACGGAAGACCGAGTCCTGCCCGAATTGGTGTTTCTCGGATTCCCGGGAGAAGGATTGCGAGGCACGCAACAGAGAGATAAACAAAGATGAGTTTGATATCGGCTGGGAGCGTCCGGACAGAGCGTGGAAAGACAATCCGAACAATCTCTTGACGATTCATTCTGTGACTCTGTATTCATATTCGAGAAGTATAGTTGGTTAGTATTTCGGGTTGACGCGTCGATATATAATGGAGACAAATCATCGCTCATCAGTACTCGTTAAGCCGTATCCTCACCTCGTCTCTGTGATTGTGATTATCTACTGATTTGCGATTTCACTTTGAGTATAATCTCGAGTCATTCCGGCACTCGATACGCTTCAAGTAGGTACATAATAGCATTACCCAATTGCGTTAGTGACAAATGAAGAGACTCATGCAGGCTATGGCTGTTTTACTGGTAAGTATCGACAGTCATTATCAGGTGGCTGTGAGAGGACTGATATGGATCCGATAACGCATGGGGCGCTCGCGTATTTATTGTACGTCGGGTATGTGATGGGGGGAGCCATAATCTCGAAGCCCACACAGACACATCATCTCCCGGCAACGTGGGCATTTATTCCACTTGCGATCGGAAGTCAATTTCCCGATCTCATCGATAAACCGCTTGCATACTGGGGCGTATTAGTGTCTGGGCGGTCGCTCGCACACTCTGCGTTCTCACTCCTCCTCATCGGGGTATTATTTAATTCAGTGACTCGGATCCAACTGAGAGACATCGCATCGCGGTTCCCAACTCGACTCCGGGCGAGTATCCCGACAGCATTTGTGATTGGGTACGCTGGGCATTTACTCGGTGATGCCGCTTACGGGTTATTCTCCGGTGAGTTCTTTTCTGTGCGATTTCTTGTCTATCCGGTGTCTGCTCTGTCACGAAGTGCAGGCGACGAGGTCGCTCCGTGGGTGCGGGTGATTAATCTCTATGATGATCCGTCGAGTGTCATTCATGTCGAAATCGTCACAGCGGCGCTGATCGTGTTCATTGGACTCCGGGTCTGGAAGTATAGTCGTCGGCGCGTGCATAAATTGAATTGAGTCCCGGTATTGGACTTGACTGGGAGTCTGAGGCTGACACTCGGGTATTTCATGCTCGTACCATCATGCTACGATTTTTTAACCAATGGCTCCCGGTAATCTGAGGTTCTTCAGACGAGACGGAGTCGATTAGTTGGCTGGTCCCATCATCGGTGCGTTCGTCAACGAGAGAGGTCAGGTCCTCGAACACGATGTGCGAGCAGTCATGTTCGACGGCTTCAGCCATGATCTCGCTGGCACACGGTGCAGGAACATCTCGAAGTGTCGGTCTTCCTTACGCTTGATGCCTGTTATCGCCTCGTGTGCCGTCCGTGTCCCGCACTGTTGGAGATCGCTATATTGCTTCTCGTGCTCTTGCTTCCAGTGGTTGAACTCGTCTGCCGACCAGAATCGCCCGGTCGAAGCGACCGCGAATTGATTCACACCTCGGACTGTTCTGTGCCTGGTGGTGGTGTCACCGTCGCCTGTGAGCATCGACGCATGGAGATACCAGTCGCCGTCACGTCGGTGGAGTGTCATCCGCCGAAACTCGTCGTTCTCGTTAGCGACGTACTTCGTCGGTAGTTTCTCAATGTTGTCGGGAAAGACGTAATCGCACTCAATAGGTCCTCCACAATTGACAGCAACACGTGGTCACTATGATTCGTTTACAGATAACCAAGGCGAGTGCCTTGGGGCTTGAACGTAACCCCGAGGTAGTTCACTGGCTCGTCGTGTCGGTACCATTGGGAAACAGATTGAACCCGTTCCTCGTCGTTCGTAATCGCTCAGTATGGGCGTTTGTGTCGCACGAGACTCTGTTCCTCCAATCGCGAGAGAACCGCACTGACGGCGTTTGTATCCAGCCTAAGCTGTTCGGCGATTGTTGCTGTCTTCGCCTTCCGCCTTCCACGTCTGGTCATCATTCTTGTTCTCTTGTCAAGAAGCAGCACAATCTGCTCGGTATCGGTCCGCTCTTCGAACTCGTCGATATCGATGGGATTATTCGACATAGACTCATGTCGGGATGACTGGAATATACTCACGTGACATGGTTGTTACCGTAGATGAATCGTTGCGATGCCCAGAACCATGAGAGGGATTCACTCCGTTGACGTCGGACGAGATGTGGCTAAAGATCGCGGTCTGGTACATTTTTTCTCCATTAAAACGATTGTACACAGAACTGGAGATGGTCACGTTCCACACGGAAGCGTGTGAGTCGGGCGGGATCGAAAGTCGAATTAAAATCCGGGGGAGTGCGCCTTGCGTCTTTAAACTTTGAATCGATAAACACCCGGGGTCTTAGATTGGGAGCGACGTACGACCCAAACTGTCTCGTATGTGGCACACATGAGCTATGAATAATGAAAAATCCGAGACGACCAATCGAACCGGGTGAACAAGACATCCTTGACCATCTTGAGACGTACATCGACGCAAACGCGGATGACGACACGCTCACGCGTGAAACGGCGGTCACGTATCTCATGGAGCAGGGTATCGGGCGTGTTGAAGCCAGCGACCGGATCAAGCAGCTGCTTCTCAAGGGCTATCTGTATGAGGTTGGCGAGGAACTCCGAATTCCGCCACGATCCTGACGACCTAGCGGCTAATCGGATGTCGTGAAAGCCACTACTCGGAGCCATGCGAGGAACACTGCGAGCGCTCGAGTTCTGACCCCGCTATTCTCTGATCTAATGGCTAATAGTTGTGCCCCCGGTAGCTAAAATCGAGTATCGACTACATAGGAATAGGCGAATATCTTGTCACGGATTCTGGCGGGTGACCAAGACAAACTATAGTCGAATCCGAACCTGCGGCATCGTCAGGACCTGTTTTAAGCTCATCCGAATCAGCAAATGCACCCCAGAGGAACGGCCACCATCGTCTGAGCCTGTCGTGATCATCGAAGAGAGAGTTAATATCGTCTCCTGGTCGAATCCCCTCGATATACGCTGTTTTGAGATGGGGTAAGTCGTAGTGAGTGATCAGATGGCACATGACTGCACTGGCAACATCACGTGGGAATTCAGCACAAAGAATGCCCGTGTCTGGATCAGGATCACAGAAGGGTTCGTCCCAATCACTCTGTGGTGTCCACCACGGTTCTAAGTGTGCCTCCCACCGGCGGCGTCCTTTGATTTCGCGTGGTTCGATAATGTCCCAAGCGGCGAGTTCGTTAATATAACGATCATAACTACTTGCGGAAATATCGGCGGTATCAATGATCTCAGACCGACCCATCGGATCATCAGCGTTGAGCAATGTTTTGAGGAGTTTCGTCGCTGTTGGAGGGAGTTCAGGCAAGAGACGCTTTGTGGGAAGATTCGACAATCCGAATGAGATGTCTTGGACAGTGAGGAAATCGTAATTCTGTGTGGATCGGGCAATGTGGAGCATTGCCTCAACCACGTCGTGAGGACACGCCCGGTGTGGTTGATCTTCTGTTCCAAGGACACGGAGGAACAATCTGACGAGTCGTTCGAGATCTTGTTTCCCTTCGTGAATATCCCCTTGGTGAGCCACCTGGTAGCTCTTAGCCGAAGCGTATTCTTCGACAAGATCACGGATTGCGGAATAGGAATTCCCAACTCGGACGGGAATCTCCATCACCGGTGCTGACTCTCGTCCGTTCGCAATCGCTTCACGGAGTTCGTCCGCCTCTTGATCGATTGCACGCTCGATGTCGCTGTGGAGATTCGTCATCGTCGGACCTGAGAAAACCCACGATGCCGTCAGGTGCATTGTTGAATCGGCATCGTCCACGTTGTACGGGAGGCGACGCTTCAGTTTGTCCGGTCGATCTTCCAAGAGCATTCGATATCCGGAGTGAATCCCACACACGGATTGCTTTGGAACAGTGTAACGAGCGAAATCAAGAAACTCATTGCAACGACGCTCATCGCGAATGAGCATTTTCGTGTCAGGGACTCGGATGTTAATTGTGACATCGACACCGGCTGCGTAGTACAGTTGTGTGGCTGAGGCAATGAGACCATGCAGATCACGGATTAATTCAGTTCGGGCTTCGATGTCGTCGCTGTTCGTAAGTTCACCAACTCGTTTCAAACACAGACTGCGGACAGTTCCAATGCGGTCACGCCAACCATCGTAGTCTTCTTCATCTTCGCCGAACCATCCAATCTGATGTCCCCAGCGAATGATCTCTCCGGCTTTCCTCTCAAGTTTCTCGACAACCGAGTTATCGATTTTTTCGAACTCGGAGCCAAGACGTGATGGTGTAAGCACCTTGTTCAGTGCTTTATCGCTGAGTAAGGTTCCCGCAAGACGTCCCAGGGTAGGAATCGGACCACCCCACTGAGTGGTCACGAGGAGTTCATCCTCAAAGCAACTGAGATACGACACGCGACCATCCTCAAAACGGTCAATACAGTCATCAACGAGGGTAACACCCCGGTCTCGACGTCCAGCAAGATATCGTTGATGCATCCCCCAGGCATCAAGCACACCAGAGGGTCCGCTGAGCCACTGGACGTAGTCAACTCCGTCGCTCGGCGTCCCTGTTGCGGCTACCCACTCTTCTGCTGTCTCAGGTTGATCTCCCTCTCCCTCCCTCGTGTTCAGCCGAGCGGGATACACTGTACTTGTTTGTGGCTGAGGGGTCGGCGTAAGATGCGTCTCCAACGTCGATTGCGCCGGGTGAATCACTCTATTGTCTGTGGTGATGTACTTCTCAACAGCAGTCTGACCGACCTGCGTAAGGGATGCGCTATTATACCGTCCACGACGGTCGATGTCCACGAGTCCGAACTCCTCGAGATCCAGGATGTAGCGACCAACCGTTCCAGATTCGACACCGATTTCGTCATCCTGCTTGAGATCACGATAGTCTCGGCTTCCGTCGACAGGGAGATTCCGCAGTAGACGAACTCTCCCTGATTCTTCTGGTAGATTCTGGATTGCTTCCCACGCCAACTTTAGCTGGTCCGACGACGGTTGTTGCCCGTCGTCACCTGGGTACTCTGTGGTGGACGTCTCATGGGTGTCAGTAAGACGAAGATGGGAATCGTACCAGTCCGGATATCGGCGCTCAATCGCGGCGTCTAACGTTGGTGAGATAATCAAGCGGATGTCGAAGGCAGAGCCAAGAGCTGCAATAGCTGCGAGCGCCCGTGCTCCCGTCCCACGATCATCGAGCGTTGACCACGACTCGCCGTCAAGCATGAGTGTGATAGGTTGGGGTGTGTCATCAACTTCGTTGTGCAGTCGCGCAGGTCCTTTGACGAGGGCTTCAACTCCAGCATTGAGCGGACCGCGCCCGGTACTGATTGTGGTGAGGGTGTCTTTGAGCGACTTGTATCGTTCCCGGTGATAACCTGAGAGTTGATCAAGCTCGTCTTCATCTACACCGTGGTACTTGACGGCGAACTCGACGAGCGAATTTAGATACTCGACTGCTTCAGCCTCTGCATCATCCCAACAATCTGTTGTGGTGCGCCATCTTTGATGCTCAAAGTCGGACTTCTCCTGAAGACGACGAAGGACGGTGTTGTATCGTTCGTGTGCGAGTACCGCTGGATTTTCTTCATGAATAAATCCTCGAACCGACTCGACACTACTCGGAAGCAGGTTATCGAGGAGATTGGGTATCCACTCTGTTATCTGTGGGGTGACACCGGTAATGGTGATTCCAGCAGCAGAGAGGTTCCCGCCTGGAACAATCTTCCGGACTCCTTGTCGTTGATTATATGTGTGCATACAGTCCGTGAGAAGGTGCGGACTGTATGGAAGCCGGAGAATACGAGAGTCTCGAAACCAATTTGAACCCCCGCATCCAAACCGTAGATAGGAGCGGTTTGGTAATATCGCTCCGTCCGCGGTAAGGATCGGCTTTGCTGGTCCGCTGCTGCAATGCTTCAAAACGGCATCCGGGACGATGGCTGGTAACTTCGAACCCGGAGTGTCGTTTGAGTGTAACCCTGTGAGTCACGAGTATGGAGTAGCAGAGCTGCTCGCAGTCACTTCGTGTCTTCTGTGTGTCTGTAATTTCCATAGCTGTTATTCCGAACAGGATAATCACATTTCATATTGATAGCGCAGTCGCTATGTGGAGTAACGCTTAAATCCACAGCGGAAGAAGACTCAGATACGTGGTCGGTGGGACACGGTGCAACGTGTCCTGAGCCTTCCTCAGGCTTTCAACGTCGATTAGTGGTTATGATGTCCTATTTTCATACCTTTTCTTCCGACGCAACTTAAACTTACCAGTTACGCCCGACAATATTCGGGACGGCAACCGACCTGCCGTCACCCAGTCGGTCCAACGTTGGGAGGGCAGTTATCCGACTTCAAGACGTAGCTGGATTCTCATAGTCGTCTGTCAGGTAATCATAAAGCGTGAGCCGGGAAGCGGCTGCCTCTTTGACTTCGAGCATCGAGACGGGTCTGGATGATAGTCCAAAGTATAATACTCTGAGCCCTAACTTGGAAGCGTATTTGTATTTTTCACGGCGACTGCAGGCATGGACTCGTTCGTCAACCGAGCCGAGGAACTCGAGCGCATCGTAGGTTCGAGAGACGTCTTTCAATCCGCTGCCTGTCTGACACGACTGTCGTCGTCCGTGAGCGCCTCTAACAGAAAGCCACGCAGCGCGTCTGTCTGGTCCCGAATATCCGCTTCGTCGATGCCGATGGACCGGTCGTCGTTGTCAAGCGCCATTACAGTCGGAACGCCGGGTGTGAGTTGGTCTACGACGCGGACGATTGACTGCCGGACATATCTATCGTCGGTGTCCTCATACATCTGAGCTAACTCGTCGAAGCAGATGTTGAACAGTCCGGTTCGTTCGTCGAGACTCATATCGCCAATCTCGTCGACCGCGTCGTTGACGCAACCCCATTCATCCGATTCGAGTTCTGTGGCAAAGCACAACCACCGCTTGTTCATAATCGATGCTACTCCCCGCATTCACAAACACCTATTCAACTGTGTCTTGGCGCTTTCCACAAACAGGTTTGGACACTCTCAATAGTGGTTCTTGAAGAACTGGTCTGCGTGCTCGCGCCAGTGCGAGAACAACTCACGGCGGGCATCTTCGTAGGTGTATTCGTGACCGAGTCAGTCCTTGGGCTGACTAGGTTCGTACAGGCGGTCGAAGTGAGGCTCGCCGTGTTCAGTATCGATACGGACGATTTCGATGTGGCTCGCGCAGGGGTCGTCGGGCTGGAAGTGAATGCTGATTCCCCACTGACTGGCGTCTTCTGATGGATCGAATGAGTCGAAGTTCTCTGGATCGGGTTCCACGAAGACCGTTGCAAAGAAATCCCGACCGCGGTGTGGCGGAAGGGTGAGCGTTCGGAGTTTGTGCATCTAGTACACGACCGGCTCAATGACGACGTGTTCGTGCTTCAGGCCAGGGCGTTTCGCCTCGCCGTCACCTCCTCCCTCGTATTCGACGATGTCGAGTTCGGCAAGTCTGCGAAGATCCTTACTGACCGCGCCTTTGTCGCGGTCGAGTTTGCGCGCGAGGTCGCGGACAGATTCAATTTGGTCACCGTGTCGGTCGAGGTAGCCGACGAGTTCGAGGCGGCTCTCAGTGAGGACATCGCGGCCGTTCTCCCGTCTGAGAACGAGAACATCTGTGTAACCCTGCGCATTGAGATTGCCTGCGAACTCGTCCTGCCGCAGAATCCGCCGGCGATGCGGTCGTCCGACTCGT
>KB659944.1_pt6 | contig 13530 bp, 14 predicted proteins | sample 558768 | NCBI scaffold set KB644980.1 | reverse complement strand
GGGGATATAGCTCGTGTATACTACAAAACCGATACCCAGCACTATTATCAGAAGTATTATCAGGATTAGGATACCGCCTCCACTGCTAGAGCTACTGGAGTCTGTTCCGTCTGTATTAGAACCGCCGGCGCTGCCCGTACCACCTGCGCCGCTGCCTCCCGTTCCTGAGCTGCTAACCTGGGTCTCTACAGCGTTGAGATCGGATAGCGCTGTCTGATACTTGCTCTGAGCCTCCTCGTAATTTCCTTTGTCCCAAGAGGTCTGTATTGAACTTCTCTGGGCTTCGATATCTGTTAGCTGGGAAAGTGTTGAGGTTGAGTTTGCTTGTCTTCGAAGACTGCTTACCCTATTACTTATCTCATTTTTCATCTGGGTTACGGGAGTTACCGTGCTTCCAGAGACACTCATACTTCTTGAGACAGACTCGTCCTCTGAGCTAGCCGCTAACTCAACTTCACCGCTTACCGCACTTATAGAAGAGAACGTTAGGGTATAGTTTCTGGACTCTCCTTCAGATATACCTGAGTCCTGATTCTGAGAGATACTGAAGGAAGATGAACTGAACGTCACATTCACTATATCAGTGGTACCAGTGTTCTCTACCATCACCTCCGAGGTGGCGTCATTTCCTTCAGGAACAGTTCCAAGGTCGATCTGACCTGGTGTCACGTCTACTGACGTGTTAAGCCTCTCAAAGTTTGCTGCAAGATCGAGAGGAACCTCCAGCACAGAATCAGACGCCTGTAAACCCAGAGTGCCAGTGTAGTTACCAGGTCTGGTAGCTACGAAGTCTACGTTCATCTGAGCAGAATCATTAAATGCAGACAGGTTCTCCACTTCTATAAACTCCGAGACGTTTCCGGAAACCTCTGTAGATATGTCTCTTTCAGATCCCCTCAACCCTACATTCAGTATATCAAGGTTCATTGAGATATTCTCCCTCTGATCTGTCGTGGCTGACAGCTCTGCAACATTTTGAACACATAGCTGTTCGTTCTTCAGTAAACATTCAGGTGTATTGATAGACACGTCTACGTTCTGTGAAATATCGGTTTCCTCCTCAGTAAATATTATCTCACCCTCCGAATCCTGCATCTCGCTAATATTAAAATCAAACTCAACACTGGAGTTCCCCTCAGGTTCCAAGTTAATCTGGTTAACCGAGGCACTGGTCATATTCTCTATGCTGTCCGAAAGACTAATATTTACGCTATTTTGGTCACTTAGAAGGTTATCTACTCTCACTGACCTGGTGTAGTTTCCTCTTTTCTGGACATCCAGATCTATTGAAGTTGCGTTAGTATCAAAACCTATTCCTTGCGCTCTTGTCATAAGCACTCTTGACTCCATACCTCTCATATTCGATATAGGCGTCTCCGCAGTGACCTGGAGCAACATCCTGGAGTCGGGTACATCGGGAATAGTGATTTCCCCTGTATATGTGCCGGATTCAGTTCTTGCCAGTTCAAGAGGACCTGTTGTATTGGTGCCTACAGTCACCTTTGCTTTTACATCCGGAGCGGAGATTTCAGGAGGCTCAGTTAGTATCAATGTATCGCCGTTCTCACCCAGTGAAGGATCTCCCTCAATCACCCTGTCACTTCTTCCTGTAAAGAAATCGTCCTGATCCGTATCGTGAATTATGGCATCGTGGTTAGAATCCCAGTTACCAGGATTTGTGATATCATAGAAGAGTAGAGGCGTCTGGTCATCTCCTCCCGTCTCATCTGTCTGCCATTCGTTCGATGTCTCGAGCCCTGTACCTTCTCCGGCCACTTCGAGGGAGAGCCCTGCAAGTTGCTGATCGGACTGGTTGGTATACTGGTTATCATCATCTAGGTCTCTGAAGATTTCATCACCGGTTGTATAGGAATTGGAATTATCTAAGTCCGAGTATCTCAGTTGAGCTCCTAGGGAATTAGAGAGCCTCTTCAGAGGTTTTCCTTCAGAAGAGTCATTCGATCCTCCGCTGTTCACGATCTCATCCGCCTGGGCTGAATATGTACCTCCCTGATATCTGTCTCTAAGTATGGTGTCTCTGTCTTCGTTCCAATCGCCCTCAGAGATTCCTCCTTCGATTACATCGAGTCTCCAAGAGTCCGGGAATCCTCTTGTCAGTGACTCATCAGCAGAAAATGAAGAACCCTCAAGTGAACCATTTATAATACTATCTTCGGTCGGGGAATATGTTTCTCCCGAGTTATAATCGTGAATTATGCCATCTACGTTCTTGTTAAAATCACCTCCTGAGACTGCGTCATAGGCTGAGACGTTTGGCCACTGTTCAAACAAAGAATTTACCTGTGTTGGTGGTGCATTAGTGGTTGATGTGCCTATAAGCTTATCGTCCTCAGATGACTGATAGCCATTATTTGTTCCGCTTTCTATCCAGATCAGATCCTCAGACGCATTCCAGTTGTTGTCATTTTGGTCTGCATCGTATATCTCAAGGTCGTTCATAGCTGCACTGGTCTTATCCTCATCATTCCACGCATCTATGTGATCCGGTCGGAGCGGGGCTTCAGGAGGGATTGCACTACCACTGTAAATCTCCTCATCAGGCCGTTGGGTATACTGGGAGTCGTTATCTTTGTCAAAAACTATTAGATCATCGTTAGAGTTGAAAGAGTCGTCGCCTGTATTGTAAGAGGCTATATCCATTCTTGGAGGCACGGTATCATTGAAAGTGATGTCTTCACCCTGGCTCGGTGTCTGACCAGCTATAATAGGATCAGGCATAGCTGTAAGCCTTCCATCGTCATCTGTATCCCTGACTACTTCTGTATCTGGATTATAAGTTGTATCTTGAGAGGGGAAGAATAAATCGTCAGGAAGTCCATCTATAGGGTTCAAATTCTGGCCTGGCTCTGTATTTATCTCATTATTATCCCCTGTGTTCATGGCAACATCAGAGGACCTTGATACAGTTCCTCCAGAATTGAAGTCTCTGACTATAATGTCTGCACTAGGGTCCCAGTCGTCGAGCTCAGTTGCACTCGGGCCAGTACTAGAATCATACATTGCTACAGAATGGTTGCCACCATTAGGTTCCTTCCATGGGTTAGTATTTTGTAGAGAGGCTCCGTCAGGAGGCGACTGCCCTGCTAGAACTGTATCACTGCTTTTAGAAAATTTTTCAGAGCCTTCGTCGTCAACAACAAGTATGTCGTCCTCAGTAATATCATCTGAGCCGTCAACATCCACTGCAAAGTAACTACCTGTGTTCTCGATAGTGACATTAACCTGTATATCTTCGCCTGCCTCATATCTACCTGTGTAGTTCGATTGTATGTTAACATCTAACTGACCTTGAATCAGCGATTCATTTGTTTCTGTAACACCGCCACCAGGAGATTGGTCTATAACCCTGTACTCTATATCACTTACAGAGTTCCCTGAATCAAACAAGGCATAGTAGTAACCTCCTCTAAGATAGTTCATATCAGTGTAGTTGTCGCCATATCGGAACTGAAACTCGTTTCCAGACGCGTTCAGAAGCACTGATTGATTTACCTGCTGGCCTTGAGCGTCAGTGACCTTAACTATCTGAGCAATCTGGGAGTTTGGTGACACCGTATTGATATCTAGATCTTGGTCAAAGGTCTCTATACTGAGGGCCCCGGATCCCAGTGCTACCAGAAAGATAAATATAGTAAAGATTATAGCTGATTTCTTCCCGTTTGAAACCCATGTCTACATTTCAACACTGAGTTGATTAAAAATTACCCGCCTTTAGCAGGTATATATCCTCAAACCAGAGCTGTTTAGTATCCACTATCTCATACTGATCAGTATCAAAGTCAGACAGCGAGCTCACAACAAACAGTATTCTCCCATTCTCAGCTAAGTAATCTTCTGCGGTTTCAAGAAACTCTTCTGTAAACTCTTCACCGGAATCTCCGCCTCTCCAAATTTCCCTACCCTCCAAGTCTTCGTCGAGATCATCACCAGGTAGGTACGGAGGGTTGAATGCGATAAGATCGAAGTTGCCTTCGACATTCTCGAAGAGGTCAGAGGACTTAACCTCAGTGTTATCGTGCTCTCCCAGTTTATCAGAGGCTTCCTCCACCGCTTCAGGATTCACATCTACAGCCAGAACCTTTTCGGCTCCCGATTTAACCATTTTTTCGGCGATGATACCGGTGCCTGTACCCATGTCAAGACACTTCTCTCCGTCTAAATTCATCTCTAAGATTTTTTTGGCGAGAAGCCTTGAGTCCTCACGTGGCTGATAGACAGTCATAAAGTCGATTTCAGAAACTCGTGGTACAGAGGATTTGGATTTTCAAGGCTGGAATTGAACTCTGGATGTGCCTGAGTTCCTATGAAGAAAGTTTTTCGGCCGATTTCAACAAACTCTGCTAGGCCTGTTTCAGGGTTTCTACCGGAAACTTTCAGGCCCTCAGCTTCTAGCCTATCTTCGTACTCTGGATTCAGCTCAAACCTGTGTCTATGACGCTCTACGACCTCCTCAGAGCCGTATATCTCAGATACCTCTCCCTCTAGCTTGGCTGTATAGGAGCCAAGCCGCATCGTACCTCCCATTTTCTCGATCTGCTTCTGATCCTGCATCTGCTTGATGACAACATGTTCAAAATCATCTTCTAGCTCCTCAGACCCTGCATCCATGTCTAGTACATCTCTTGCGAACTCGACAACCATGAGCTGCATTCCGTAGCATATACCCAGTAAAGGGATATCTTCCTTTCTGCAGTGTCTTATAGCGTCTATCTTTCCCTGTACGCCTCTTGATCCAAAGCCTCCTGGAATTATCACCCCGTCGAAACCCTGTAGTGACTTCTTATCAAACTCTTCAGTATCAACCTGCTCTACCTTAACCGAGCCGCCGATCTCTGCGGCAGAGTGTCTAAGAGCTTCTTCAACAGAGGCATAGGAGTCATCCATCTCCGTATACTTTCCGCATAATGCGATCCTAGATATGCTTTCCTTCTGAAGGTTTTCTATCCTATTCTTCCATTCTCTCAAGTTTTTCTTTCTGTTATCCATGTTCATCTTTTTGGAGATTACTTCTCCGACATCCTGGTTCTCAAATACAATAGGTAGTTCGTAAATCGTCTCAAGGTTTGGATCAGAAACAACGTTTTCGGTAGGCACATCACAAAATAGAGATATTTTCTCCTTTACATCGTCCTCTAGACTTTCTTCGCTCCTGCCTACAATCATATCGGGTTCTAATCCAAGTTCTCTAAGATCCTTGACAGAGTGCTGCGTTGGCTTGGTTTTCTGCTCGGCGGTGGTCTCAAGGTAAGGTACAAGAGTAGTATGGATCAGGTAGGTATCTTCTTCAGGAAGATTACTTCGGATCTGCCTGGCTGCCTCAAGGTAAAACTGGTTTTCCATATCGCCGACAGTACCACCTATCTCAACCACAATAATATCAGCGCCGCTTTCTTCGAGGTTTTCTCTCCAAGTTTCTTTGATCTGATCTGTTACATGTGGCACCATCTGAACAGTCTTTCCAAGATACTCTCCTTCCCTCTCTTTTTCGATAACTTGTTTGAAGACCTTTCCAGAAGTCAGGTTCCATTTACCGGTTGAGTCAACGTCCAGAAACCTCTTGTAGTGTCCAAAATCCATGTCAACCTCAGTACCATCCTCAAGCACAAATACCTCTCCATGCTCCTGAGGATTCATAGTTCCAGGATCAACGTTCAGGTAGCCATCACACTTCTGAGGTATGATATCTTTATCGTATAGCTGAAGCAGTTTTGACACGCTTGCAGAAACCAATCCCTTACCCAGGCCTGAAAGAACACCGCCTGTCACAAATATCCATTTCGGCATAATCGTCTTCAAACAGATAAGAATAAAAATAATAGCCAGATATCAGCCGCCAAAGATGCTTGATATCAAATCCAGTAAAGGATCTCTGGTTGCAGTGCTTTCATCAGTTATCTTCATATCATCAGTATTCCTCTGTCTCTCGGGATTATTGTTCTGTCTCTCCGTGTACACTGACTGACCTCCAACGCGCTCACCGTATGTGTTGTTTTCATCATTCTGACCTTGACTCTTGTTTTCTCCCCCAAAAATTCCCTCGATGTTTATATTGAGGTTCAGGGTCATGTTCTTTGGAATAACTGAGGCAGAAGCACCGGAAAGAATCATGGTAAGGGACAAACACAGAGCAACAGCCTTTCTCATATAATACTAGTTTACCGGGGCTGTACTTTAATCCTGTGCTTGCTCGGACATAGCCCTAAATTCTAGAAATGCCTCATGCATCTTCTTCACATCAAGATGAAACACTTTCTCTTCGGAATGAGGAACATTATCCCTAACCTGCTTCAAGCTATCCTTATCGCCGCCGATCATGTTTCTGCCATCAACTAGAGCATTTCTCAGTTTCTTCCTTCTATGCGTGAACAACGCCTTTGCAAACTGCATAAAATTTTCCTCATCACTTATGTCATATCTTTCTCTACCAGGGTACAGCTTCAGCACTGCGGTATCAACCTCAGGCTCCGGATAGTAATTTTCAGATGATATAACAGCAGACTTGACAGGAACAAAGTAATAGCTCATCTTAAATGAGAAAAAATTATACTCTGGGTCTTCAGGCGCTGCCACCGCCTTATCGGCCATTTCCTCCTGAACAATCAGCACAGAACGCAGTTGCAGCGTGGAAAGTCTCTCAATGATATCAGACGCAAGGTGAAAGGGTAAATTCCCAATTAAAATGTTCACATCATCAGGAACCTCTAGTTCCATAAAGTCCTCCTGCACGACTTTGTAGTCTGTACCAAGTTCAGATTGCTTCAGAATCTGTGCCAGCGAAGGATCTTTCTCGACTAGGTATGCTTTCTCTGCGTCAACATGTCTTGATATGCTTCCTGTACCTGCTCCAATCTCAAGAACGGTTTTTCCGGAGGTTTCAGCTTCTGAAAGAAACTTTCTAACTGCGATCTCGTTTCTGAGAAAGTGCTGGCTTCCAGAAGGATTGAATCCAATGGAGGAGAGCTCTTGACGTACATCCATATTTAATCGACAAAGAGCTTGTTCTTGGTCTCTCCCTTAAGTTCCTCAAGTATTCTGTCGTTAACTGTTTTTTGAGGGTCAGGTACAGAAGGTACTCGCTCCTTGATATTCTCAAAGCTTTCAAACTCCTCTTTCTCTCTTTCGTCTAATAAGGCCTGCATATGTTTTGTGCCTATGCCGGGTAGCAGTTCAAACGCGTGACGTCTAGGTGTTACAGGAGTTGCCTCATTGTAGAAATCTACAAACTCATCCTCCTTCTGGGTTATAAGCTCTTGGAGCACATACTTCAGTTCCTTCTGGGCGTTACCTGTTAACTCATCGTATCCGATTCTACGTTTTATAAACTCTACCTTGTCTCTGTCTCCGTCTCCTATATATAGTTCTTCGCCGCCCTTCGGCCTCTCATCCTCACGCATAACGACCTCTAGAAGGCTGTAGTTATCTTTTCCGATTCCTTGAGCCACCCTGTCATCACGACCATCAGAGTGTCCATGCTCAAGGAACTCAAGCACCATAATATATTCATCTTTGTCAGACATACAAACCACTTGGTTCAACTAAAGGTATAATTGTTTCGCCAGTACAATTTAGGACTTATTCCTCAGACTCCACAGACTGGCATATATCAAGTATCTCATCATATTCAGAGTCATCGAGTCTTATCCTCTCATCGGAGAAGATTCCGCGTAGAGTAGACTCATACTGCGGCATAACTCCCAAAAGTTTGTAGATATGCTTCTCTTTCAAAGACTCGATCTCGGAGAGCTCATTATGTAGAGTTTCAATTGTTTCAGAGTCTTCAACAGCTGTGTGACGTGTCAGGTTTTCCAAAGCAATTTTCTGTTCATGGGTTCTGTTCATCCTCATCTGTATTCTTCTAGAGCCTCTCGCGCTTCAATGGGATACAGATGACTCTTACTTTGTATCTCCATCACTGGTTCACCTCGTTAAGATGGGCAGGATCTATCTGAAGGGTTTTGGTCTCATCTCCCTCATCAAACTCAACAATATATGCATCTCCACGCTGCCCTGTTACATCTGCAGTTTTACCATGGAATCTCATATGCGGTCTGCCTTCCTGAACAGAAGAATCAACATGAATAAGCGCTTTGTCTCCTTCCTCGAAGCTCTGAAGCCTGTCGTTAACTGTAGTCTTTTCCCTACTGTCTCTTTTTAGTTTTTTACGTGCTCCCTGCTGTGAACCCTGAGATTTCTGCGCCATTCAAACATCCCCTCCGTTAGTCGAAAGCTCAGAATAGCTTTCTGTAAACCGAATCATTGTTTTGTTACCTCTTAAACTAATTAGACGCTCTAAGCTTTTTAAACCAAAGTTTCCAACGTGGACAAAAGACATCTTAGAAGTCTGTCGATTACGCCTTGGTGCTGCCAAAATAGATGAGACCCATCTGCTTCCAAAATGCCTGCGATTTTGCAGAGCTGTGATCACAGTCATACTGGTTTCATCGTCGATAAAGAATCTCTCATCCAGTTCAGAGTTTATCACATCATGACCAGTTAACGCTATTGCATCTGAGCCTGCTTCCGCAGCCTGCCTAACTCTTTCTTCAACGGAGTCGGTGCCGTCGCTAGCGGTTGTATCGTATATGTAAGTCAGCCGACATAAAATCAGAAACAGAGCCCAAGAATTTATTCTGTAATTACTTCTCAATCCAGATAACGTCTAACTGAACGCACTCTGCTGAAGTACCGATCAAGTCAGAGATGTTCGGTTGGGTCCTACCTTCGTCACCGTGGATTAACTCCTTGATATAGGTACCTGCCTCAGCTTTGACCTCCAGCTCAAACCTCTTTTCTCCGGTTTTTTCAAATGAAACATCGTAAACCTCACGTTTCCTGACTTTTTCAGCACGCCTATGTTCAACTCTTTCTGGAGTCTCCTGCTCAATTTCTCCAACAACTTCTGAAATATTTTTTAGATCCTCCTCAGAAAACTCTTCTTCCGTCTCAACCTGTGCTCTGTACTTTTTATCAGCGTGTTTCTGCTTGATATCCGCAGCCTTATCCTTATGAGTATACTGCATCTCAAAAACCTCAACCTTGTCAGTACTCTCATTCACTTCCTCCTGGATTTCTTCCAAATCAAGATTGCGGTTGAGAGGTTCGATTAATTCTAGTACAAACTCTCTCTTCCCAAAACACTTTGCATCAACGTCTTCCCGGCCTCCGCCGTGGAACTTTGCCTCAATAGCCTTTGACTCACGTATAAATGGCTCCTGAATCTCTTCCTGCACACTTGTAGGATACTGCTTGCCAGTCCAGTCACACTGGTCACATCCCGAACCTCTGCACTTTCTACAATGCCACTCAGTCTGCGGAATCTCACGTGAATACTTATTGTACTGGCCGTAGATCAGGACTGAGTTAACCTGCAGCTCAACTCTTTCCTTTCCATCACGCATATCAACAACAGCCATTATATCAGCACGTTCAAAATCAACAGTAACATCTATTTTATCCTCTATTCTCTTTCCAATCAGTCTCGAAAGTTCTGTCTTAATAGGTTCCGTAAACTCAGTCCCGTACTCTCCCCAGAGTTCGTCCTCCCGTGAGACAACGTTCTCTGGCGGCCTTATTCCTATCAGAAATGTCTCAAGCTCGTAACGATCAAAAGAATCAATCACCATGGTGACCCAGTGGTCCAGTTCCTCAAAAACCAATCCGCAAGCATTACAGCCGCATCTGTGACCCTGTTGCGCGTCCTCAGGAACATTCTCCTCTTCAAAGCTGTCCTCGTCTAAGTCATCAATTTCGCGGGCAATCAGACCTCTCTCAAAATTTTCCAGTCCATGCCCAAGCTGAGCAAACTGCCGTCCAAGACAGTGATCACACAAACTTTCATTCTCAACAAGGTGGTCTCTCTTCTCCTCCACGGATGGAATATTCATATTGTCAGGCTTCTTGTCTAATTCTTATTTATACAGGTTACAAGAAATAGCAAATCTTAGACTAAGAAATTTTAGCATTTTCAGTCACTCCCCGCCTAAGACATTTTTCGTATTTAGAGTTTTTTCACCAGACGTATAGCTTTCTCCAGAATCTCTGTCTTTACTGAGGATCTCCACCTCAAGTTTCTGATCTCTTATGTTGACTGTCATCATTGACGGATCTTTTCTTTTCGAAGACCCTCCACCTACTCCTGTACATGATCCAGGGTTTAACAGAATCTTTCCATCGTGTTCTGCAATCTCCTGTTGGTGAGTGTGTCCATGGAAGAGAACAGGCACACCAAGTTGACGGGCGGTTTTGGCAAGCGTCGGATGATGGCCTCTGGGATGAATGCCTGCACCATGGTATACTCCGAAATCAAGCCGTTTTCGGGTAAACCTATGAGAAGATTCTATATCAAAGTAATCACAGTTTCCCTTTACACCGATCAAATCATGATTCTCACTGAGGCGCTTGTACACTTTCTCTGATTCAAAATCCCCACAGTGAACCACCTTGTCGGCATCCTTCATTTTAACCTGAAACACTTCAGGAATCGAGTTAGCACGATCAGGTATATGCGAGTCTGATATCACAGCTATCATATGTAGGAAGTTTAAGTTGTGTGAAACACTTATATTGAGAGGCTGACATAGAGTTTGTGTAAGGAAAAACCTAGGTTGAAGGTAAGTATGCATTTGGTATGTCTGTCATGATTAGGAGAAAGCTGAAGGAAAACAGGATTACTAGGCCGGTATACAGAGGGGTTCTAATGGCGTCTCTAGCAGGTACAAAGATTATAGGGAAACTTGATCTTGTTCGGGAGTATGATTACGGGGTTCCTCTCCGTGTATCTTACTTTATTGATGCCTTAAGCACTTCTTCGGACCTGGCACATACCCAGATATCTTTGATAGATGAAGAGGTTGAACGAGAATTCAGAGAGAAAACACAGATGTTTGAGAGAAAAATCGGGATAGGGCATCTGTACAGCAGAGAAGAACTGGAGAAGCTGTGTGATAGAAGAGAGCAGATAAAGCTGCCCGAACAGTACTAGAAACCGATCTTACTCATCATATCCTTCATATTTCCACGCTTCATAGAGTTCTTATCAAACTTGTTAACCATGTTCTTTGTCTGTTTAAAGTGTTTGACAAGCTCTCCCACCTCTGATTTCGAGGTTCCCGATCCTTCTGCAATCCTCTCTTTCCTCGATCCCTTGATAACTGATGGATCCCTCATCTCCTCGTCCGTTAACGAATCCATGATTACTGTATAGTTCTCTATCTTGCCCTCAGTCATGTCCTGCATATTGTCAGGAAGCTGGTTTGAGGAGAATGGAAGCTGCTGCATCATCTCCTCCATGACACCTGCCTGTGTCACAGACTCAATCTGCTCCTTGAAATCCTGCATCGTAAACTCTCCCTCAAGGATGGCTTCCGGATCAGCATCCATCTCCTCAATCTTCTCCAGCAGACTCTCCAAGTCAGGCTGACCAATCATATCAGAAACAAAGTCTACAGGATCATACTGCTCCAAATCACCCATCTTCTCGCCGGTACCTATAAACTGAACGGACGAATCAGAGTTCGCACAGGCAACTAACGCACCTCCTCCCTTTGCCGAAGAATCCATCTTCGTGACTATAACGCCGGTAAGGCCTGCCGCCTCGTCAAACATATCTGTCTGCTCGCGTGCAGACTGACCTATGTCAGCTGGCATAACCAGATACTTTTCATCAGGACTAAAGGATTCAGATATCGCGGAGAGCTCTTTCTTTAGATCTTCGTTTAGGGAATCGCGTCCTGCCGAGTCTACGATCTTCACATCAGCATCCAACTGACTCATACCTTTCTCAACCACTTTAACAGGATTTTCTGCTTCTGGATCACCGAAGAACTGTGCATCTACATCATCCGCGATTTGCTTAAGCTGGTTGTATGCTGCTGGCCTGTCGGTGTCCGCTGCTATCAAACCAACTTTCAATCCTCTCTTCCTATAGAAGTCAGCTAACTTACCCGCAGTAGTTGTCTTTCCAGCTCCGTAGAGACCAGACAGAAGTATGTTCTTAGGTTCGACCTCGACATCTGCCTCCTCACCCAGAAGGTCCTCAAGCCTGTCATAAACAATCTTCAGAACATGCTCCTTTCTTGACAGCCCAGATGGAAGATCCTCCTCAAGAGCCTCTTCCTTGATCTCATCGGTCAGATCAGATACCAGAGAAACATCGACATCTGCCCTGATTAAGTCTCTCTGAATATCTTTTGTAAGTTGCTCGACAGCCTCTCTGTCTGCTACATTTCTGGAGGAAAACTTCTGTATGGAATCCTTTATTTTGTCAAACATATTGCTAAACTTGTGTCAAAGGATTAAAAACCAGCGGTGCGCCACGGTATGATACAAAAAATAGCGCTTACAAAAGTCTTTCAAGCATAGAGATGTTTTCGCTCACGTTTTCAGCTCTTTCAAGGTATTCTCTCTCCTTTTCGGTTTCAGGTTCCTCAGGTAGCTCTTCCTCTAATTCCTGAACGAATTTGTTTGATCTCTCAAGACTCCGCTGCATGCTTGCCTCTGTCGGGGATCCAAAAGATTGAATAAATTCAACATCCTCTCCAACATCCTCTTCAACATCGTCAAGCTCAGTTTCTTCCCCATGATAGAGTTCTTGACGCACTTCTTGAGCTTCGGACTCTGCTTCATTTATTTTGTTGTGAAGTTCTTTCATCCTATCAGCTCTTTCAATCCCTTGTTCAATTCCTGAATGGTAAAAACCCGTTTTTTCACCAAGTCTTTGGAGCTCCATGAGTGCTTTCTTGGTGTCAAAAGGTCTGTTATCTACCATTTCGGCGATGTTCCGGAGAACGTTGTCAGCTTCCTCCGCAACATCAGAGATATTGAAATCCTCGATATCCTCCGGTTTCTGGTCGCCGCGGAAGTCAAGCATTTCACATATGTTCTTCCATATAGCTATTTGCCAATCCTAGCCTAGTAGTATCAAGCTGAGTTGTTTCAGGGCTGAAGTCAAGGTTTGTGTATAAATTGGCCTCAAGGTTTCTCAGCATGTTTCTGTAGATGGACTCAGGAGCATTTTCACTTATCTCCTGTCTCAGATCTTCCACTTGTTCAGAATAATCATTCTGTAACTTCTCAGAGTATTTTTCAGCTTCATCTACTCTATTCCACGCAATGGTAAAATTCGAGGACTTTGAAGGATTCTTTAATCCTTCATTAAAGAGGGTATATGCACTGCCAAGCTCCATTTCAACTGCGGACTCATAGGCATCCTTTCTAACTTGATAAGCTCTCTGAACGGCCTCATGCTCAAGGAACTCTTTGGAACTTATTATGTTGTCTGCTATATTTTCAACTTCATGATAGAAAGCCCTGTTGTTATAAAAGTTGCTCTGTTCTTCGATCATCTCTTCTGATTCCTCAATTAAATTCCCTGCAACTTTTTCGGCCGCATTCTCAATTCTTCTACGCTCCCTTTCGTTCAACTCGCCGTCAACGTAATTTTTCGCTATATAGCTCAGCCGTCGAGATGCCTTCTTGTATTGTCCCTCGTCTGCGTCTTGTCCTATTTGG
>KB659943.1_pt29 | contig 13530 bp, 15 predicted proteins | sample 558768 | NCBI scaffold set KB644980.1 | reverse complement strand
CTGTAACTGGCCCCAGATCTGCGTCGAATACCCGCTGTAGTCGTCGTAGCTGTCGCCCTCGGTGATCCGCTCGTGAATGTCCAGCAGCCGCTGGTCGAGGCTGAAATGCTCGTCGTACTCGGCCTGCTGTTCGGGGTCATCAGGATGGATCAGCCCCCGCGATTCGGCATAGAAGACGAACATCAGCCGATACAACAGCACGAGCGACTGCTCTTTCAGTTCGGCCAGTCGCTTCTCGTCGTCCGGGTCGATAGTGAGGTCGTTTGTTTCGACAAAGCCCTCACCGAGCACGCGCAACGCGGTAAACACGTTATCCTGCAGATCCTCACCGAGTTCCTGCGCCGCGGTCTCGCTTTCGTTCCAGACCGTATCGAGAAACGAGGTGCCCGCCGACTCGCGGAACGCCTCGGGCCGGAAGAAGACGTAGAAGTATTTGAACTGTTCGAGCGAGCCACTCGTCAGCAACTCCACCAGATCCACCTCGTAGTAGACCTCCGTGGCGTAATCTTTCGTGCCGTAGAGCCGCCACTTTCGCCCGTTCGTCAGCACGCCCCAGCTAATTCGCTCGGGTGTCCGCTCAAGATAGTATTTGATCTGATGAGAAGCGTCCCGGTAGGACCGCTGTTCGCTGAACCGCTCGGTGAAATCCGCGTCGTACTGTTTGGCCTCAAGCACGGCCGCGGCGTTGCCGTACATCCCGGTGACGTTGCCGTCGCGTTTCTCGCGTGCGCCCTTGCGTCGCGCGTCTGCCGAGTCGAACAGCAGGCGGTCGTTGTAGCCGCCGCTGTCCGGCAGCGTCGTCTCCTGTAGCGTATCGAATCCCAGCACGTCCAGCACCTCGTCGATCCACGCCCCGAGCAGTTCGTCCTCGTTGTACGACCCCACGAGCTCGGCTTCCGCGTCCCACAGTGACTGTAGCGCTTCAAAGGCCGCCCGTGCCTCGTCGTCGCAGTCCCACGCGTCCAGCTCGTCGACTCGCTCTGCCAGATAGTAGCCCGAAAACAGCTTGGAGTTCTGATGCGGTGAAGACCCGAGGGTGGCCTGACTCATGTTGCACCCGTTACGACAGGTGAAGTAAAGAGCTACTGACTATTCATAGACGAGACGAATCTATCGCGCCTGATCCAGCACGCTCTCGACGGCCTCGCCGACCTCGCTCTCGTCGAGTCTGACCACGTCGGCGATTGCCGCGTCCTGCAGGCCGTGGGCCGCGAGATAACAGGCCACCGGCGTCTGCCCGCCCGCGGCGACCTGCACCGGCACCCGCGCGGTCGCCGGCGTCTCGATGTCGGCGTCGGCGTGCCGAAACTGAAACGGCGGCAGGCGCTCTTTCAGCACGGCCACCAGCAACGCCCGTTCGCCGTGTGGCCGCGCGGCCGCCGACTCGGCCGGAAACCGGATCGCCGCGGCCGGCGTCTCCAGCGTGTTGCTGATCGCCTGCGGAATCGCCCGGTGTTCCGACAGCTCCAGCGACTCGGGAAGATACACCGCGGCCTCCCCGGAGCTGTGGACGGTGCCCATCTCGCCCGCGTACAGCTGCTCAGTCGCGTCCATACCCGGGGCTTTGGGATGGGCAAGGAAAAGCCCTCACCCCACCGTCCCGTGGGCTCAAACCCAGAGATAATCAGCCGGCAGCCACAACAACCGCCGATGGCTGTCGATCCAGACGAGGGCCTCGTCACCGATCTGATGATCGGGCTGTGGTTCGTCATCGCCGCCGATCTCATGGCGCTCACCGGCTTCGCGTGGGTCGGCGGCTACGCCTCTCGCGCGCTGTTCGTCGCTGTCACTGTCGCCACCAACGCCGTCTTCGCCGGCTGGATCGGTTGGCGCTGGTGCGCGATCCGGCGCGCCCAGCCCGCCGACCGGTCGGCCCTCGAGGAACTCAAACAGCAGTACGCTGCCGGCGAACTCAGCGAGCAGGAGTTCGAACACAGACTCGATACGCTGATCGACACCGACGATGCCATCACCACCACCGACATGGACCCGCTCCACGACGACACCGCCGCAGCCGACGACAGTACGCCAGCTGACGATATCGCCGCTGGCGAAGACGACCGCCTCCGACGATGCTACCCCAGCCGACGCGACCGACGGTGAGCCAGCCCGCGAGTAGCTACTCGGTCAGTCGGGCGACCGTCTCGGCCTGCAACTCGTCGCGGATCGCATGGCTGTCCTCGGCGTCGACGACGACCTCGATAATCTCGCTGCCCTCGCTTTCGGTCGCCTCGCTGTAGACCTCGCGGAATTCCTCGCGGCTCTCGACCCGCGAAAAGCCCAGCCCGTAGAGCTCGCCAGCAGGCTCGAAATCCAGCCCGTGCGGCGTTTTGAACTGCCGGGTGAACGGTGGCTCGAAGTCCTCGATTGGCAGCCTGTGGAAGATACCGCCGCCGTCGTTGTTGATCACCACGACCGTCGCATCTACCTCGGCGCGGCCGACCGCGAGCAGCCCGTTGAGGTCGTGATAGAAGGCCAGATCGCCGATCACCAGCGTCACGTCGTCGCTCGTCCCGTGGCCCGCGCCCAGTGCCGTCGAGACGACGCCGTCGATCCCGGACGCGCCGCGGTTGCCCAGCGCGGTGATCGATTTCGTCGCCGGAGCCCCAAAGCGGTCGAGATCACGCACCGGCATGCTGTTCGAGACCACCAGCGTCGCCGGATCGGGGAGCCCGCTCACCACGTCGGCCACAATGCCGCCCTCGAAGTGTCGGTCGCCCGCGTCGTCGACGACCGACCCGTGGGCGTCGGCGGCGGACTCCCAGCGCCCTCGCCAGTCGGCCGACCCCCCGCCGCGGACCACCTCCGCGAGCCGGCCACAGAGCCGGTTGGGATCGGCGACCACGAGATCGGTCGCGGTGAACTCCGCCTCTCGCCACTCGCCCGCGGGATCGACGACGAACTGATCGGCATCGACACCGGCCAGATACTTTCGCAGCGGTTTCGAGGTCGGCGACGCGCCGAGCCGCACCACGACCTCGGGATCGGGCCACTCGGCTGTCACCTCGGTATCGACGAAGGCGTCGTAGCCGCCGATCACGGGCGCGACGCGGGTGTGACCGCCGAACCGCAGCCCAGAGAGCGGGTCGGCCAGAATCGGGAACCCGGTCGCGTGAGCAAAGGCCATCACGGCCTCGGGATCGAGTCCCGGCGGGTCCGCCGGGCCGACGACGAGCAGCCCGCGGTCGACGGTCAGTGTCTCGCCCAGCTTCCGCAGATCGCGGTCGTCGAGTTGTGGCTCGCCGCTGGTCACGCCGACAAACGGGGTCGACTCCTCGCGGCCGGCCGCCGCCAGTCGGCTCAGATCGGCGGGCACGTCGCCCTCGACGGGCGTCGGCTCCAGCGGCTTGCGGAACGGCGCGTTCAGGTGAACCGGCCCAGCGGGCGTCCCCTCGGCAGCGCTAACGGCCCGACAGATATCCGTTCGCAGCGACCGGAGCGCCCGCTCCCGCGGTGCGGGCTCGGGAAGGTCCCTGTACCACCGGACGGTATCGCCGAACAGCTTCTCCTGATCGATGGTCTGGTTCGCCCCGGAGTCGCGTAGCTCCGGCGGTCGGTCGGCAGACAGCACGAGCAGCGGCACTCGCGCCTGACTCGCCTCGACGACTGCGGGATGATAGTTCGCGGCCGCGGTCCCGGAGGTACAGATCAGCGGCGTCACCCCGCCCGTTCGGCGGGCTCGCCCGAGCGCGAAGAAGGCGGCCGACCGCTCGTCGAGCGCCGACACCGTCTCCAGCTCCTCGTGGTCGTCGACGGCGACCGTCAGCGGCGTCGACCGGCTGCCCGGCGAGACACAGACCCTCTCCACGCCGCTGCGAGCAAGCTCCGCCGCGATCGCCCGCCCCCAGAGCGTGTTTCGGTTCGGTGCGGTCATGGCCGTCCGTTGGCGGCCGACCGGCATATGTCCAGCGTGTTCGCCCGGCGGCGACGAGACAGCCGTTGCTGGTGGGTTACTCAGATAGCAACCTTACCGGCAGGGCGCCACGATCAGACGAACTCGACGCCGGAAATTTCGAAGCGCGCGCCGCCGGCCTCGCTCTCGGTGACCGTGATCGACCAGCCGTGGGCCTCGACGACCTGCTCGACGATGCGGAGTCCCAGACCGGTTCCCTCCTCCCGGGTCGTATACCCCGAGTCGAAGATGGTATCGCGGTCCTCTGGCGAGACGCCGGGGCCGGTATCGGCTACGTAGAGGCCGTCGTCGGTCCGACCGACGGTGACGGTCACGTCTGACCCGCCGTGATCGACGGCATTTCGGAACAGGTTCTCGAAGACGTGAGCCAGCCGGTCGGGATCGGCCATGATGCTACATTCGTCCTCGATGTTGAATGTCGCTCCCTCGCTATCGATCACGTTCAGACAGTTGGCGATCACCACCGAGATGTCGACCGGTTCGCGCTCGTCGACGGTCTCGCCCTGCCGGGCCAGCGTGAGCGTGTCGTCCATGATGTCGTCCATCCGGCTGAGTGCACGGTCGACGGGATCGAGCTTGGATATGTCCTCCTGTGTTTTGGCCACGCCGAGATGCCCCTCGGCGACGTTCAGCATATTTCTGAGGTCGTGAGAGATGATGCTGGCGAAGTCGTCCAGCCGGTCACGCTCCCGGGTGAGAGCGTCCTCGCGCTCCTGTAGTTGGTTGATCTGTTCGAGTCTGGCCAGCGCGGATTCGACCGTGTTGCTCCATATCTGGACGCTCCGCAGGTCGTCGTCGCTGAAATCGCCGACCGCTGTCGAGCCGATATTTACCAGCCCGAACTCGCCGATCGGCACGATCAGCTCGCTGCGGATCGGTGTATCCGGATTCGCGCGTCCATGCTGGCTGGTCATATCGTCGATTCGCGTGGCGGTCTGTGACTCGTAGGCGTCCCACGACAGGGACTCTGTATCGGCTGCATAGGTCGGTTGACTGCCGATCAGCGACGCACCCTGTTCTGACATCGCAATCGGGTCAAGTCGCGTCCGGTCCTCGTTGGCCAGCCAGATGCCGGACGTGCTGAAGTTGAACACCGATTTGATACCCTCCAGCGCGACAATCGCCGCCGACTCGGGGTCATCTGTCTCCAGCAGCCGCTGGGTCGTCTCCTGCAGTTCGCGGATGGTTCGCTCGTACCGGCCGAGCTTGGTCTCGGTCACCTTTCGCTGGTGGATGTCTCGCGTGACGACGAGTATCCCGTCGACCGGATCCATTCCGAGATAGTTGATCGCCCGCCCGGCCAGCCACCGATACGTGCCGTCCGGTTGCTGAATCCGGTACTCCGTCTGCATCGTCGATTCGACGCCTGCCGTCAGCAACGCCTCGAAATCATCGCGAAGCCGGTCGCGATCGTCCGGGTGGACGTACTCGAACGGCGTCTCACCCACCAGCTCCGGATGCTCGAAGGTGGTGTCGACGCCCGATGTCCCGCTCTGATACTGCACGACCCCGTCCTCGTCGATGACCAACGTGATATCCGGCGACTGCGACAGAAACTCCCGGTAGCGGTCGAGTTCCTCCTCGCGCTCGTGCTGTTTGGTCACGTCACGGATCGCAAACACGGCACTCTCGATCTCGTCTGTGTCGTCGAACACCGGAACACCACTGACCTCGAGTACCCGGTCGCCTCCGTCGGGGTGCTGAATCCGGTGGCGGAGGCCGTCGACCGGTTCGCCTGTTGCGATCACTCTGGCGAACGGAAGCTCCTCGTCTGCTATCGGCGTCCCATCGGTGGCTCGCAGCTCCCATTCGGTGTCGTCGTACGTTCGGTTCGTCGCCTCTGTGCTATCGACACCGAGATGCTTCTGTGCATGCTCGTTGGCGTAGACGATCCGTCCGTCCGCGTCGATCCGGAGGATCGTCATTGGCACGGCCTTGAGCACCTGCTGTAGTTCGTGGAGTCGCCCGCGGTCCCCCTGATTGGGAGCATCGGCGCCCGGTGGGATGCCTCCCATTACACACAGATTTAGGCGACCGACCGACATGACTCTTGTGGATATTGAGAATACAGAGAACAATATATAATGTGTTTGTACATATGCCCCATACAGTGAAAATATACTAGGTATGCCAGTTGAGGCGTGATCAGACACTATTTCGCTGACAGCGCACGGACCGGGCCTGTCGCTTGGAGCCAACTGTTACTTTGATGACTGTATCAATCGCGGTCGGATGGCGCCTCGTGCTACGATTCGAGTTCGTCAAGAATCGGCCGAAATTTGAGTTCGACCTCGTCCCACTCGGCGTCGGGACCGCTGTCGCCGACGATGCCGACGCCCGCAAACAGCGTCGCCTGTCGCGACCGCGCCACCGCCGACCGCAACCCGACGGCGAAGGTACCGTTACCGGCGGCGTCGATCCAGCCGACCGGCGCGGCGTACCAGCCGCGGTCGAACGGTTCGGTTTCCCGGATCGTCTCCAGCGCACGGTCCGGCGGCAGCCCGCCGACCGCCGGCGTCGGATGCAACGCCTCGGCCACGTCGAGGACGTGCGTATCCTCGGCCAGCTCGGCCGTGATCGGCGTGTACAGATGCTGGACGGTCGCCAGCCGCTTGATGCCGCGCTCGCCGACCGACACCGACGCCGCAAACGGGGCCAGTTGCTCGCGGATCGTTTCGGCGACCAGCTCGTGTTCGTGGACGTTCTTGTCGTCGTCCAGTAGCTCCGCGGCCAGCCACTCGTCCTCGGCGGGCGTCTCCCCGCGGCCGGTCGTTCCCGCCAGCGCGCCGGTTTCGACCGTTCGCCCACGCAGGGAGACGAGTCGCTCCGGCGTCGCGCCGAAAAACGCCCCCTGTGTGGTCTCGGGTTCGACCAGAAACCGCGTGCAGTCGGGATACTTCTCGCCCAGTCGGTCGAGAATGTCGTGGACAGCGAGGTCGCTCCCGAGATCGAGTTCCAGCGCCTGGGCGAGCACGACCTTCTGTAGCGTGCCGTCGTCGACGCGGTCGGTCGCGGTCGTCACCACGTCACGCCACGCGGCCCGCGTCGTCGTCCGGCGCTGGTCGGCGATCCCCGGTCGCGGAAGCGCAGGCTCGGTTGCCGGTAGCCCGGTGAGTCGGTCGCGCTCTGCGGCCAGCGTCGCCACGACGCTGTCGACCGAGGCGTCGGGACCGACGGCGTTGACCGTCAGCCACGGGCCATCCTCGGTCTGGGTTACTTGGACCCGCGGGAAAACGAATCGTGCATCGGGAAACCCCGCCCACGCCGAGTCGTCGGCGCCCTCGCCGCCCTCGCCCGGTGAGTCCTCGCTTTGGGGTGTCCCGGTAGCGGGTGATCGACCCTTGCTGTGAAACGAGAATCCACCGAACAGCCGGGGACAGGCGGCCTCGGTGCCGGCGTGGACATCGCCGGAGGCGAACAGCGACTGGGCCGCCTCCCGGATTCGGTCGAACCGTTCGGGTCCGTCGGCGGTCAGCGTCGCCGCAGCACCCCCGGCGATGACGTTCGCCTCCTCGGGGGCGGTCCAGACGGTTCGCGGGTGCTCCATCGCGTTCAGCAGGGTTCGAAACGACGCCACACCGGTTTCCAGCCTGACCGACCGGCTCACGAGGACGGACTCGTCGGCGACGCGTGGCGACTCCATCACCTGATCGTGGGCCTCTGCGCCCTTGAGGGTGACTATCGCCGAAGGGGTCGGCGCCACCGAGGTACAGCCATGCGTCGGTGGCGAGATCGCCGTCATCAGCGCCCCGCGATAGGAGACGGTAATGCTGTCATCAGCGCCTCGCGATAGGAGACGGTAATGCCGTCATCAACGCCTCGCGATGGGTGATGGTATGCTATCCGTAGCGCCATGCCACATGTGGGGTATCGCCGTCGTCATCGACCGGCTGGAACCGCTCTTTCACCGTCGGCAGTTTTATATATACCCCCATGCAAGAGCCGGATGTTCAAATGCCGAAAGTCGAGATTAATATCCCGGAACACCTCGAAATGCAGATCACACAGATGATCGACGAGGGAGAGTTTGTCAACCGCGAGGAAGCCATCGAGAACCTGCTGTCGACGGGGCTGAAAGCCTACAAGACGAGCGGCCCGCAGGACGATGACGAACCCGATCTCGAAGAGGATGGGATGATGGGCGACGAGGGAATGATGGGCCACGACGACGAGTACGTCTTCTGAACCCCCGGCACTCCGGATGCGGGTGTGTGCCCTGTCCCCAACAACGCTTAACTGCAGACCGTCCATACCCCCAGTATGCACAAAGATGAGCTTCTCGAACTCCACGAACAGATGGTCACCATCATGGAGTATTTCCGGGAACAGGAGACCGTCGACGCGTCGTTGTTCGACCCCTACGACGAACTGACGGTCGAACCGGATCACGTCCACAAATCCAAAAGCGAGCACAAACACGCCGTCTTCGTGCTCGGCAACGCCCTCGCCACGGCGATGAGCGAAGACGAGTTCTCCGATGCCGGCCGCGTCGGCAAGCGTATGAAGGAACTCGCCGACGACGCCGAAGGCAAAATCTAGCGTGCCCCGGCGCCACCCAGCAGCCAGTCACTGATCCGTCCGATGGTCGCCGTGTTGTCGCTCGTTGAGCTGTTGTCGGGTAGCAGCGTCCCCCCACTCGTCGGTATCTCCTCGCTCGCTGACGCCGCAGCCGCGGTCTCTCCAGTCCTGCTTCAGCAACTCTTTCTGGCCCTCGGGGTCGTCGTGTCGCTCGCCATCGTGGCCAGCCTCGGCCGGCCGGCCGCATGGTATCGCGAGCTTACCGACCGGCTCGTGGGCGGCGTCCCGTGGGGCACACTACTCATCATGGCAGGGCTGGCCGCTGTCTACGCCGGACTGCAGGATGGGTTCGGCGACCCAGCACCGATCGCCCTCCCGTTCCGGTCGTGGAGCTATCTCGACCCACTCGGCATCGCTATCGCCAGTTTCGCCCACGCGAGCACCAGCCACCTCGTCGGCAACCTCATCGGGACGCTCGTCTTCGGCTCGATAGCGGAGTTCATCTGGGGGCACAAACAACGCCGCGACACGACCACACGAGGCCGCGCGCTGTGGACACACCCGGGCGTGCGGGCTGTCGTCATCTTCCCGGCGGCAGCCGCCCTTGTAGGTGTCTTCGGTGCGGCCATCGCGCTCGGCCAGATCATCGGCTTTTCGACCGTCGTTTTCGCGTTTGCCGGGTTCGTCCTCGTTCGCTACCCGCTTGGCGCGGTTATCGCCAGCGTCGGGCAGGGGGTCGTTTCTCGGCTGTTCACGGCCTTTCAGCTACCCCAGTCGGTCAGCGCAGGCGGCGGTGGCGGCCTTCCGTGGTTCGCCTCGGTCGCGGTACAGGCTCACGCGGTCGGGCTCCTCGTCGGCGTCCTGCTGGGGCTTGCCTACCGCAGGCAGACTGACAGCTCGCACTCGGCGACACGCATCTGGATCGGCGTGTTGCTGTTCGGCATGGCGCGGTCGTTGTGGGCGGTCTACTGGTATCGCGGCCCCGAGCGGTTCGTGCTCTACCGGGCGGTCGGTGTCGCCCTCGTTTTCCTGCTGGCGGCGGTCGTCGCCTACGCGGTGGCCGCCCGCGAGGAGCCGGTGTTTCCCGACTACGCGGTCACAAACCCGCAATCAATACTGACCGATATGACAACGATCACCCACCGACAGCTCGCATTGCTGCTGTTGATCACGGTGGGTTCGTTTCTCGTCAGTCCGGCCATCGCCGCCAACACGACGACGGTCGCCGATGCCGACCTGCCCAGCGAGCCGGTCGAAGTCCGTGGCTACGAACTGACCTACGGCGAGAACGTCACCAACGGTCGAATCGCCGTCTTTGATGTCAGTGGGTTCGGCGAGACGACACGCGTCAACACCTCGGGGGTGATCGTCCGCAACACCGACCGCGAGATCTGGTCGACGGCTGTTCCGGCGGGAGATCTGGCCGACAGCGGTGCGTCGACGGTTCGCCTCGGCGGGCTCGGGTGGCAGGACTCGGTCACCGCGACCCGAACCGGTTGGGCAGCTGTCGGCGGCGACACCACATACCGGGTATCGCTCAGTCACGACAACACGACCCGGTCGCTGTACCACTCCTCGGCGGTCGAGGCCGAACCGATTATCGCCGGCCAGCGCGTGCGGCTCAACGCAACCGCGACCGGCTTTGCGGTTGGCGTCAACGGCTCGACGGCACCGTTGCCGTCACTCAACGAATCCGTGTCCCTCGGCGGCCTTCGGCTACACAATCAGGGCGCCCGGCTGGTCGCTGTGCACAACCGGAGCCGGACCGCCGTCCGTGTTGCCAATCGGGCGAACTGATCGCTCACTCGCTGGCTGCACGGGACTGCTCAGGAATCCCACTCGATCCGGTAGACCTCGGTGTCGACGGCCTGCCTGTCGGCCTCGTGGTGATCGAACTGGTTGTTGAGTTCGAAGTCGGCACTGAACGCGTGCGTGACCTCGCCACCGTTGTCGTCGGCAAACGCCTCGATAAAGCTCTCACTCCCGGCGTTGTGGACCGAATAGGACACTGCTGCGACATCGGCAACTGTCGACAGGAACCCGCGGTCGGCACCCTCCTGGCCGTCTTGGGCACCGAACGGTGGGTTCATGACGACCGTCACCGGCTCCGGAATCGACAGCGGGAGCCGGGTTGCATCGGCCTGTATCCAGTGGATCGGTGTTCGCGTGCCGACGCGCCGCCGGTTCTCGACGGCCGTCGCCAGCGGGTCTCCGTCGATCTCGACGGCGATGACCCGCGCCGGCCCTCGGAGCGCTGCCCCGAGCGTGAACATGCCTGTGCCTGCGCCGAGATCGAGCACGGTTCGGCCCTCGATATCGTCGTGGAGATCGGCCAGATGAATGACGTGTGCGGCCAATGCTGGCGGTGTCGGATACTGTTCCAGCGCCGTCTGTGGGTTTTCGAATCCGGCGACGACGGCCAGCTGCCCTTCGAGTTCGCTTTTGGTCGCCACTATACCCACCTCGTGTCGGGTGTCGTTTCACGGAAGCGCGAGCGCAAGTGTGACCGGGCCATCTGGTTCATGCGCTGTGCTACAGTGTGGTGACACAAAAGGCTACCCGGCATGGGGACCGTTCATCTATATCTGGAACGCACCCGAGTACAGATACTCCGACAGAGCGGCGTCAGGAGATCATACTCGCCGGGTGCGCTTTCAGAATCACTACCGAATTTTACGCCCCTATCTCCATCTCAGAAACGCAGCCGAACCCGGTCACTTTGGTGTCAAAAATATACACCGAAGCGGGTCGTCACAAAAACAGATCCGAAAGTGATTCGGTAACCGACACGACCGCAGACTTGACAGCACCGTTTGCTTCAACATCGATGTTGCCGGCCTGGTACTCCGTCTGGAAAGCGTTTGCTGGTTGGTCGGCCGTATAGATCTCACATGCTGTCGTGCGATCAGACTGAACCATCAGATCCGGCGACTCCGGTTGCCCCAGCGAGAGTTCCGTTATCTTCATTGAGGAGTCGGTCGTGATCGTATAGTACTGCTGATCTGCATTCTCCACCTCCAGTTCGATCGTGTTTGCCCCCATGAATGATTTGAGCGGCCCGGGGATCGCGTCGGTGTTCGCGTTTGCGAGTTGTGTGACAGTTCCGTAATCGACGGTCAACTCCTCGTCATCACACGTCAGCGATACCTCCTCGTCAGGCACGGAGGCCTGTTGGGCTGCTGCGATAGGTATCATCGATACGCTGGCTATCAGAACTCCGAGAAGGATGATCCTTCTGTGCGATATTGTCATAACTGGTAGTTGCTGCATGAGACTAAAAATCCACCGCCAATCATTTTAGTGACGTTCGATGACAAGTATTAGGTGTCAGATTTCTTTCACCAAGCGAGTATCTGGCTCGGATGCATCGCTCGCTGTGCTGTCGTTCAATGCTCTGAACCGCGCTAACCCATACAATTATGTATCTGACGGCCATGATGCCAGCATGAGGTTACAGCAAATGGCAGAAGGTACGGTCGCGTTCTTCAACGACACCGGCGGTTACGGATTCATCGAAACAGAGGAGTCGGACGACGACGTGTTCTTCCACATGGAAGATGTCGGCGGCCCTGATCTCGAAGAGGGCCAGGAGGTCGAATTCGATATCGAACAGGCAGACAAGGGCCCTCGCGCGACGAACCTACAGCGACTGTAGGCGTCCGGACCGTCGCTGTCCGGCGGTGAGGGAACGTTATTTTGATCGCCGAGCACCAGCTCAGCCGTCCACGTCACCGAGCCACCGAATCTCGACAGCGACGGAGCCGGCTGCGGTGTCGATCTCGGTGGTGTCCACCAGTGAGTCACGCACAGATTCGCGCCACCCGTCGAGTCGGTCCGTGTGTGTCTGGCGGTGCTGGTCGGTGTTCGGCTCCACCTCGTCGTCGAGTTCGGCTGCCGTCTCCGCAGCCGTCGGATACGCTGGTACAGGATCGACGAGCACCTTCGGTGTGATATGAACCGGCTCGGACCCGGCGTAGTCGCCCTCCTCGCCGGCGATGTGCAGCCGGGCTCGCATCCGACTGCTGAACGGTGGCGTTACTCGTAGCACGGCATCCCGACCCGTTCCCATGGTCGCCTCCAGCGCGGCGATGGCGTCCTCGACTGTCACCGCAACCGAGTCGATCACCGTCGGATCGCCGTCGCCATCGTTGTCGCCGGATGCATGCGACCGCTCTGTCATTGTACTGTATTAGCTACTGATGGCGAAAACAATTGTGTTGCTCCGGAATGCAGACGATTCTGACGGGTCCTATGGGGATGACAGAGCGACAGTTACCACGAGTAGTCCTGACGGAGTCCTGCGCGAGCGGAGCGAGGGACGCAGAGGCAAGTCAGGACGTGAACGACGAGGAATCTGAGCGAAGCGAAGATTCCGAAGAAGTGAACGTCCTGACGGAGATTTGAACTCCGGTCCCTGGCTCCGCAAGCCAAGAGGATAGTCCACTACCCTATCAGGACTCACCTCTCCTACCCCGGGTTCGCTTAAGACGGTTACGGTACGGCGACCACCTCGCCACAGGTTTATATCCGATACCGCAGCACTCTCGCTGTGCCACTGACCCGTCTCCTGTCGCTGCTGTATCGACGCCGTCGGCCCGCGGGGTCGCCGCAAGGACAACGCTTAACGGGGAACCTGCCGTGCCCCTGTGTATACCTATGGGCGTCATAGCCGACGAATACGAGGACCTCGACACCGACGTGCCGCTCGAAGAGTTTCGGGAGGCCGTTGAGGACAAGGTCGAGCAGATGGGCGGGCTGGCCGACGAGGAGACGGCGGCCAAGCTCATCGCACACGAACTCAAAGACGAGGAGGTCAACGGTATCGCCGATATCGAACCCGGCATGGACGAGGTGAAGTTCCTCGGCAAGGTCGTCTCGATCGGCGAGTTGCGGACGTTCGAACGCGACGGCGAGGACGCGGAGGACGGCCGCGTCGTCAACCTCGAGGTCGTAGACGAAACCGGGCAGATCCGTGTCTCGATGTGGGATCGACAGGCGGTCTCGGCCGTTGGCGATCCCGAGACGGACCAGCCGGGCGAATTAGACGTTGGCGATGTGCTGCGAATCGCCGGCCGGCCGAAAGAGGGATACACGGGTGT
>KB659968.1_pt65 | contig 13589 bp, 18 predicted proteins | sample 558768 | NCBI scaffold set KB644980.1 | reverse complement strand
GCGTTCATCTTCGGCTCGCGTTGGTGGACGCGTTGGAGGTCGATATCCGCGCCAAAACCACCTTTGGCGACGAGTTCGGAGGACGCTCCACCCAGCCCGGCCGCGCCGAGATCGCGGGCCGATTCGATCAGGGCCTCCTCGATCAGGGTCTCGCTGGCCTCGATAAGCAGCTTTTCGCTGTAGGGGTCACCGACCTGCACGGCGGGGCGATCCTCGGTTTCGGCGTCCTCGTCGAGATCCTCGCTGGCGAAGGAGGCCCCGCCAAGCCCGTCACGGCCGGTCGCGTTCCCGAAGAGCACAAGCTTGTTGCCCGCCTGTTGGGCCTCGGCGGTGACGATCCGCTCATCGTCGGTGAGGCCGACGCAAGCGACGTTGACAAGTGGGTTTCCTTTGTAATCGGGGTGAAAGTCGACGCTCCCGGCGACTGTCGGCACGCCGATCGCGTTGCCGTAGTCGCTGATCCCCTCAACAACACCCTCGAAGAGATACTGAGCGTGTTCGCGGTCAAAATCACCAAAATAGAGGCTGTCGGCCAAGGCGATCGGATAGGCACCCATCGAGAGCGTATCTCGGACGATACCGCCGATGCCGGTCGCCGCGCCGTCGTAGGGATCGACGTAGCTCGGGTGATTGTGGCTCTCGATGCCGAGCGTGATGTATGTCTCGCTGTAGTCGTCTGGATCGCGTTCGGCGGCCGGCGTGTTGGCCGCGTCGGGGTCGGGGACGGCGATAACGGCGGCGTCGTCGCCGGGGCCGATAACAACCTGATCGCCTTCGCTGTTGAACGCGTCGAGCAGCGGCCGCGAGGAGCGGTAGGCGCAGTGCTCGCTCCAGAGATTCTCGAAAAGGGCCGCCTCGGCGGGCGTTGGCTCGCGACCGAGTTCAGCGGTGACAAGTTTGTGGTCGGCATCCGGGAGGCTCATTTGGCTCTCCCTTTCGAACCGCCGGCTTAATCTCTTTTCATGTGCTGAACCGCAGCCCAAAAACAGGTGCCGACAGCAGCTTACGCAAACAGTTCGTCAACGGCGTCCTCGGCGGCGGCGATCGCCTCGTTTGCAACTGTGTCGGGATCGGCCGCGGCGTCGTCAGCCGTGTTCAGATAGATATCGAGATCCAACACGCTATCCTCGAAGGTGACGGTGATATCGAGATCCGTGATCGCGGAGTTTGCAAACCGCGAGAGGATGAACCCCTCTGCGGCCGCTGCGGCCGTTGTCACAACCGTTTCCTCGTCGGGCTCCGTCGACATTTACGCGCCGCCGGCGCCGCCCGGACCGGCCGGGCCGCCCGCGCCACCCGCACCGCCGAGCATCTGCTGGAGCTCATCTTGGAGGCTCTCGAATTTGTCCTGAACCTTGGTCTCCTGCTTGTCAAGCTGTTCGACCCGCACTTCGAGGCTTTCGACCTTTTCTTCGAGATCGTCGGATGCCGACTCGTAGTCGGTCTCGATAAGGAGCTCGCCGACCTCGCGGTACATCGTTGCCTCATCCTCGACATCATCAAGCGCGTCAAGGGCGGCTTTTGTCTCGGTTAGCGTCGACTCGGTCTGCTGTTTCTGCTCGGAAACCTCTTGGGCGGTCTCTTGAAGATCCTGCAGTGTTTCGAGTTTGTCCTGCGCTTCCGGCGGTAGGTTACCCTGCATACGCCATCTGACGGTCGCCACATGGAAAAAGCCATGCAATTCCAACGACCGCCTGATCGACTGACTGCGTCGGGTTTGTACCGTCTCTGGCTCGTGTCGGTGTCGGTGACGCCATGCTACGACTGTGCCAACACATCATCGACGACCGATTCGGCGGTCGCTATATAGCGACACCAGCTGTTGATCCCAGCCCGGAGCGCGACGCGGTCTGTCGCCTCGATAGCGAGGGTCACAACAGCCTCCTCGCGGTCGACAGTCACCGTCGAGCGATCGGGGTCAAGTTCGCCGACCTCAACGGCGATGCTACGCTCGACGCGGCGTGCGGCTGTGGCTGTTGGATACTCGAACCGCAACAACGTAGAATAGGGCTGTGACACGACCGCCGTCAGTGGACATCAACTTCCTTGATACCGCCGCCGCGCTCCTTCAACAGGACACGGTGGCCACAGTACGGACAGCGGACACCGCCGTACTCATCAAGGGTCACATCGCGTTTACAGCGCGAACACTTGTAGCTCATCTTACTCCTCGTCTTCGGCGAGTGCGGCGCGGATCGAGCGGGTCGCCTGCTGGCCACCGGGCGTCTGCGGTTTGTAGGCACCGCCGGTGAACATCTCGCCGGTCTCCTCGTTGCGCCAGATACCGGTGCCGACGCGGGTGACATTGTCGCCGTCGATCTCGGCGTCTTCCATTCCGGCTTCGATCTCCTGACTCGTTTCCGTGAGACACGCCCATACCGGGCACCGAATCGGCCGGCACTGCCGGTGGATCGTGCTTTATCCTCAGCCATAGTAGCCAATAGTATCCACAGCGCGAATAAAAAGCTGTTGAGTCCGGTTGATATCGCCCCTGACGACCGCCGCTGATCTTTCGGCGTGTCACTGCTCACGGGGCCGCCGCTTCGAGTCGAGCGCGCTCGGCACGGAGAAACCGCTCCCAGAGACCGAACAACGTGTTATCGAGCCCGTAGATCGCATCGATCTCCCGCACCCACGCGTCGTCGGCAACGCCGGCGACGTACGCCACGCCGATCCGATACCGGTCTGCGAGGGCGGCGGCGGTTCGGAGCCTCAGCAACGGGAGGACACTCATGGCCCTGTTCGGGAGCGGGTCGGCTTAGCGTTAGCCGTTATCGATCAAGGAGAGATTCAACCGAGCAGTGCTCACGGAGTAGATCCGCGGCCGCATCGTACGGCGATTCCGTCGGTGTTGCTGCCGGCGGTCGCTCCCGATCGGCTGCCACAAACACGTCGTTGATAAAGGCGGTGCGGGCACGTTCGTTTTCGAACAGACCGTGGAGATAGCAGCCGACGACAGGGCCAGCACGCGCGCCAAGGGCGGCCGATCGTTCGCCGTCGCTGGCAAACGGCGTCTCAACCGGGCCGGTCGCCTCGGTGGCCCCCATGTGAATCTCGTAGCCCGATACCGGCCCATCTGCGCCAGCCAGCGGGCCCACACCATCAAGCTCAATCGTGGTGTCGACAACGCGCTTGTCATCGCTGAACGTCGTTTCAACCGGAAGCAGGCCAACGCCCGGCAGCGTCGACGCCGCGCCATCGATGTCGGCTGCGTCGGGATCGGTGGCCTCGATCTCGGCGTTGTGAATCCGCTCGCCGAGGATCTGATAGCCGCCACAAAGACCGACAATCGGCCCCCCAAATGCGCGGAGCGCGTCGTCGAGGCCGGCCGTGCGAGCCGCCAGCAGGTCGTCAACCGTGTTTTTTGTGCCGGGAATCACGACCGCGTCGGCGTCATCAAGCCGGCTGTCGAGCGGGAGGTAGGCGACCCGGACGCCCGGTTCGGCGGCTATCGGTTCGAGATCGGTAAAGTTCGAGACGTGAGGCAGCCGCGGAACCGCGACCGTCACGCTGTTGCCCGGTGGGACGCCATCATCGTCGCCGCGGATCGCCCGTTCGTCGGCCGCCGGCAGGTCGACGCTGTCCTCCGCTGGGAGGCCGGGATCGTCGTACGGGATGACGCCGAGCACGTCGACAGCGGTTCGCTCCTCAAAGGCGGCGATCCCGTCGTCAAGCAGCGCGCGGTCGCCACGAAACTTCGTGATAACGACGCCGCCGACCTGCTCGCGGAGATCGTCGGGCATGAGTTCCAGTGTGCCGACAAGCGACGCAAAAACGCCGCCACGTTCGATATCGCCAACGAGGATGATCTCGGCGTCGGCAAAGCGGGCGGTCTCGACGTTGGCGAGATCACGGTCGTGAAAGTTGATTTCGGCGATCGAGCCCGCGCCCTCGGCGACGACCACGTCGTTGGCGGCCGCAAGGCGACTGTGAGCATCGACGGCAGCTTTTCTGGCTTGTTCCCAGTGGTCGTCGTAATACTCGCCGGCCGTGTAGTGGTCGACAGCGACGCCGTTGACGACAAGTTGTGACTCGCCCGCGCCGCGAGGTTTGAGTAAGACGGGGTTGCAGTCTGTCGTCGCCGCGGTGTGGGCGGCGCGGGCTTGGACGTACTGTGAGACGCCGATCTCGCCGTATGCGGTGGCGTCAGCGTCGTCGACATCATGCAGTGTTTCGGGTGCACGCGGCACCGCCCGCGCGTTATTGCTCATGTTTTGGGCCTTGAACGGCGCGACCGACAGGCCGCGATACGCAAGAAGGCGACAGAGTCCGGCGGCGACCGTTGACTTGCCGACATGTGAGGCGGTTCCGGCGACGAGGATGGTTTGGGTCATTCAGTATTCGGTGCCCGACCGGGCGCGCTGGCCGGCATCGATCGGGTGTTTGTGTTTGCTGATCTCCGAGATGAGGTCGGCGCGGTCGTCGAGATAACTCGGCTCGCTGTGGCTGCCCGTCAACACAAGTTCGAGCCCGTCGGGTTTATCGTCGATCAGTTCACAAACCCTTTCAGGAGCGACAAGCTCGCGGTCGGCCGCATAAAGGATCTCGTCGAGAATCAGCATGTGAACTCCGTCTGTGGGATCGCTGTCAAGGGCAAACGACGAGTCAAGAGTGGCGTCGCCCGCGGCGGCAACAAGGTCGCGTGTGCGGTCAAGAGCGGCATCGGCTTCGGATTCGTGGTCGGCCTCACGGCTGCCATCAGCCATGTTGTGCCAGCCGTAGTGGCCCGTGTTTTCGTAGGAAAAACCCGGCATTGCCGCGATGGCGTTGTACTCCCCGCGCACGTCGTCAACGCTGTCGGCTCCACCTTTCATGAACTGTAACATGTGAACGCGGTAGCCGTGGCCCGCCGCCCGGAACCCCATCCCCATCGCGGCGGTCGTCTTTCCCTTCCCGTCGCCCCAGAAGGCTTGCACGAGGCCGAACTCCTCGGGGGCTGCGGGGTCGATCGGGCGTGCTTCGGGAGCGACGCCGCCGCCCGGCGTTTGGCGGTGGCGTGGACGATCGTCGTCGTGATCGGCTGTCATACATCCCTCTTTGACGCCAGAGGTATCTGGGTTGCGACCGGTGATCGTCGGGCCGAGTTACACACCCAGGGCCGCAAGCAGTCGGTCATTCTGCTCGGCGCGCTTGACCGCAACACGGATGTGGGAATCGAGCCCACGGAACGTCGTTGCATTCCGAATGGTGAGGCCGGCCGCCCGGACATCCTCGGTCAGATCGCCGACCGGATCGACCGTTTCACAGAGCAAAAACGGAGCATCGGAGGGCGAAACCCGAAACCGGTCTGTGAGTCGGTCTCGCATTCGCCCCCGCTCGGCGGCGACACGCTCACAGGTCGCCTCAACGAACGCGGTATCACGGAGACAGTGGGCTCCGACGGCGGCGGCCGGCGTGCTCAGTGCCCATGCTGGGCGAGCAATGTCGAGGCGCGCCTGAAGGTCGCCGGCAGCGACGAGAAAGCCGGCCCGAAGCCCGGGGAGACCAAAGATCTTTGTTAGCGATCGGGCGGCGACAACGCCCGGAGTACCCGCAAGCGAGGATTTGGTGGTAAAATCGAGAAACGCCTCATCGACCAACAACACCGTGTCGCTGTCACGACAGCGATCAGCGAGGTTCTTCAGGGCTGCGTGGGCGTAGCTCTCGCCGGTCGGATTGTTCGGGTTACAGACGATCACCAACCGGTGGGCAGCCGGATCGATGTCGGTGATCTCGTCGTACGGGACAAACGCCGGCTCTCCACCCTGAAGACGAACCTCGCGGGCGTACTCGCTGAAACTCGGGGTCGGGACGGCGACGCTGTCACCGCTCTCGATGACGATCGAGCACAGCAGTCGAATACCGGCTAACCCGCCGGCTGTGGGGATGATCTGGTCGCCTGTAACACCGAGATAGTCGGCGGCCGCCGCCCGAAACTCGTAGTAATCGTCGGGCGGATACCGGCTGGCCGCGGAGAGGGCTGCCTCGTAGACGGCGGCGACGCCGTCAGGCGTCCGGGGATTCGTGTTTGCGCTAAAATCGACAAGCTCCGGATCGGTTGTCCCGCCGTGGGCCACCCGATCGACGGCGTCGATCACATCTGGATCCACACTCACCGATTAGTCGTGAATAACATAAACATTATTTTGTGATATCATATGCTTCCTGCGTGTCAACGAGATGTTTCTTCACTGTCTCAAAGGTTCGCTTGGGTGTCGCCGTCGAGCCACGCCGAAACCACCTGATAGTCGGCTGGACGGTTGATGTTGAACGCGAGTCGTGGAGCCTGCCAGACGGCTGTTCGCTCGTTTGTGTTGCCAACGATATTGAGCCCGGTCGGCACAACCGTTTCACCGGCGTGATCGAACGTTGGCTCCGCGCTGAGACCCAGCGTTTCGGGAATCGATGCCGGTACACAGACGCTCAGCGAGTCGTCGCCGGCGGCCGCTACCGCCCGGTCGATATGGTCGGCGGTGAGCAGCGGGAGGTCGGCGGCGACGGTCACCGTCGGGCTGTCAAGGCCGGCCAGCGCGTCGTCAAGATCGGCGACATAGCCCGCCCCCGGCGTCTCAATGCGTTTGACGCCATCCATTTCGGCCAGATGAGCGGCCGTTTCCGGCGTTGCCGGCGAGACCGCCGCCACGATCGTTGACAGTGTGCTCACTCGCAACGCGGCCACAACCCGGTCGATCATCGGCTTGCCGTCGACCGCAACAAGCGGTTTTTCCGTGTTGCCGATCGCTGACCGGAGGCGGCTGCCCTTGCCGCCACACATGACCAACCCGGTCGTCACTTGCGTTTCGCTCATAGGAGAATCCATACTGAAACCCCAACATGGAGGGCGATGGCCCGAGCGATCTCGTTTGTCGCCCCAAGTAGGTCGCCGCTCACGCCGCCGAGGGTGCGGTGGCCCCAGGTCAACACGGCCAACCCAACCGCCGGCCCGGTTGCCACTGTGGCCACCAACGCGGGAGCTAACCCAGCAGGGGCGGCGGCGATCGCCGGGAGCGACACCGCGATGGCCGGCGCAAACGAGCGGTGGGTGAGCTCGCCGACCAGTTGCGCGCCGAGCCCCTCGTGGGCCGGCCGGCCGTAGGAGGCGACAAGCACCATGCCAAGTTTCGCGCCAACCTCCGCGGCGACAACAAGCCAGAGGGCGATCCACGGCCCGATCCCCGCAAACGAAAGCACCCCGAGAGCGACTACCAGCAGCGTGACGGCCAACAGCAGCGCGCCGCCGACACCGGTGGCCGAATCCTTCAGCACCGCCAACGTGCGGTCGGCATCGCCGTGAACCGCCAGTGCGTCGCCGAGATCCGCCAGCCCGTCGGCGTGAGTCACCCCCGTCAGCAGATAGAGGCCAACAAGATAGGCTGCCACCAGCGTCGGCGGCTGCACCGGCAGGAAGAAGACACTCCCCGCGAGGCCGCCGACAAGATAGCCGACCGCCGGCAGGCTGTACGCCCGGCGGCGAAAGGCATCCCAGTCGGTCTCGTTGCCGCCGACCGGGAGTCGGGTCAGAAAGCCGACCGCCCCGCGGAGCCCGCGGCCAGCCGCCCACAGCCCATCGGAGTCAGACACCGGCGATCACCGCCACAGAGAGCGCGGTGAGCCAGCCGGCCCGCCGGACGATGGCGACCCCGCGGTGGCCGGCCGCCGTTGTTGGCAACGACGCCACCGCGTTGAGCGTGTAGTGGCCGGGCTTGTCGAGACGAACGCCGAGTGCCGCCGACAGCGTCGCCATCGGCCAGCCGGCGTTCGGCGAGGCCGGCTCCCGTGCCCATCGTCGGCCCGCCAGCAGGGGATCGGGCGACAGCGCGGCCACAGAGATCGCGATGGCTGTTAGTCGGGCGGGAACCCACATCACAAGATCGTCAAGTCTGGCGGCCGCCCAGCCGACCGGCTTTGTGCGGTAGCCGACCATCGAATCCATCGTGTTGATCGCCTTGATCCACGCCGCGGCCGCGGTCGCCGCCGCAAGCGTTGCCCCCGGCGTCAGCCACCGGCTACCAACAACGCTTGCGATCAGAAAGCCAACCAACGGCGCGACAAAGCCATCCGAGAGGTTCTCGGCCGCGCTCTCGACGGCCGCGCTCCGAACATGGTCGGCCGACAGCTTGGTGGCGTCGCGGCCGGCCAGGGCGAGCAACGCCTCGCGTGCGTCCGTAAGATTGGTTTCCGTTTGATTGAGCACGTTGCTGGCTGTCGTACAGAGCAGCCGGAGACTGATCGTTGAAAACAGAACCCCGGCGGCGACGACGCTGCCCACAACCGGGTGGCTCCGGCCGGCGATCCACACAACGACGGCAACAACTCCAGCAGCGAGAAGCGGCAACGAGAGGGCGGCGACGCCTCCGATGAGGCGCGGGGTGGGCCACGATCGATCCAGCGGGCCGACCAGCCGCCCGAACAGCGCGACCGGGTGGAGTCTGTTCGGCGGCTCGCCAAACAGGTGGTCGCCACCGACAGCCGCGAGTACGACACCAGCAGCCATCAGCGACATAGCTGACCCTCGCTGTGTCGCCTCATAACTCCACCTCGTTGAATCGAGTTTGGAGGTCGGTCAACGGCGTGTCGGTAACATCGACAAATCTCCCGCCACAGTCGGTGGTCCCGCCGTCGGTCGCGGGCGTATCGCCGACAACGACGAGATCGGCGGTGTCGACGCCGAGACGATCAGCAGCCGTCTCGAACGCTCGCGGGTCGGGCTTCCGCCAGCCGCAGTCGATGCTGGTGACGATGGCATCGAAGCTGTTGCTGTCGAGTTCAGAGCGGCGCAGTGTTTTGCCGACCAGATCTGGAACCGCACAGTTCGACAGCAGGCCGACAGGACCGACCCCGCTCGCTGCGGCAACGGCCTCAACGGCACCTGAGCGAATCTCGACATCAGGGTCGAAGGCGTCGATGACGGCGTTGCGGGCGGTAGTCTCGGCGACATCGACCCCGCGGCTGGCGAGTGCCGCAGTAACGTGATCTGGCAGGGGGAGTTCGGCCCCTGACGGGGCGTCGATATGTGGTTCAGTGTAGGCGGCCGCCCAATCGTCGGGGACGCTGACGCCGCGGGCGGTGAGTTCGGCGGCGACGGCCGCCGCTGGCTCGGGGGTATCGTCAACGGCGACGAGTGTGCCGAACAGATCGAAGACGACGGCGTGAGCAGTCACTGTCTGTGGTCGCCGCCAGCGGTATGAAAAGGTGCCGACCGCCGAGGATCCAAACCGGTCAGGGTGTAGAGATCAGTCCAGCCGGGCGAATGCGAGCGTCCCGCTGATGTTTTTGATGTAGATGTCGACCTCGTCGCCCTCCTCCGCGCCGGGGACGAAGATGGTATACTTCCCTTTTTCTGCGACACCGTCACCCTTGCGGCCGGTGCCGGTGATCTTGACATGGTAGGTTTCGCCTTCCTCGACATCCGGGCGGTCGGTGCGCTGGGAACTCGACTGCCGCTTGGCAACCGGGCGGAACGCGCCACAGGCCTCACAGCGCAGCATCTGAGTGCGGTTCTCGCTGACAAGCTTTGTGTCGGGGAGGCCGCACTCCGAGCAGGTGACGTACTCGGCGATGTATGCGTCGATGGCGGCATCAAAGTCGTCGCCGGAGAAATCACCGTTGTACCGCGCCCGGCCGTCCTCGTACTGGCCGGCGGTGCCGAGCTCTTGTTGGATCGAGCTGTGGATATGTTCGGGCTCGCGGTTGACCGCGTCGCCGAGTGCCGACAGGTTGGTCAGCCGTGTGAACGCACCATCCTTCTGTGCTTGCGCATCGGGTACATCAAGCCGTTCGTCGGAGCCCTGAAAATCGGGGAGCTCCTCCATCGCCCGGTCAAGCGTGGCCTCGTAGTCCATACCCGTGTCGATGGGTGCGGAGGCTAAATGCATTGTGAGACAGCGATCAGTAATAGGCCCCCACGGCGTCTGTGCCGATCACTCTGTGTCGCCCCGCCACAGCCGCACCGCGACGACACCGAAACCCGCCAGCGTCAACAGCAGTCGCTCGCCAGACTGTATCAGGTGGAAGACCCGCTCAACGTTTTCTGGCTCCGCTCCACGGGTCGGATCAACACCGGTGTAGTAGTGGGTGTTTGCGGTGGTCCCCTCAACAGTGCCGCCGCCAGGGGTGAGATCGACAAACGTCTGCAGCAGCCCACGCTGTGTCGAATACAACAGTTCTCCCGAGAGGTCGTAGAAACGGTCCTGGAGCGGCCACAGCAGATTGACGCCGTTGACGACGCCATCATAGAGGCTGTGAGCAAAAACCATCCCAACAAGGCTCACCCACGCGATGCGAACCCCGGCATCGCCCCACCGGCCTCGGAGTGTCGACTCGGATCTGACAGCCACGTCCAGCCAGAGCACGATCCCGAGAGCCGCCGGGAGAACAAGGGTATGGAGATACGCCCGGTGGGCACCGGGCAGCCAGAGGCCGAGCAGGGTGTCAAGATCCGGAACCGCGGCAACGGCCATAACCGTCAGGATCGCCCGGCGGTCGAAAGCGTCTCCGAGCAGGGCCACCCCAAGCAGCCCCGCGACCGCGATATGGACGAGCGTCGATGGCATAGCTGTGGGTACGGCAACGGCCGATAAGCCGGTTTCGGGGTAGGGCCGACAGCAGCGGGCGAGAGCTAATACCGCGGACAGCGGAGCGAGCCCGCACTTCCGTCGACAAACGGCAGCGAGACGCGGTCGGCGGCGACCGTGGTGGTATCAGCGTATCGTCATCAGCGGCGGTATCGTCATCAGCAACCTCGACGTCACCAGTGTCGCTGTCGTCGGTCGTCGATCGTACAACAAAGGGGCCGTCAAGCGCGCCGCTGTCGCAGACGGCCAGCGCGATCGGCTCGTCGAGCGAGGGGCTGTCGATCGCCCGCGTAAGCTCACCGACATCGTCGCCGTCGACACAGAGGCTATCACCGGCCGCACACAGGCTGTCGGTGCGAAGACCGATCAGCTGCGTGCTCGGCCGGCCGCGGTTTTCGACCTTTGAGACGACCTCCTGGCCGATAAAACAGCCCTTCTCGAAGTCAACGCCGTGGCGCGCCCCAACCGTGTTCGGAAGCACACCCGCAAGCTCCGGGGTGAACCGTGGCGTGGCCGCCTCAACAGTCAGGCTGTTCCAGGTTGTATCGCCGAACGGCGCGGCGTTGAGCCCGTGATTGAGTAGCGTATCAAAGACACCAGGCGCGTCGTCGGCTTCGCAGATCACGGTGTAGCCATCCTCCCCGGTTGGGTTGTCGCTGGCGGCGACCGTGACCCCGGCGTCACCCATCGAGCCACGGTCGAGGTGGAGTTCGGGCTCGGGCGCGCCCGCATGGTTGAGCACGGAAGCGACCTTTTCGGTTGCCGAGGGGCCGTGAACGCCGAAAACGCCGAACTCGGTCGACACGTCGTCGATGGCAACGTCTTGGACAAACACCTTCGCCGACCAGTCGTCAGCCAACGGCTCGGCTTGCCCGGGAGGTGTGAACAGCAACAGCCGGTCGTCGGCGTTGTAGATGTAGCAGTCGGTTTCGATGCGGCCCTGTGGGTCAAGCACAAAGGCATAACAACCCTCGCCGTCGGTTGGGGGTACCTGATTGGTGACAACGTTGTCGACGTACTCGATCCGGTCGTCGCCGGTGACCGCGACGATGCCGTACCCTTGTTCGATAACGCCGACGCCGTTGCGAACCGCCCGGTGGGCGACCTCGGGGCGACCGTAGTGAGCGACGGTGCGCCGGCCACCGCGTTCGATGTACGTCGCCCCGAGATCGTCATGACGGGCTCCCGACAGTGTCATGCGGAGTCGAAGACGCCGCGGCAATAAAACAACGGCGGACAGGTGACCACGGCGGCCGCGGAGTCAGGTTCTGCCTACAGGCCAAGGCGATCTTTGAGCACCTCAAGCAGCGATGGCTCGGTCGGATCGGTGTCGTCGGTCGGATCCGGAACAACAACGTCCGCCGGTCGGATGCGAACGGTGCCGTTGTCGTCGCTGACAACAATCAGCCCATCGGCTTTGAGCTCTGCCAACGCCGACTCGATGCGGTCGATATCGGCTTCGACGGCCGCCCGGAGTTCAAGCACGGTCATCCCCTCGCCGGCGCGGTCGACAAGCGCGTCAAGAACATCGACCTCGACAGCTGGCCGATCACGGTAGGCGGGCTTGGCTCCCATCAGGGCATTCTACCACGGGAATCGGTTTACATCTACCGCCGGAAACATCGACAACGCTGGCGGTTTGGGCCGATCGGGCGGCGTCAGACACACGGCAGACAGAGGGAGTAGCTTTTAGTTGAGTAGCTTACTACTGAGGATAATGGGACTTCGGTGCCTGCTCGGCCACGATTTTGACGACCCCGAGTTACAACGGGAACGGGAAGAACAAGGCGACGAGGTTGTTGTCACGGTCAGGGAGGAGAAAACCTGCACCCGCTGTGGGTACACCAAGACCGTCAGCGAAAACAAGGAGGTCACCTCGATCGAACAGCTTGCTGAAACCGCTGCTGGCGGGTCGGCCACATCCGACGAGAGCGAGGCGGCTGCAACCGCTGACGCGGATAAACCGGCGGCGACCGCCGGCCAAACAGCCGCGACCGACGATACTGGCTCAGATACCCCCACTGACACCGAGACAACGTCTGAACCGACGACCGCCGGTGCCGATGGATCGGCCGAAGATGCGGAGATACTGGATGACGGCGAGGTGGAATCAAGCGAACCGACCCCAACGACAGCAGACCCCACCGAGGAGCCACCGACAGCTGAGGCCGACGACACCGAGCCGCAGGCGGCCGACGACGATGGGATCATTCTCTCGGCACCCGACGACGAGGGTGGCGAGATGTCCGACAATGCGACGGCAGACGAGCCAGCCGAGACCGAGGCTGAGGCGCGGGAACCCGGCGAGTGGGACTGGCCCGAACACGAAACGGATCCGGAGACATCGACCCAGGGATGGCCCGAACAGTCCGGCGATGACGAAGGATACGATGCCGAAACGCCGCCCGACGAACAGCCTGACGAGGTGAGCTTCAGCGGCGGCTTCACCCCCGAAGCTACCGCCGGAACGGCCGGCGGTCAGACGGGTGTGAGCACACAGGCCGGCGAGGAGGTTATCGAGGAGCCAGCCGACGCCGAGCTCACGAAGGCCGGCGAAGCCTCGCTGTATGAGCCAACCGTCGACGACATCAACACCGAGTTCTACTGTCCGGAGTGTGGGTTCACCCGCCACGCCGGCGAGTCGTCGATGCGAGCCGGCGATATCTGTCCGGAGTGCCAACGAGGCTATATCGCCGAACGAGAATTGTAGCGGCACAGCCCCGACATAATATAAAAGCCAAACGCCCGTTGTTCTATGTAGCACACCCGTGACGGTTCATCATGCTGTCTCTCGTCGATCACCCGCGTGCGCCCCGTCGAGCGGCAACACCGGTTTGGATCAATAATGTTACCACGGCTCAAACTTCGGGTGGCGACAAACAGTAGACCACTCACAATCGGCTTTGTTGTCCTTGGGGTGGTGTTGTTGCTTGGGTCGGGCTACGTCTTCCTGACGCCGCCGGTTGAGGAGCCGGTGACCCAGCCCGATCCCCAACCGGTCCCACAGCCCGAAACAAAGGAGTTTGAGGCGTTCTT
>KB659968.1_pt100 | contig 13601 bp, 16 predicted proteins | sample 558768 | NCBI scaffold set KB644980.1 | reverse complement strand
CACCCAGAGACGCGTATAACGAGTTCATGATCACTTTTATTGCAGCTGTTGAGTGTTGTAAATAACAGCTGCATCTGGGTATGTAATCGCGTACTGGTGTCCGGATCATGTTGATCACGCAGTTTTTCTTTTCCTCTCGCTCTGTTAACAGATCATCGACCATCTCCCGCATGATGCCGTCCGGTTCCTTCCGGAACTGTGTCCCGTTGGGTGCGCGATAGGTTTCGCCGTCGAACTCGTCGTCGACCTTGGTTTCGGGACCGGCGTTGATCGTCACCATACACATCGGGTAGAGGCTTTTCAGTCGAGTACGCTGATATTTTCACGGACACCGGTAATCGGATCAAAGACAGCCCCACCCTCGAAATCCTCGGACTCCTGTTGGCCTTTTGTTGGTAATGCGAACTTTCCATACGCCTTGTGCAACACGTATTGGTCGACAGCATCACCTGCCGTCGGCGCGTCTTCGATCTTGCAGCCGACGAACTTTCGTACCTCGTCCCAGAAGTCGATCAACCCCTGTTTGCGGTCGATCTCGACACAGAGTTCCACATCCCGAAGGTTGTATTCGAGCAGTTGTGTCGGATCGTCCTCCCACAGGTCACCGATATCGCCGGCGTACCGCTCCTTGCCGACGTCGAGTTCAAGTTCGCCGACAGCGTCAAGTCGGTACGAATCGAGTTCGGTGAACTGCGTTTGCTTGTAGCCGTATAACAGATCGAAGACGACCCGTCCCTTGATATCCGGGCCGCCCCACCCGGAGCGCCAGACCTCGTCGACCCGAGAGAGGCGGTCGGCCGAGAGGTCCCGGTCGGTGCGCGTGTCGAGGACATCGAGGCGGTCGAGAAAGTACGGCGCGTCGAAATCCTCGAAGTTCCAGCCGGTGAGCAGGTCGGGATCAGTCGACTCGATATAGGAGATGAACGCGTCCAGCATCGCCGCCTCGGAGTCATAGGTTCGGACATCGACCGCGATATCGTCCTGATAGGGGTCGTACTCGGGGAGTGTTTCCGGAATCTCACCCTCGCCGTCAGGGGCCTCGTAGAGCCACGTGATATACTCCGAATCAAACGAATCATAGCTGGTCAGACAGACGATCGGCTCCTCGCCGTCCTCGGGAAAGCCGCGGCGGTCGTCGACCTCGATATCGAACATATTGACCCGGAGGTCGCTGTCGACATCGGCGGGCACGACTTCGGTGTACGGGACCTGAATCGTTCGCGTCTCGTCGGCACCAGTATCGCCGTTGGAGTCGTCGCTGTCGCCAAGCCGTCGCTCGGAGACCTCGATCCCGCTGTTGATGCCCTTATCGATCAGGAAGCGATTGGGAAAGAGAATGTCAGCCTCGTAGTGATCGAAGTCGTCGCGGATCTGTCCGACATCGCGGGGTGTGCGAGCAATGATCTTCGTCAGCCGTTCGCCGCGAATACTCTCAAACGGCTCGTCGTCGGGGTCGGCTTCGCGGCTGTCGACGACGACATCGTACTCCTCCTCTGGGGGCGTTTCGAGGGTGTCGGTCGGGGCGTAGAAGTACGGTTCAAAGCCGAGCACGCGGACGTGCTCGTGGGTGCCGTCCTCGCGGCGACCGAAGACGTGGATCACGGCGTGTTCCTCGCGGCCGCTTCCCTCGATGGTGTAGTCGACCTGCGTGACCATGAGTTCGACCGTCCCCGTCGACTCGGGGAACTTCGCGTCGTCGACATCGACAACCTCGCTGATCCGCCCGCCGCCGTTGCCGGCGACGACCGCGGCCGCATCGCCGACATTGCTGGCGGCCGCATCGTCGGCCTCACCGGAGGCAGAAAACGTCGAAAGATCCGACTGTGTCATAGCAACTTCTTGCGTCGTTTGGATAAAAAGGCCCGTGTTCGACCGGTCGGCCCGGCCGCTGCCGATCATTGCGGGTGGCAAGCCTCGGGGTGACGGCAAACTATTTACTATGTCACTAACTACCAAAGGATAGCATGTCTACCCACGCGGACGAACACCGAGAGGATAGCGCGGCAACGACAGAACCAGCAGGGGTCGAAACCGTCGAATCCTACGAGGTCGACGGTGCGGTAGTGTTGTTTGATGCCGAAAACCCACTTGCATGGGTTGAAACGACCAAGGCGGTCTCGGTGCAGGAAGCCGTTTAGCCCGACAGGAATCCTTTTGCTGGCAGCCATCCGACTGGAAGTGTGTCCGCGGAGTCACCCGACGAGCAAGCGGAGCCGGCCGAGTCGGTCGACAGCGAATCTACTGACAACGATTCGACGGCGACCAATGACAATCCGGCGGCGACCGAGGACGATCCAACGGCCACCGGGGACAAATCAATACCGACCGTCGACGCCGAGAGCGAGCAGTCCTACGAGGAGCAGGTGCTGGACGAACTGGTACCGGAGATCAGCGTTGGTGACGGCACAGTCGACGACGAGCCGCTTGACAGCGACCCGGAATCAATCGCAGAAACTGACCTCAACGAGGATATCGGCGATGCACTCGACGACCTCGATGACGACACACAGCAGGCGTTTATCCGAATTGTCGTTGGCATCAAACTCGGCGTCCTCCTGCTCAGTGCGGGGATGCTGGCGATCGGGTTTCAGGGGATGATAACGCTCGGCGGCGGGCTCATCGCGATTAGCGGGCTCGCCTTCGCCCGTGCCGGCTATCGCTACTGGGCGCATGAACACGCGAGCGACGGGAGCCACAACGGCTAATTTTGTGCGCCGACTGAACCCGACAAATGAGGACAGTCCGTGACGGCGACGGCGACCGCTATCTATTGATTAAACAGTCCGACGACAGCAGCCTCGTTCGCGATCCCGAAACCGGTACCGAACGCTACGTTGCCAACGAGAGTGTCGATGTCGTTGCCGACGAGTCGCCGCTGTCGACCGCTGCGGCCGGGATCAACCCCGCCGTCCGGCGGCTGTTGACCGCGACCTACGACGACCAGTCGCTGGGGTTGCTGATCGAGTTGGTCGACCGCGGCCCGCTGTCAACGGTCGCGCTGCTCGACAGCTACGACCTCTGTGAGAGCGATCTCCATGGCCTGCTCGCGGAGTTCCGAGCGGCCGGGCTGGTCGAGGAGGCTGAGCGGGCCGGCGAGCGCGGCTACACGGCGACCGATCTCGCCCGTGAGGCGGTCGACGAACTCCGCAACGGCGAGGAAGTCACAGATCGCCACGACGGCGAGGCGAGCGAACCGGCGTCACCGGACTGAGTTCAGTCGTCGGCAACCTGCCCGAGTAGTTCGAGATCCGGATCGGCGGCGCGTGTGGCCGTCGAACGGTTCGTTGTCGGATCCTTTTCGACGGTAATGAGCTCGTCGGCCGCGCCGACAAGTTCGTCGTCGTGGCTGACGATCAGGATCTGGCGGACGCCGAAGCCGCGCATCTCCTCGACGAGATCGACAAGCCGGCCGACGTGACCGGAATCGAGGAACACGGTCGGCTCATCGAGGATGAGCGGCGGCGTCGGGGCCGCGCCGTCGATCCCCTCGGCCAGCAGGCGGTAGATCGCACAGCGGAGACTGAGGTTGAACAGCGCGCGCTCGCCGCCGGAGAGCTGTTCGGGCTCCAGCGGTTGGCCGTCCTTCTGGTAGACCGTGAGGTCGTACTCGTTATCTAACTCGATACGCGCGTATGCATCGTTGCCGTAGACGAGATCAAACGTCTCATTCAGCATTCGTTCGAGACTCTCGACGTTCTGTCGTCGGAGTTCGGCTCGCAGATCGCCGTACATCGTCTCGATGGTCTCGGTTTCTTCGTGGACGGATTCGAGCCGGTCGACGCGCTCGGCGATCGCCTCGCGTTCCTCGCGCAGGTTTTCGAGCTGTTCGATGTCTTTCTTAGTTCCAATTATTTTATTGTGAATCTCGTCACGCTGGTCGGACAGATTCTTGATTTCAGGCGTTACCTCTGCCAGATATTCCTCTGCGTTTGTCTTCCGGTCGCGGGCCGTTTCGACACGTTCGTCGTCGAACTGTTCCTGTAGTTCGTCGCACTGTGCGCGTTTGTCGGCCAACCGTTCGCGGCGTTCCTCATTGAGATCAGCGAGATTCTCTCGCTGGTCGGTGAGATTTTCGATCCGGTCGTTGCGGTCATCAATCTCTGTGCGCGTCGATTCGAGGCTGTCGAGGTGGTTGCGGTCGTCGTTGACAGCCTCCCGTTCGTCGGTCTTCGTCTCGATTGTTCCGCGGATGTCGTCCGCCTCTTCATCCTCAGCGTCTGCCGCCTCACGTTTTTCCGCCGCTTCGTCGCGGGTCTCCGTAGCAGTCTCTCGTTCGTCGGCTGCCTGCTCGCGTTTGTCCGTCGCTTCCGTGCGGAGGGTCTCAATTTGGTCAGTGAGCCGTTCGCGTTCATCCGCTATCTCGGCGATGCGGGTTTCGATCTCGACCAGTCGCTCGGCGGTGTCGAGCCGCTCGTCAAGGGTTTCTCGTTCTGTTTCGAGAGTGTCGATCTCGGCTTCGAGTTCCTCGACTCGCTCGCGTGTCTCATCAAGATCGTCAACGTGGGGGGCGTCCTCAACCGGCTGGCCGCAAGTTGGGCAGTTGCCTTCAGCGAGTAGATCCTCGGCTTCGGCGACAGCTTTTCGGGCATTTTCGAGTCGGGCTTTCGTCTCGGCGAGCTCCTCGCCCAGTTCCTGCCGGTCGGTCTGAAGTTCCTCGTGGTGGGCCTCAGCTTCACCGATATCGATGCCAGCGTTCTCGAACCGCTCGATTAATTCCTCGCGCTCTTCAGCAATATCGGTACAGTTGGCTTCAAGCTCCTCAGCGTTTGCCTCCTTCTCGTCGGCTTCAGCTTCGAGCGATGTAGCACGGTCATCGGCCTCGTCAGCCTGCGTTTCGAGGTCATCAGCGGAGTCACGGAGACCCTCGGCTCTGTTCTCACAGCCGTTCACCTCGATCTCAAGATCTTTGATTTCTTCACCGAGTGATTCATACCGATTTGTCAGTGTTTGTCGGCGGTCGGCGATGGCCTTGGCTGTCGCCTTCGTGAGTTCGGTCTCGGCGAGTTGCTCGTCGAGCTTTGTTTCGAGTTCGTCACGCTCCTCGATGGTCTCTCTACGTTCAGTGTCAAGATTGTCGCGGTCGGCTTCCGTCTCGTTGATCTTGGTTTCCAGCTTCTTAATCTCGGCTTCCAGTTCCTCGATTTCGGCTTGATGTTTCTCGTACTCCGCGAGCACCTCCTCGGCTTCGTCTCGTGTCTGCTTAGCCTGTTCTCGTTGGTCCTCATAGTGCTCAATCTTCTCGTCAAGTTCCTCACGATCCGTTTCGAGTTCGTTGAGTCGAGCGTGGAGATTCTGCGCTTCTTTCTCTTCGATTTTCTTATCAACATTTTCTAGCTCTCCACCAGCACTCTGTAATAAATCAGAAACACCCAGACGTGCTTCACCAGCGCGGTCGCGATACGTCTCTAAGACACCCAACTGCAGGAGATCGTCGATCATATCCTGTCGCTGGCTCGGGGTTGCGTTGATCAGCTTGTTTACCTCGCCCTGTCGGACGTACGCGCAGTTGACAAACGCCTCAGCGTCCATCCGCAAGAGATCGGTCACGAAGTTTCGAACCGCACGCGCACCATCCCGTGAGATCGGCTCGCCGCTCCCATCGTCGCCCGCAAGCGTGCAGGTACGGGTGCTCACGCGATCGCCGCTACGAGTGAGTTCGCGCTCGATATGATAGTCGACGCCATCATGGGTGAACCAGAGTTCGACCGCGGCGGTATCCTCGCTGTTGCTGATCACATCGCCCAGCGTGCCCGAGAGGGCTTTCGAGCCGTAGAGTGCAAAGAAACAGGCCTCAAGCAGCGAGGATTTGCCACTGCCGTTGAGCCCGTGAATCACGGTCACACCATCGGTCAGCGACACGTCGGCATCGCCGTAGGGCTTGAAGTTCGAGAGCCGCAGACGGTTGAACCTCACAGGAAGTCCTCCATCGTCGACAGCTCGCCGTCGGTGGTGTCGCTCTCTGTGTCGGCGGCCTCGTCGCTGTCATCGACAGCCCCGGCGTCCGTATCGTCACCCTCGCTGTCCGTGTCGGCAGTCGCAGTAGTCGTCTCGTCGGTCGCTGTGTCAGTCTCGACGGCCGTTGTGTCGGTGTCATCAGTCTTGGCTGCCGCTGTGTCGGTGTCGTTAGCCTCAGCGGCTGTCGTGTCGGTGTCATCAGTCTCGGTAGTGTCGGCCGCGCTATCAATCGGTGTCCCAGTATTATCGTCCGGTTCTGGCGGCACCAGCGCGGCAGGATCATTCTCGATCCGCTCGGTGAGCCGGCTTTTCACGGTCTCTCGAAGGTTGCTATCGGCGACGTCAGGTGATCGGACAGCGGTGTCGATACCGAGAGCGGCTTCCGACAGCCCCAGTTCCTCGATCCGCTCGTCGACAGCGGCGTCAGGATCGGCGAAACTCACCGACAGTTCCGTCTCAGTGTCGATCTCCCGGCGGTCGGTGACGCGGGCGATCAGCGCGCCTCGATCAAGAGCAAACGACTCGATCCCACCGGGGGTGACCGCCTCGCCGTCACCGGTGATCTCGACGATGACAACGGCGTCGTCAAGATCGTGTTGGCCGACCTTTGTTCGAACCTCGTCGGCTCCCTCGCCTGGGTTGAGATCAACAGTAACAAATGTGAAATCGCGTGTCGGCAGCGATTTCCGGCGGATGTCAACGCCCGCCGGGCCAGAGGCGTCGGCGTCGTAGTCGACAATGTTGTATCCTCGCTCGTCTTGTTCGCTCGCGCTCGCACGCTCGGTCGATCCACAGTAGGTCACCCACACATCATCAACGCGCTCAATCCCTGGGGTGTGGTTGTCGCCAAGTAGGACGGCGTCGAAGGCGACCGTTGATTCGTTGAGAACGGTTTCGGTCTCCCAGTTTGCGTGGGCAAAAGGGGTAAACAGACCATGGCCAACGAGCACGCGGTGGGTCGGATCGGCGGCACGGTCGCTGTCAGCAGTCGGGGTGAAATCGTAATCGAGATCCTCACGACGGGATTCAGGGACGTGATCCAGTCCGTAAAAGGCGACCGAATCGATAGCGACGGGGTCGTCGCCGAGTCGGATGGCAAAGCCAAGCCGTTCGAACAGATCGAGCCACTGGCCACCGCGTGTCGACTCGTGGTTGCCGACGACCGCGAGAAACGGAATCTCGGCGGCGTTGAGTTCGCGGAGCGCGGCAAGCGTCCCCATCAGATCGGGGAGATCTGGCCGGCGGTCGTGAAACAGATCGCCGGCGTGGACGACGGCATCGACATCCATCTCGATAGCGTCGTCGATGACGGCCTCAAAGGCCGACAGGAAGTCCGCCCGCCGCTCCGGCGAGTGGTACTGTTGGTAGCCGATATGGGTGTCGCCAGTGTGTAGCACCCGTGTCATTGCCATCCTGTTACCCCTCGGGGGGTATATCGGTTCCGCGAGCGAGCACCGAGCGGCGAAGCGCGAACAGGGCCTGTTGACCCTCGCGGGCGAGAACCGGCCGATCATCAGCCTCAGCGGCATCGATCGCCGAACGAAGCCGATCCAGCCCCTCAGCCTCGCGGAACCGCACAGCACGGTCGGTCGATCCGACGCAGGCTGTCGCCTCCCGGATCACGGCCACATACGGTGGTTCCGAACGCAGGCTGCTCCAACGAAGCCGGGCGAGCAGTCGGTCAATGACGCCACCACAGGTCGTCTGAAGAGACATGCGGCGTCTGGCCCCGGAATCAGCAATAAACCTACGGGGATGAATCAGCAGCCCGAAGGCAAGAACCGAAACAACAGCGGGCAACACGCGGAGACCGCTACCGACATAGCGGTGTCGATCCTGAAATGTGGGGGTGATATGACGGCTCAGATCGTGAGGCTGTAGATCCGTTTTCGCGCATCTGAAAAGGAAAACCGGGAGTCGACGACGCCGGCGTCCTCCAGTCGGTTAAGCGCGTATCGCACCGTCCGTGGCGGCAACAGCGTTTCCTCAGCGAGTTCACTCTGTGTCAGGGTGTCGTTGTAATCAAGCACCTTGGCAACAAGTTTTGCACTCGGTGGCAGATCGCGGACAGCATCCCAGCTGTCGGTTGCGTCGTCTGTTGAAACGGTCTCTGGTGTGCTCATGCTGAACGATACTGGTGAATGCTGTATGATAATACTTGCTATAATTCGGTATTATTGATGAACATGCTGTTGGCAACACCGAGAACGACCCGAAGCCTCTTATTCCCGACAGCCGTACAAAATATGATGAGCGATACCGTGGACGACGTTGAGTTTCCGTACGACGAGGCGGCGTCCAGACAGGAAAAGATCGAGGCGCTACAGGAGCGACTCGGCGTGATCGAATCCCAAAACGAGGAGATGCGCGACAATCTTCTCGATGCCAACGCCGAGAACAACAAGTACAAGCAAAAATTGGAGCGACTCACCCACGAAAACAAGAAGCTCAAGCAGTCGCCGCTGTTTGTTGCCACAGTGCAGGAGCTCACCCCTGACGGCGTTGTGGTCAAACAGCACGGCAACAATCAGGAAGCACTCACCGAGGTCACCGACGAACTGCGTGAGGAGCTTGAACCCGATTCGCGTGTCGCGGTCAACAACTCGCTATCGATCGTCAAACAGCTCGACGATGAGACGGATGTTCGCGCGCGCGTCATGCAGGTCGACCACAGCCCCGACGTGACCTACGCCGACATCGGCGGGCTCGACGAGCAGATGCAGGAGGTCAGAGAGACCGTCGAGATGCCGTTAGATCGCCCGGAGATGTTCGACGAGGTCGGGATCAACCCACCGTCGGGCGTCCTGCTGCACGGCCCACCCGGTACCGGGAAAACGATGCTTGCCAAGGCCGTCGCCAACCAGACCGACGCCTCATTTATCAAGATGGCCGGCTCCGAGCTCGTCCACAAGTTCATCGGCGAGGGCGCGAAGCTTGTCCGAGACCTCTTCGAGGTCGCCCGGGAAAACGAGCCCGCGGTTATCTTTATCGACGAGATCGACGCCATCGCCTCCAAGCGAACCGACTCAAAGACCTCCGGTGACGCCGAGGTACAGCGAACGATGATGCAGCTGCTCTCGGAGATGGACGGCTTCGACGAGCGCGGCGAGATTCGATTGATCGCGGCGACAAACCGGTTTGATATGCTGGATGAGGCGATCCTTCGTCCCGGTCGCTTCGACCGCCTTATCGAGGTGCCAAAACCCGACATCGAGGGTAAAACACTCATCTTCCAGATCCACACCCGGGATATGAACGTTGCCGACAACGTGGACTTCGAGGAGTTAGCCGACCACACTGCCGACGCCTCCGGGGCGGATATCAAGGCTATCTGTACCGAGGCCGGGATGTTCGCCATCCGCGACGACCGCACCGAGATCCGTCGACAGGACTTTTTCGACGCCTGGGAGAAGATCCAACTCGAATCAACCGAGGATACCGGCAGCTCGCTGGCGTTCGCCTGAAACGGCCGCGTCGTTCTTTTTGCGGCAGTCCGAACCACTCAACACAGCCCTTGCCCAGATGTACGTATGGGCAGCCAACTCGACACCACACAAGAACAGACGCTGGCGGTCATCGATCGACTGTACGACGCCTACCCCGATCTTGAGATCTCGCTACAGTTTTCAACGCGGCTTGAACTGCTGATCGCCGTCATCCTCTCGGCGCAGTGTACCGACGAGCGAGTCAACTCGGTTACCGCCGATCTGTTCGAGAAATACGACGGCGCGGCAGCGTACGCCACCGTCGATCAGGAGGAACTCGCCGAGGATCTCAACTCGGTCACCTACTACAACAACAAGGCGAGCTACATCCGCTCGGCCTGCCAGACCATCATCGACGACCACGACGGCGAGGTGCCGGATACGATGGATGAACTCACCGAGCTCTCTGGTGTCGGCCGGAAAACGGCCAACGTCGTTCTCCAGCACGGCCATGAGATCGTCGAGGGCGTCGTCGTCGACACCCACGTCCAGCGGCTCTCACGTCGACTCGGCATTACCGAGGAACAACGCCCCGAGGCGATCGAACAGGAACTGATGGGGTTAGTCCCCGAGGACGACTGGCAGTGGTACACGCACCTACTGATTAGCCACGGTCGGGAGACCTGTACCGCGATCAACCCTGATTGCGCCGACTGCGTGCTGGAAGATATCTGTCCGTCCTCGAAGGTCGACAACGACGTTGACCTCGCCTCAAACGAGGAATGGTAATCAGGTCGACAAAACAGCCATCTTCAAACTGTGGCTGACAGCCCCTACGCGATATATCGCAGAAAATACCGATACAGCCCGATCAACCACGCGCCGAACCAAAAGAGGACATAGCCGAAGACGCCGATCCGGAGGCGGCCGCGCCACGCGCTCATGTTCTCGTGGAGGTCGTTGATGTCGAGATCCTGATCAGGGTTCCGGTAGAGATCGGCATTACGTTTGGCCTGAAAGATACGGACGATCCCGGTAAGCGCGAGAAACAACATCGCGTACGCCTGCAGCCCGAGGACAGCGTGGAGAGCTGAGAGCCCGCCAAGTTGGTCGAGCAGTCGCGGTATCATCCACGTCACCATCGGCACCGTTGTCAACGTCAGGCCGACGACGATGAATTTGAGATGGTAGGTGAGTACGTCCCAGGTGACCGTCTCGGTGTCGATCATGATCCAAGCCCCGTACAGAAAGAAGGGCAGACTCGCCGTCACCGACAGCGCGGCCAATGTTCCGATCGTTGCGTCGGCAACCATCGTCGGTGCTATGAGCTACGCTGGTATAACGGACGCGGACGGCGGCGATGAGGAGTCGGAAAATGCTTTACCGAAGCCAACTTAATGTAAAACATGAATTCCTCAGCCGACGGCGACAGCGAGCCGGCGAGCGAGGAGCCCGCCGACAGCAACACAGCTGACGACGGGGAGATGGCACCGCCAGCCGGCGAGGATGGCACGGAGTCGGCGGAGCCGATCGTCGATGATGGCGAAAACGACGACGAGGAGTTGGCTGAACTCCGAGACGCGGTTGAGGAACAGTACGATTTCGACAACTTCGGGCCGGCCGAGATGGCGAAGATGAGCGGCGACGAGTGGGAGGCCGCTTTTGACGCCGAGACGTGGATTACCGGTGAGCGGCTACTTGATCGGGTTGAGGCTGATCTCAAATCAAAGATCGCCGCCCGGGAGATCTTCGCGGTCGTTGAACGCGAGACCGACCAGCTGGTCGTCTACGCGGACACCGGTTATGCGGTGGTGTCGGCCGACGGCACCGTTGAGGGCAAAGGTGGCGTACTGCGCGATGTCGAGCCGGTCGTGGCGATGTGTTCGATGGACGACTACGAGGTCGGTGAGCCGCCCGCCGACTACGAGCTGCCCTCGGCCGACAGCGTGCCCGAACAGACCGGCGAGTTCGGCAATCTGATGATCCAGCTGATCGCCGGCGGCCAGCTACTGGGTGGGCTCGCACTGGTCGGGGCGCGTCTGTTAGGACTAGTCGAGACGATCGTCGCGCCGGTCGTCGGCGGGCTGTTCGTGATCGTCGGGGTCGGGCTGTTTGCCCTTGTCGCCAACGCGCGACTCTCCGATCGGTTTCGCGCCGAGCAGTACCGCAGCCGGCTGCGCGCCGTCGAGGCCGGCGGGATCGACCGCCCGGAGATCGAGGGCGATGCCGCCGGCAAGACAGCCGATCAGGAGCCGCCACAACCGGCCGACGGCCGTGAGACAGAAGCATCATAATCGGTCGGAAGTGATGGGCGTAGCGGTGGGTTTAAGCACGCTGCGTACCCACGAACGCGTGTATGAAACGGCGGGAACTACTCAGGACTGCGGGCGGGGCGACCGCCGCCGCGACGGCCGCTACCGCGAGCAGTGGCGTGGCCTCAGCTCAGGAGGTACAACCCGAGTTGAGCCACATCTCGGATGCCGATGGCGGCTACGAGGATCACCGCGGCGAAAGCGAGGTGACCGTGGAAGTCGGTGCCAGCGGCAACGGTGGGAATCTCGCCTTTAGCCCCGCAGGGATTTGGATCGACCCGGGAACAACCGTTATCTGGGAGTGGACCGGCGAAGGCGGCGGTCACAACGTTCAGAACGTCGATGGCCCAGCCGGGCTGGGCAGCGAGACGATGAGCGAGGCCGGCTTTACTTACGAGTTCACCTTCACCGAGGATCACACCGGCATCACGAACTACGAGTGTGTTCCCCACTCCTCGCTTGGGATGCTCGGGGCGGTCGCCGTCGGCGAAGATGTTCCGACCGCTGAGGTTGGCGGTGGTGGCGGCGGTGGCTGGCCGACCGAGCTTGACGCCTTTGCTCACGATGTTGGTGTCCCGATCCAGAAACACTACGTCGGCATCGTCAGCTTCCTTGGCATCGCGGTGAGCCTCGTGTTCACCTTCTACGTGCTGAAGTACGGCGAGTCGCCGAACACAGGACGGGGTGGTGTCTAATGTCGTCGTCCGGCTCCACCTACGGCGACATCCACCGGTATGAGCCCGCCAGAGAGTCAACGGCGGCGGCGATCGCCATCGTCCTGTTGACCGTGATCGAGGTCGTCTTCGTGTTCCTCTTTGTGTTTGCCCTTGTCTCCGGCTGGGCAGGCACGGAGTTCGGGAACATGTTCGTCGGCGCGATCCTCGGATTGATTCTCCTTGATCTCGCCTTTATTCTGGCGTTGTACCGCAAGGAGTTCCTGCCGGATGTGATGATCGTCAAAAAGCGTCGCCGAAAGTGGGAGGATCTCTACATCGACAGCGACGATGTCGACGGGAACACCATCGCTGGCGGTGAGAAGGTTTGGGACACGCTAAAACGCGCGGTCTACCCATACTACAAACAATAACTATGAGCTTAGAAAAAAAAGATGACTTCGACCATGGTGCGTGGCTCAAACGCAAGGATCTCACCCCGATCGAGACGGTCTTTCTGACCGCGTTGGTGTATCTCGACAAGCGACTCCGGATCGTCGACTATCTGGAGCTGCTGGAGGATGCCTACTACAAGGTTAACCTCCAGATGCCGAAAAGCCACACCGAACAGTACGACCTCGACAACAAGTTCTGGTACTGGTACCCCCTCTACTCGCTGGGGTTCTTTTCGGTACTGGCCTACATCGTTGCCGCTGTCTCAGGGGCCTTACTTGGGTTCTACTACTCCCCATCGGCCGCTGGCGATCCGACAGTTGCCTACCAGTCGGTGAAGATGATCATGCAGGATGTCCAGTTTGGCTACGCGCTTCGGAGTATCCATCGGTGGTCGGCCCAGATCATGATGGCCGCAGTGTTCCTCCACATGCTGCGGGTGTACTTCACCGGCTCCTACAAGGAACCCCGTGAGCTCAACTGGCTGCTCGGCATTATCCTGATCAGCCTCTCGATGGTCTTCGGCTACACGGGCTACCTGCTGCCGTGGAACCAGCTGGCCTTCTGGGCCGGCCAGATCGGCGTCGAGATGGCGTTGGCAACTCCCATTGTCGGCGAGTGGGGCGCGCAGTTGCTGTTCGGCGGCTTTACACTGGGACAGGCAACGCTTGTCAGAATGTACATCCTGCACGTGTTCATCCTGCCGTTCGTGGTGACCGCGTTGATCGCGCTCCACGTCGGCATCGTCTGGGTGCAGGGCATCGCTGAACCACACTAACAATGAGCGACACAGACACCACCGA
>KB659840.1_pt8 | contig 13649 bp, 19 predicted proteins | sample 558768 | NCBI scaffold set KB644980.1 | reverse complement strand
AGTGTTCCCAATCGCATCATCAGGCTCACCGATGTCAACAAGTCCAATCAACTCACGTGGCGTTGGCTCATGCTCGTCCAATCCACTGATAACTTCTCCGTTGAGGTTTTCATACAACATCTGTGCTATTTCTTCCTCGTGTGGGGCAAGGTCAATCTCAGGCTCGTCGTCTTTCGACAAGTGTTTTCTGAGACTGTTTGTCGGTGTTGGAGTTACTTGTCGTGTTAGTTGACATTTCTGTGTCTGTCGTGAACTCAGTGGCAGATGGCGTTAACTCAGCATTGAGTTCTCGGGCTTTCTCGATGAACGAGCACCCATCGAATGGACTGACACAATCCTCGAACGTGTCTTTGAAATCATCATCGATATTGAATTTGCCGAGTGATTGCCACGACTGGAATTGGTACAGGTTTCGTCCATGCTTGCCACCACCTTCGAGTTTTTCGACCAACCCGTTATCACGAAGGTCTTTCAACATTGCCTCAATCTGTGGTCGTTTCACGAACGAGGCATTTGTCTGTCGGAGGTATCCCATGATTGAATTGGCTTTCCCTTCACGGTCGGCCGGATGCTTGATTGGTGCTGCATTTTTGCCACCACTTGCTTTTTGAATGGCAACACAGATTGCTTTCCGCTTTCGGTCGAGTTGATGCGTTGTTGCCAGCAGGGTTTCTCGTGTCTCCATGATATTGGCCAAGTCCTGCTGCTCTGCAATAATCACATCTTCCTTCTTACCTTCATTCTGGACATACATGTCACGTTTCTCACGATTGTGATGATTCAGAAGTGCACTTGCTCGGACAAGATTTGCGATTTGACCAGAGACACGGTTTGTCTCACTTCGGCCGATATCGAACATTGGACGAGCATACTTGTACGCATCGCCCCAAAACTCATCCTCACCGGCCGGAATCTTGACTCGTGCATCCTTCGGCAAGTTGCGAATATGTTGCTTGAGACGCTGCTCTCCCTCTGTGAAGTCTTTCATGTACTCCTCACCAGTATCTCCAAATGAAACCATTGAGTGGTCCCACTGAGTTGCCGCAACACCGTCGTTCTTTTCTTTTGACTCGTGGACTGGGAGTTTCAACAGTCGGTCCCACATCTCGAAATCAGGGTCATACTGTGCATAGAGGAACCCGTATGGGACTGCCTCTCGAACAATCTCGTCCACGTCTCGGTCTGCTCCTTGTCCATCACCTGTAATCTTGTATCGAAACTCACCATCCTCACCACCATGCAAGCTTTTTAGAATCTCGATAAGTTCGTCCGATGGTTTCTGTAGCTCGTCCAATGGTGCATAGTAGGCATCGTCCCATCCATCGTCATAGATGATAGACTTGTCAGTGCCAGCAGTTGCCTCATACATGAACTCGTCTGGAAAGAGGTTTTGCACTGTGTTCTGCAAGTGAGACTTACCAGAGCCTGCTGTCCCAATCAACACATACGATACATAGTGTGAGGCATCCTCCATGAATCCGGTCAGATGTGCCAATGTTGTGAGCACAAACTGCTCCTCATTCTTGATAGTGCGTGAGCGTGTGTACTCGACTAAATCTTCGACCACGTTTTCCGACAACTCGTAATCACAACCACCGTCTGAGGATAACTCTGAGTTGATATCGTCGTTGAACTGCTCGACTGCACCAACGATGTCGTCAGCAGGAGCACCATTGTCACTAGTAGTTGTTTGTGCCTCACTGCTCACTGCTACTGCTATTGGTGTCACTGTTTGAGTCAGGTGACTCGACAAAATCAAATCCCATGCTAACTATACATAGGGTACGGGTAAGTAAAAAAGTATCGGTTTTGTATGACGCTTCTATGGAGCCTTAATTGACAGAATCGGTTCGATGTGGTCTACAATCTCAACATTGTCTGTCATTGCTTCTGTTACTTCCTGTGGGTCCTTATACGATGCTGGTATTTCGTCAAGTGGTTGCTCAGACATGAACACATTGTCAATCTGTTCGTCAAAGTCATCAGAATCATACTGTCGCTTGGCTGCTCGTCTGGACATTCTTCGACCAGCACCATGTGCTGAAGAGCTATTCCAAGTGTCCTCACCCTTGCCCTGAGCGATTATTGTCCCATGATTCATGTTGAGTGGGATAAGAACATCAGACCTCTCAGAAGCCTTGCACGCTCCTTTCCTGATTGTTGCATCTGAATAGTCAATATAGTTGTGTACTGATTCTATCGACCGACCGGGAAGATGCTCAGTTGCTGACCCGATTGTCTTATTGATTGCATCAGTGACAGCAATAGACATTTCCCTCCGTGACTCACTCGCATACACTTGTGCAAATGCCATGTCTTTAATGTATCCATGTGCCTCCTCACCCTGAAGATAGTCGAGGTCAGTGTTTCGACTGTTCTTACTGGGACCGTATTCTGCGATTGCTTGGCTTACTTCATCAAACTTTCGTTGGATTGCCTCACCAGAGAAGTCATTTCGAATCTTTTCAGACCGTGGTTTCCAATTCTCGTTCATATACTCGACCACAGATTCTGGAACATCGTCAAGTGTCTGGCGTCGTGTTGTCAGATTTGTCGCTCTATCTTGCCAGTAGGTAGCAATCTCTGCTCCAATCTTTCGTGACCCACTGTGAATAACTGCCCACACAAATCCGTTCGATTTTTGCCGACCTATCTCAATAAAGTGATTACCACCGCCAAGTGTTCCCATCGAATTGATAACACGCTTTAAGTCAGCACCGACTCTATCACACATATCTGAGACATACGAATCACTGTACTCAGGGTCAACATCAAAGTCCGTGTTCTTATTAAATTGTTCTATGCTTCGCTCACAATAGTGCCACGGGAAATCATCAACAAGGTGATAGTCACTTTTGTCATGCACATCGTAACCTGTTGGCACTCGTTTTCGTATTTCTGTGTCGAGTTCATCTAACATATCGGTAGACAGTGGTATATCGCCATAGTGAACGCCGAGCATCCCACACCCGATATCGACCCCGACTGTATTCGGAACAACTCGGTCCTTTACAGGCATCGTGAAACCAATGACTGCCCCACTCCCCCAATGGAAGTCAGGCATGATAGCAATATCGTCGTCTCCCACGAATGCTTCAGAATTAGCCATCTCTGCTATCTGCTCGATAGCATCTTCCTCACACTCGTCTCTGTCTTTGTTTGTGTGAACAGTTGCAGTATTGTATTCACCTGATACTTTGAACGTCATACTACAACATACGGACCACGTATTAAAAAAAGCTACGGTTTACTTTTGACCTACTGAAAGCCTTTCTCTCTATCGTCGGACCCACCGTCGTCACTGTCTGGAGCCATTCCTGCATCTCGCAATTGTTCTTTGAGTGCTTCAGGCAAGTCCTCAAATGATTCAGTGTCGTACATCGTGTCAGCAATGCGCTCGATTGTATTTGCATCGTTCTCAACATAATCGACAACTGCTGCTCGATAGCCATACACAGTGCCGATGACATATCCGATTCCTGCAACAATTGCACTTCCTGCTAATAGTCGTAATTTACTCATGTACTCATAATACAGTAGCCATGCATAAAAGTGTTATGATTCAGATTCAGCCTCTCTGACAAGTCGTAACAGGTCGAAGGCTAACTCAGCAGCCTCGCCACTTGTCATTGCAGCACAGCCACCACCACTTGGGGCAGAGATGCAAATGTCACCATCGTAAAATGTATTACACGCCGCAGCCTCTCCATTATGAATATGAGCTTTTGGTCGTACCATTAGTTTACACCAGTAGTACAATGCGTGTAAGTAAAAGTGTTACGGTTATATATAAAAATGAGTACGATAAGAAGAACAGAGAAAGAACAAGAACAAGAAGAAAAGAAGATTATCTATGAATACAGTTTTTGTGTCTCTACTTCGACCACCCCATCGTTTTCGATGATTTCAATTTCGTACCTATCCCAATCACCAGCCTCTATCTCGTGAACATCATCAGGCAACGATTCTTCGAGTGTCGCCATCAGTATATTCTTTCGAACAGGCTCTGGTGCATTACTGTCTAGTTCGAATGCGTACTGTGCATCTGACATAAAGTTGTTACATCACTCAACTAGCTCAAACTCAAATTCTCTATTCATGTATCTATATGTGACTGATGTTGGCGTCACCTCTGACACAGAACCTTTCATCACAATCTCATTAGCCGGTACATCTAATTGTGGCATCTTCTACTGACCAGCCTCTGCTTGGATAAGCCCAACAATTCGCTCAGTGTTCGGGTCTTCGGTCAGGTCGTCACTGTTTTCTTCGATATTCGTCAAGATAGTCTCCTCATCCTGTGGCATCCCTGCCTCGATGTACTGTTGGACAAATTCCCAATCCTCGTCTGGAAGATTGCCAGCACTTGGGTCGAACCGCCATTCGAGGAAGGAGTAACTGGTCGGCTCACTGCCTGCTTCATCTTCCTGTGAGACAGGACTGATAGCCTCACCTGATTCCATGTCGAAGACACTGTACCACATCATATCTCGTCGGTCCCCTGCTTCGACAAGTTCCTCGAAGGTAGCACGGTCTTGGTCAGTGTGAGTAGTACCGTCTTCGCCTGTCCCAACAGCTAGTTGTGTCTGTCCTTTTGCGTCAGTGTACTGATATCCTGTTGCACCAGAGTCAGCCTCACTACGTCGTGTGACCATGAATCCAACTCGCTGTCCAAAGAGTCCGTCACGAAGTTCTGGATTGCGAGCATATCGTGACCCAACAGGAACCTCGTTTCCGTCGATGTCAACGTTCTTTCCCTCGTCACCAGTGAGTGCATACTCGACAAGACCACCGTTCGTGTCACCTGTTTCTTCGTCCATGTCTGCAAAGGTTGCCCCATTAACGTCGAGTTTGCGAGCAACACTGAGTGATGCTGTTCGGTCAACAACAAGGATTGCCCGACCATCGATTGAGGTAGTGAGTTCATCGACACCATACTGGTCGCCATCGATATTGACAGCCTCGCCACCAAACTTCTGTGTCGTGTTTGCATCGTCAAAGTTGACTGCTCGATACTCAGTCGAGTCGTCGGCATCAGTTGCAACAAATCGTGCCTCACTCATGCCCTCAGACTCGTCTGTGAGGATTTCAAGGTCGTCCATCACAATACCAAGATATCCTTGGTCTCGTCGCCCATCGTTGTTACCAGCATCAGGGAATCGAATGATTGGATTGCCCTCGTTTTCTGGCAGGACACCACTGACAAGAGTGGTTGGATAGAACTTCACGAATGGAATTGAATCCATATCGACCTCGATTTGTTCGAGCGTCTCGCTTTCTTGATTGTCTGAACTGCTCTCTGCTGCTTCTCGTACTTCTTGTGTAACTTGCTCTCGGAATGACATTGTTATAATTTGTGTTAGTGTGTTTCGTTTCTCGTCTTCGTCTGCTGCAATTGTATATAGGGGATGGTATTACTTAAAGTTTTCTATTACTATTATTATACGAATATGAAGTCTACTAACTCCTTATCAACGTCACATCCATAGAATACACAGTGACCCAAGTACTGTTTGAATGTTTCTTCATCAACATCTTCATCATCATACATGCGTGCCATAGAAAACTTATGTGACATACTGATATTAGGAGAAATGTATGTATGTTCTTCACTCATACAAATTCTTCCTCACTCACGTCAATTGACTCTAATTCAGGAAACTCGTCCTGCAACTCCTCAGATGGGAAGTACACATCAGGCTTGTGTGATGATTGAGCGGCACTCATATCAGCAGTATGGAATAGCCGTTCATGCTCGCACTGTGGTGTCTTCCCCTCACCCCACGGACCCATGTGACTGTTTACCAAGTGAATCACTTCTTCAGGCATATCTGGAGCAACGAATGCTGCGACGGCTGATGCTATCACATCGTGTTTTGAGGTCGTCATGTCTCGTCCTGAAGACGGCCATCCATAGTTGAACGTATCGTGAATGAGTGCAGCCGCCTTGCCACACGCACGCTCATGGTCCGTTATTCGACGCATCTCGACATACGATTCACTCAGGTTTGCGTATGTATTGAAGACACGCTTTGTGTGCAACCATGTCCCATGAGATGAGCGTTCATCAGGGGGATGATACTTGCCTGATGCTGAGGCCGGTCGTTCCCAAAAATAGTCAGGGCAACATTTTCGAAAGTACTGAATCGTCGCTCTCCGTACATCCTCGTCGTAGATAGCGTCAACCTCAGGCAAACGGCGTCGTACTTCTTCGTCTGAATCTATCGAGTTTTTCACTCGTGTGATTCGTTTTGCTTTCTCCAAGTCGTCAATGCTCATAACGTGTCCTACAATAGATGGACAGTATACTTAACTCTTGTGTTCTCGTGAACTACGTGCTTCTTTGAGTCCTAATCGTGCGAGGTCATGTGCTTCTTTCGTGTGTGTGCGTGAACAGTGCACAACCTCGTATGAATCAAACTTATCCAGCAACCACTGTGCACTCTCTCGATACTGATTCCAGTCATCACGTTCATCGTATGAGGCTGTCACCTTTCGCTTAAGCGGGCGACAATCAGTGTATACAGTAATCGATGTGGTCGAGCTATCATCCAACTCAGACTCCTGTGAGGCTATCCTGACGGCTTCTAAGAGTGCATACAATTCTGACTCCATCGAAGTGATGTCCTCGTTAATTATACGATAACCTGTCTTTTCGACAGTACCTCGAATTTCGTATCCGATTCCTGCACAGAACGTCCCACATGAGCCATCAATCCAGCAACTGATGTCACTCATCTGGTTGTACTATTTCCCTATTGTAAAAAAAGTGAACACACGACATGACCCCAATACAATGACAGTCACGAGCGTGTACAATGAGCAGTGCAGTCAGAGCGAGAAACAAAGAAATACGATTACAGATAGCGTTACGGCATATACATATCTGGAGCCAATCGTGTGCTCGTTTATACATAGTGTTTGACATTACTTAAATCTTTCGATTATTTATGTGCTCCAATGTTCATAGTGGTGGTTCGGTCAAGAATATGTAACACAAAAAGGCAATCCCAAGCCCAAAGCTCAATGCAATCGAAGATATTATAATACCAAGCACAGAGAATGAGACTGCTGACAGAATCAGGAGCACAATACCTGCAATAGCAGCCGTTCCTGACACAAGCATTGTGCCATACAGTGACACCAATCTCGCCACTATGTACTGTGGCTCTGTTAAGTATGGTCGTGTAAGTTTATCACGAGTATATCGTCGTTTGGAATCAATCGAAAAATAGTCATACGTTTCAGACAACCGTTCTTGAACTGGAATTACATGTTGTCGAGCTATGCTCTTATATCGGTGGCATTTTTGTCGTAAGTCGCGCAACACATCTACCTATGTGTGCGCAAATCATATAAACTTTTCGATACGTCTAATCCTCTATATCAGGAAAGTCCAACTCTGAAGCATGGGTACATACCTGCAACATCGGTATCTCCTGAAAGTTGAATCCATGTCTCTTGTACTGGTCCACAATCTCCTGTGACCCAATGTACTCGAACTGCATCCACGTGTATGGAAACAAATCATACAATCGCTGCCACTTGTACTCAGGTGTTGCATGTATCTTCTTCATTTCAGTGTCATTTTTCATATGTCGGAATACATGCTTCTTCACATCATCAGTTGAGTGTTCATTACACGAATCAGGTGAGGACATGTAGTTGCCACATACTTCACACCGAGCAGTTGCTGTAAAGTCAAATCCCATTTTATCAATGCTAGTATCTACATATAGTTAAAACTTTTCTTCCTACACTGTGTCGACTACTCTATTTCATCGAGTTGGTCTTCGATAGGCAACTCATTGTCTCCATTTCCCAACAGTTGTTGTATCTCAACTGCATGTCGTCTTGCCTTTCCTCTATTTCCTTTCTTTACTGCTTTCATTATCTCGTCTTTCTTTCCTTTGATGACTTCCTCATCGACTTTATTTAAGCTCTGCTTTGCCTTTTTTGCCTGTTGTTTGTTTTTATCGCGCTTCGTCTGAATTGTTTGAGCTACTCATCTATTATCTGATAATTTTAGTTCTGCATCTATTTCATGAACGAGCAACTCTACCTTAGAATCTCCCATTTGTACTGTAGCAGTCTCATACTTTAACGGAGTATACGGTATCGCTCCATACTCTGCCAAATCCCGAAACGCATCTCTCCATGCTGTTGTGTTTAGATTTGTCATCTCTCTGTATTCATCTACTGTAATCTCACCAGCAACAAATAATTCACTCAGTATATACTTTTCTACTCGTGTGAGTTCATCTGGTGCGTTTTCACTCAACTCGTTCGACATATTCCCAGTTACTGAACGCACACTGTATCGGTCTATCATTAATCACGCCGACTCGAACCTCATCAGTATCATCTTGCTGTTTGTGAAACATCAATATTCCATCTTGTATCGTTGCTGACTCTGCATCAATATGTTTCGTTGAGGGTGTCGCATATCCTTCTTCGACAACACTGACCTCATAAACTGGCATTTGGTGTCACCTCACTTTCTGTCTCTACCTCATAGCCCATGTACTGCCAAAAGTCAGTTGCCTCCTCTAGCGCATCTTTGTCGATAACCCATGCACCATCACCGTTCTGTGCATCAGGGTCCCACATTACATGAGTCGAAAAGTCACTACTGAATCCATATCGCTCCATTTCATTAAACAACTCGTACAGTTCACTTGTCTTTGTATTTGTTCCACGACTCTCTGCCTTGCCTCGAAGTGAGCCGTGTTCTTCGACCTCTTTCTCGTATTCTTTCCACGGCAGATATTTGATAACGTCTTTTGCTGTATAGTGTGAGTCAATAACTGCTTTCTCACCATACTTTGTTTCCATAATGTCTGCAATTCGAATGACGTTCTCGTCGTCTGAATTTGATTGCGCGTCTGTCATTGTGTACTCAATTGTATGGCCTATCCATACTTAAGGCTTTCGAATACAATCATAAACAGAGTAAACAGAGTAAGAAATATATATCTACTCATTTTTTTTTGTCAAAAGAAAAAGTGGATTACGACTGCAACAAATTCAACGATTCAACAACTGTTGAGACTACGGGAGTTAGAATTGACTGTCGATATGACTGTCCATAGCTGGTGGGATTGGAGCCTGATTATTGGCAGACTCACGTGACGGAGCACCAATGACACCACGCTCTGCCGTCTCGTGTAAGCCACAGTGGCAGTTTGGATTCGCCTCCATCGATGCTGCCTCGTCAACACTCATATTAAAGTCGTCAGAGGCACGGTGTTTGTTTGTCGTATGCTCGTGCACAAGCCCACACTGTGGGTGCGCACACTTGAAATCAGAAACATCGGACTCTCGTGCAAGCTCCGACAACGTGTTGTGCAATTCTGTCGCTCCCTCGACAACAGGTTCAGCACTCTGTCCACCCCTGCCGCCAGCACCATCGCCATCTTCTTCGATAGTGATTGATGGCGTCTCAACATCTTGTTCAATAGCCTCAACAGAACGGAACTGTGATTCGGTCATTTGTGATTGCGATTGTGATTTACTCATTACTACTTTTCCTCGTATGTACGTATACACTCCCCATACTTAAATCTTTCGAACAAAAGAAAAGAGAAAAGAGAAACGTAAAACTAATGCTACTGTTACTGTTCAGGTAATCCTGTCTCTGTATCAACTGATGCATACTTGTCTGTCCACTTCCAGAACGCGAGGTCAGAGTGATTCTCTCTACGATGTAACAACCATTCAATTTTTGTAAGGAACAACATCTCTCTATCTGTCAACTGTATAGACTTCCCATCAATTGTGACCATCATATTGGGTCTTTCACGTGGGACCTGCAATCTCACAAACTCCCGTGAATTGTTCGTCTCAGAAACACCACCGTTTGCTCTATCACGAACATAATCTGTCGAATCAGGGTCATGATTTTGTGTATACATACTCGCATCCCAATTCACAAGATAGAAATCATCGACAAGCCAGCCACGAGCAGACTGTGATAACCTGTGTTGCTGGTCAAATGTTCCCATAATTGCTCTGATAACATCACGACGGACCTGTTCTGATATTATTTTTGTGAACACATCACGCAACTGTGACACATCATCTTTAATCAGAGCATCCCTCAGTCCCTCAAGAACAGCCTCAGACTGTCTTGGAGTTGTCTCAACAGTTGTATCACCAACTCGTAATACAAAACAGTAGTTGTCATTCGTTGGTGCAACCATTATCAGTGGGTCATCTTCTTGCAGAACAATCGAACGGTCGCCATTCAATACATCGTGGAGTCCGTTCTCTAATGGTAGCTCATTTTCAGGGTCGTGTAACAGGATATTCTCAGGTGTTGCTTTCAACAGTTGTGGCTGTCCTGTCTCATCCAAAATGAGAAACTGTTGTAACTCACCTGTTTCCTGATTGTAACTTTTATCAAGTACCTCAGTCATAATAGTTTGTGTCTACACTTAGGTACTACTGTCATGAATAAAAGTCTTTCGAACTTAGTCGAGACAACAGGCAATAATCCTCACAGTACCAATCACTACTATAATTATTCCAAGCAAAACAAACCACAAACTTAGTGTCACTGCACTAACACCGACAAGAGATGAGGCAGCTACAGCCTCAAGTAATGTCTGAGACATAAATGCACCTGAACCAAGTGTCACAATAGATGACCCAATAAGATAGAGTGGATGAACAGTAACAGTAACCGTATTAGTAGAATCCATAATGTGTGTCTAACTACACGTTCACAAGAAAAGTATAAAAAGGTTTCGATTCTGCTAGTTATTATATTTAGATATTAGTCAAATCTATTTGGCGAGAGTTTGATATCTTCTTCATCAAGCTCCATTATCGTATCTCTCCAATCATCAGACGTATTGATTCGCTGGTAGATTTCATCGACTGACTCCTTGATTGTGTCCTCGAATTGACTCGCAACGTACTTCCAGAACACCTCATTTGCTTTCAGTCGGTCACGGTCAGGCGTCGGCTCAGGCAAACACAGGTCCCCCTCACCTGTCTCGACATCGTACTCCTCTAACTCAGTCTCGATAACGAGTTGTGACGCCATGCCCTCGTCTAAGTCATTCCATTCCTCCTCAGGGATAACAGTCTTTCCTTGATTGTCTCCAGCTATGACATGAACACCAGCAGGCTCGTCACTTTCCCGAACCTCAGACTTTGGCATGTAATCACCACGTGGGACATGAATTTGACGATTCTGTATCTGCTCATACACCTCGTCAGACACAACTGTCGTCCCAACTCGTGACTCATCATCACTGTCCTGAATCTCTTGACCAATCACATCTCCATTTGACAGTAAGTCTTCTGTAATAAATGGGTCACGCTCGTCAATTAAGACATTCTCGTATCGGCTTCGGGAAACAGGAATGAGTCCCTCGTTGCCATTCGTTGATTCAATTACCTTGCCCGATTCATCGAGCAGACGGACATCGAATGGGAACGGAGCATCGAACATCTTGCTCCCAGTATTGTTTCGCTTGATTGGCATACTGAGGAGCAAGGTCTCAGAAGTTGCATCAGCAGAGCAATATGCTCGAAATGCATCTTCTTTCTCGTACTTCAAGCACGCACGATTGCCACTATAATCATCGTACAAGTTCTTGTCGCCATAGTCTTCTTGGAACACAACTGTCCCATCAGAACCGATTTCCTCGTATCGGACAGGGACACGCATCCACTGTGTGAGTTCCTCTACCTTCTGTCGGACAGGTCTATCCTCGTTCTCACTCGAAGCAGTTAGTTGAAACTCGGTCCCATACTGGTCTTCAGGAAGTGAGCCTTTGACTGGCTCGACCCCTGCCAATGACACCAAGTATGCTGCATTGTCGTCGTTCAATCGAGAATGACTGGTCATCACCATCGCATTATCTCGTCCGATAAACTTCGGGAAGGAAAGTGCTCCCTGTCCCCACATACCAGACTTTGACCCATCAATCATGGAAGTCGAGCGTTTAATCTGCCGAAAGACTTCATCGACCTCTGATGCAGCCATGCCAATGCCATTGTCTCGAATAATTAATTGCTTGGTCTTCTTGTTCCAGATAATGTCAATCCGTGGCTGGTACGACTCAGAGACAATCATCTGTCCCTCATCGTACAATGACTGTGACGGGTCGTCCTGATATTCAACAACCTTCAGACATGCAGTCTCAGCATTTGCGACATACTCGCGTAAGGTCGCCCACCACTGTGAGTACATATCATCAGCAATTTGTCTGATAATTGCACTCATGTCTGCCTCGAACGACTTTGGCTCTGAGCCAAACGGATGGTCATCACCTGATGCGTTGATGTTCCTGTGCTCGACCGATGAATCTGCCTCTTGGTATTTTGGTGTAAACTCGCTCATTGTAATATTACTATTGTCCTCACTCTGTCTCTACTCCTACATACGGTTCCGACTGTTATAAAAGTTTTGTTTCCCATCTGTATGAAGGCGACCGACAGAAGACTCTGCTGCAAACTCTGTCACCGGCTCTGTCAACGGTGTTGGACTCATGCCACCATATCCGTCAAACTGTTTGTAGAAGTATACGATAGTCGAATGTGGGTCAGGTGTTGCAGACTCGTCCGATGTCTTGTCCAAATGATACTCGTCATACATCTGTCCAATGCCTACAACAAGTACCTCTCCATACCGTTCATGCTCGTAAATCATGTCTGTCACGATTGTGTCAAGTGTTTCTGTCATTGTATTCGTGTGCTCCTGTGTGAATGATGGAAAGTCTGTGGCAAACAAATAGTAAAATCCTCCCCTAAGAGGGAAGCCCATACCTTGTTCACCACATCTCCCCTGTCTAATGCTATAGTACTCTAGCCACTTAAATCTTTAGACTGTATAGTACAATAATCGGCCACAACAGTGCACCAATGATTACACCATAGTATGCATGTTTGTCAACACCATCTGCTGTCGTGTCAACAATAACTGTTCCGAATAAAAAAGTACCGACCGTACCGACAATGTAAAAGAGTAATGCCTCAATCACTGCTGTCCGTATCTATACGTTCCAGTTGTTTCCGTTATACTTTCCACCGATATCCTCAATTTCTCGTTTCTGATTAGTCTTATACTTGTCCTGTGTGCTACCAGATGGCGTCTGAATAGATGTTGTGGTCCCAACCTGTTCACAATCATGTCGTTTGCAGATATTCTCCCAACGGTCATTCCTCGTCTCCTCAAACGGATTTGTACTGTCTCCGACGAGTGGCTGGTCAGCATACTGTTGGACATTCCACTCGACCCACGAATGTGTTGGAATCATTGCCTCACCTGTTGCCCACGTGTGCTCAATATCAGGATGGTCTGGCAACCACTTGACCAACACTGACTCATCAGGCATCTCCTGAGTTGCAGGTGGTAGCTCTGCCTCATCGTCGCCATCAGGGTCTGTGACGAGTTCTTTCGTCACTGATTCTTGTCTAAAGTGAGTCCTATCTTTCCCATCATCTTCGTCACTGCTATTATCAGGTTCATCTTCCTGTATCGTTTCCGGTTTGAGCCTGTCGAGTCGTTCCCACGGAACCATGACACCCATTGTCTCAATGACAAGCACTGGGTCGCCAGATTCATGGACAGTCTCATTCCATTCGTCTTCAGTGTCATACTGCTCAGGAGATGCTACCTTCCACCAACAAGAAAA
>KB659968.1_pt57 | contig 13733 bp, 15 predicted proteins | sample 558768 | NCBI scaffold set KB644980.1 | reverse complement strand
CAGCCGGGCGCGAGCGCGCCGTTGTGTGGCCAGACGCGGTGGGGCCAACTGCCGTCGGCGCGTTGGGTCTCACAGTAAGCCTGCGCGCTGCGGGCATGCCACTCCTCTAAGCCGAGGCCGAGGTGGTGGTCGGACTCCAAGACGAACAGCGAGATCTCGGCGTCATCACGAAACCAGGTGTAGCCGTAGCCGCCCGAATGGCGGTAGTAGGGATCGAAATCCGGCCCGGCCATCCGAAGGCCGGTGGTACCCGTCAGCAACGACAACACCCGCACGTCGGCCGACACCGAGTCAGCCAGCGGGAGATCGTCAATCTCGTCCAGTGGGGCCGTTTCGGTGGCCGCCGCCTCGAAGGCGTCACGGCTGGTGTACTCGGTGCGGTACGTTTCCATCTGATCGAGGGCGTCCTCACGGGTGGTCTCCTCCCAGTCGGTCAGTAGCGTGATCAGCGTCGTGCTACCGTTTTCTAGCGGGAGCCAACAGACTAAGTCGCCGCTGAGTCGATCCTCGGCGTACCGGCCGTCGTGTGGCGGTCGTGGATACTCGGTTGGCTCCTCGGAGATCAGATCGTCGAAGGACGCAGGGATCTGGCCGCGAAGGCCGGCAAAGCCGGTCGCACTGCCAAGAAAGTCGTGTTCGGTTTCGTGGTAGACCTCGATCACGTCCTCGTGGTGGAGTTGGCCAAGGCGGCTGTGACGGCCATCAGGAGCCAAGGAGACGTAAGCGATGATCTCGGCGTGTTCGGCGACCGTCTCGAAGTGTGTTAGGTGGGCGTTGCCGATTGTCAGATCAAGTTCGGTCACCTCACCGATCGGCGTTTCGTGAACCGTTTCAACGAGCCCGCTGTGCTCGTCGTAGGTCTGTGTCGAGGTGGCGTCATCGTCGAACCAGAACTTCTCGTCGCCGAGGCTGAGGCCGAACCGCGAGCGTTCCAGCCCGGTCAGCCCTGACAGCGGGTAGCCGAAATCCCGAATCACACCCTCATCAACGTGAACGAGCCGACCGTCGCCGCCGGAAAACCGTCCGGAAAGCGTCCGTCGCTCGCCGGGAAACAGCGTGCTGTCACCTGACGACCGCTTGTAGTCGTCAAGTGCGTCACGGAGTTGCATACCCGTTTACAATCGATCACGCGTCTTAATTCTTGGTGTATTTGTTATTCACACGTTTTTACAAACGACAACTATCAAGACGATTCGGCCCCCTGAGGTGCCATATGGACGACATCGGGCCACCACGATTTATTCCTGTTGGCGAGACCGTCGAGTTGGCCCCCTGGAACCCAGATCCCGCAGCCGACTACGTCTGGCGGTGTCGTGAGAAACCGGCCGAGAGCCGTCTGACCGTCGACGACGACGCGGTCATCAGCGTCACCCCAGATGTGGCGGGCAGCTACCGGTTCGAACTCGATGGCCCAACCGGGAGCCACAGCCAGCGCGTGCTCGCATTTTCACACGCACGCGAGGCCATGTCGTTGACGCTCCCGTTTTCAGAGCTGTCGGTCGACCCCAAAACGATCGATCGTGTCTCTGTCGTCGGCCCATTCAACGATCACCGGGTTGGTGCCAACCGACCACGACGCGGCGATAACGGGTTTGTGCTTGACGTGGAGTTACCCCCCGGCAAACACCACTACGGCTTCTGTCTCGACGATGATTTTGGTCGGCAGATCCACGACTCGGTGACCGTCGATGGGCCGGGCCGACCACGATGTACGCTGTCAGCAACGATCGACAACGGGACCGACCAAGTGATCGTGACCGCCGAGGCGATAGCCGCCCCCGACAGCGAACACGGTGACGACGGGCTGGACGTGGAGTTCGTTGTCGACGACCGCGATTCAGTACCAACAGCGGCGGTTGAAACCGGCGATCGAACCTGTCGTGTCCCGGTCGATGCCGTCGACGACCGGCTTCGGGTGCACGCGGTCGCCGTCGGTGAGCGACACTCCGTTGCCGATACAGTTGATGTGGGTCGCACCGACGCAGGCGATCTCGCGGTGGGATACCCAAACTCCCCGCCAGCGTGGGCCGAATCGCCGACCGTCTACGAGATCTTTGTGCGATCGTTTGCCGGTGAAACCCCACAGACGACGTTCGCCGAGATCGAACGACGGGTCGCGTATCTTGAGTCGCTTGGCGTCGACATGCTGTGGCTGACGCCGATCCTCGCCAGCCCAACCAACCACGGCTACCACATCACCGATTATTTCACCACCGCGGCGGATCTCGGGAGCCGCGCCGACTTCGAATCGCTTGTCGATCGCTGCCACGAGGCGGGGATTCGGGTCGTCTTCGATCTTGTCATCAACCACACCTCCCGTGACCACCCGGCGTTTCAGCTCCACTCGGCCGGCGTCGACACCTACGCCGACCACTACGTCCGCGTCCCACGGGCCGACGACAGCACCGGGGTTGAGTGGGCTGGCGAGGGGAGCCCGGAGTTTTACTTCAACTGGTCGCGGATTCCAAATCTCAACTACGGCTCGCTTGCAGTGCGGGACTGGATGCTCGCGGTTGTCGACGAGTGGGCCGATCTCGTCGATGGCTTTCGGTGTGATATCGCCTGGGGTGTCCCCCACAGCTTCTGGAAGGAGGTCGCCGAGCGCGTCCCCTCGGATTTTCTGATGTTCGACGAAACGATCCCCCACGACCCACGCTACCACGAGGCCGAGTTTGAGATGCATTACGACAGCACACTGCATGAAACACTGCGGGCTGTCGGCCGCGGCGAGAAGCCAGCCAACGCGATCTTCGACGCGCTTGAGACGGTACGCTGGCAGGGATTCCCCGAGTCGGCGGTGCATCTTCGCTATGTCGAAAACCACGACGAAACCCGGTATCTCGACGAGTGCGGCGAGGCAGCCCTGCGAGCGGCGGCGGCGACAACGTTCACCCTCCCCGGCGCGCCGCTGGTTTACTACGGCCAAGAGCGGGGGATGACCGCCGATCGCGGGCCGATGAAATGGCACGATGGCGGCAACGAACTGACCGAGTTCCATCGGTCACTGTCGGAACTGCGGGAGGCGTATCCGGTGTTAACCCACGGCGAAATCGAGCCGATCGCGGTCGGCGTCGTTACCACGACCGAACCGATGGCCGAGGAAGCGACAGCCGAAGGCGACGCGGTTGAGACGGCCGCCGAGGACGCCGACGCTGTCGACGATCCGGCTGACGACAGGGTCGTCACCGAGGACGATAGCAGGAACAACGACAACACGATCGACGCAGACAACAGCGCGAGCGGCGACAACATGACCGACACAGACAACAGCGCGAACACGACGGCAACAGCCGACCCCGAGATACAGATCACCGACGACCCACAGCATGTAGTCGCCTTCGCCCGCGACGACGGCGATAATCGACTGTTTGTCGTGATCAATTTCGGTGAGATCCCGGCGACTGTCAGCCTGCCGACCGCGGTCGGCGACACCGATCTGCGAACCGGGGGGCCGTTTCGGAAGCGACACGATCCGCGGGCCGAGAACACCGGCCACTACATTGTCGTTGACGACGTGGTCGTCTGCCGGCCGGCGTCGACGTGATCGGCAATTAAGCAGTGACGGCGACGTGATCACCTGATCGTCAGCTGACGGCCACACCGGTCATGGACTGTTAAGTAGGAGCCGTCGCCAGTATCAGTATGGACGACGCCACCCTTCGGACGCATCTCCGCCGGTTTGGCTTCTCCGAGAAGGAGGTCGACACCTACCTCACACTGTTGGCCCACGGCGAGGCGAAGGCGAGCACGATCGCCGATGTTGCCGGCGTCTCCAAACGCTACGTCTACAGCGTCAGCGAGGCCCTCGCCGACCGTGGCTTTGTCGAGGTCAACGATCATGTTGTCCCGACACGCATCCACGCCCGGCCGCCGGAGGCGGTCGTCGAGCAGCTGGTCGCCGACGCCGAGGCGATCAAACCCGCCTTAGAGGCTCGCTACACCCGCACCGAGCCCGCAGCCGACCAGTTTGAGGTTGTCAAAAGCCGCGAGACCGTGCTCAAGCGGATCAAGGGGGTTGTGAGCGACAGCGAGACGGAACTGACGCTGTCGCTGCCGATCGGCCGGCTGTCGTCAGTTGCTGAGGAGCTCGAAGCCGCCGTCGACCGTGGCGTTCTGGTGACGCTGTTGATAACCGAAACCGACGAGCCGCCGGTCGACTGTGGCGGGCTGGCAAACATCACCCGGATCTGGCGGGAGCCGATGCCGGCGATGGTGACCGCCGACGACCGGGTCGGGTTGGTCGCCCCGGCCGAGATGCTGACCAGCACCCACAGCAACACGCAAGCGATCGTTTTTGCCCACCCACAGCTTGGCCCGGTGATCGTCGGCTCCTTTTTCGGCAACTACTGGCCGGTCGGCACCGAGGTCGCTGTGACCGAGCCGGCCAGCCTTCCACTGACGGAATCGAACTTCCGAACGGCCGTGGTTGAGGCAACCCTCAGATGTCGCAAAGAGACACCGCTAACGGCGCGGATCGAGGGCCGATGGACAGACACGCGCGAGTCGGTTGATATAGAGTGTCGGATCGTCGGCGTGACGCAGGGGCTGATCGAGCCGACAAACAGCCAGTTCCCCATCGAGGCGAGTCTGACAGTCGATGCCGACGGCGAGAGCTACACTGTTGGCGGCGAGGGCGCGTTTATCGAGGATATCGAGGCCGAACAGGTGACGCTCAGAGCGCAGTAAACAGCGACCTGGTTACTCTTCGGATAGCTCTCCGGGCACCCACTCGCCGTCAAACCCATCGTGGGTGAACGGCCGGGGGTCGTCGCCGGCGTATGTCGCCACGAGGTGGCCGTCGCCTTCGAGATGATATTTGTATGTGGTGAGGCCTTCGAGGCCGACCGGACCGCGGGCGTGGATCTTGCCGGTCGAGATGCCGACCTCCGCGCCGAGGCCAAACCGGTAGCCGTCGGCAAACCGGGTTGAGGCATTGTGGAAGACACTCGCCGCATCGAGAGTGCGCATGAACCGGCCGGCACGGTCGGCGTCCTCGCTGATGATCGACTCGGTGTGTTTTGAGCCGTATTCGGTGATGTGGTCGATTGCATCATCGAGGGAGTTGACGACGTTTACTGAGACGATAAGATCGCCGTACTCGGTCGACCAGTCGGCCTCGCTGGCCGGGGCCACGTCGACGATCTCCCGGGTTCGCTCGTCGCCGCGGATCTCCACGTCAGCCGCGGCGTAGCGTGTGGTGATCTGTGGGAGATACTCCGCAGCGACGGCCTCGTGGACGAGCAGCGTTTCGACGGCGTTGCAGACCGCGGGGTACTGAACCTTGGCGTCAAAGCGACCTCTGTGGCCATATCGAGGTCAGCCTCACGGTCGACGTAGACGTGACAGACACCCTCTGTGTGACCGAGTACTGGGATCGAGGTGTTGTCTTGGACGTACTGGACGAACTCCGAACTCCCGCGTGGCATCAGCAGGTCGATCGAGTCGTCCATCTCCAGCATGGCGGTCACGTCGGCGCGGGCCTCGACAAGTTGCGCCCAGCCCTCCGGGATTGCATCGTGATCGGCGGTGGCCTCGCGGATAAGATCGAACAGCACACGGTTGGATTCGCTGGCCTCGCTGCCGCCCTTGAGCATCACGCTGTTGCCGGATTTTAAGCCGAGGGCGGCGATCTGGACAAGTGCGTCAGGTCGGGACTCGAAAACGGTGCCGACAACGCCGATCGGGGCGGCAAGCTTGTAGAGTTCGAGATTCTCATCAAGTTCGCGCGCTTCGAGCGTCTTCCCGAGGGGGTCGTCCTGAGCGGCGACGCTGCGCACCATCTCGACGATGCTGTCGAGTTTCGCATCCGAGAGCTTGAGACGGTCGACAAGAGCTTGGGTGTACTCGCCGGCTTCGAGCAGTTCTTCGGCGGCCTCGACATCCGCGGCGTTGGCCGATTGGATCGGCTCACGGTTGTCGTCGATGGCGTCGGCGATCGCCTGCAAGGCCGCCTGCCGGTCGCTGTCGTCGACGTTGGCAAGGTCGAGTGCGGCGGCCTCGGCGGCGTCGACCTTTGTTTCTATCGCTTGGTCAGTCGCTCCGGCGTTGTCGGTGGCGTCACGATCGCCGGTCGCGTCGGTGTCACTCATTGTCGACACCGTTGATCGGGAGAAATATCGTTCCTACGGTTTCGCCGTCGGCGATCCGGCCGAGCACGTTTGGCGCGGTCGAGGACGCGATGATCGCGGGGGTGCCGTGTTCGCTGACGCGGCGAGCCCCCTCAACTTTTGTCTGGATGCCACCGAAGCTCTCGGTCGAGCTCTCGTCGACGATCGACTGTACCTCGCCGTAGTTCGCGCCAACGGCGTCGATCAGTCCGGCCTCAGCGTCGTCTTTGGGGTTGCCGGTGTAGACACCGCCAACGTCTGTAAGCGTCACCAGCAGGTCGCCGTCGATCCCGATGGCGACCGACGAGGAGAGACGGTCGTTGTCACCGATCCGGAGCTCCTCGGTGGCGATGGCATCGTTTTCGTTGACGATCGGCACCACCCCCCACTCCAGCAGGGTGTCGATAGTGTTGCGGATGTTGGTAAAGCGGTCTGGGTTGTCGAGATCGTGTTGGGTCAAGAGGAGTTGGGCGACCTTCGTGTCGTAGCGCGCGAAGCTCTCGCTGTAGGCCGTCATCAGCTGACTTTGGCCGATCGTCGAAAGCGCCTGGGACTCCTCGATCGTCTCGCTTTCGTAGCCGATTCGTCCGATCCCGGCCCCGACAGCACCCGAGGAAACGAGGACGACCTGCTTGCCGCGATCCCGAAGATCGGTGATATCATCGACGAGCTTGTGGAGTTTCGACAGCGAGAGGTTAGAGTCGCCGTCGGTCAGCGAGTTCGTGCCGGCTTTAACGACAACACGGTCGGCGGTAGCCGCCTGCTCGCGGGCGGCGGTCACGGCCGCGGAATCAGCCGTACTGATGGCGTCCTCGGCCGCGTCAGCGGTGGTGTCGGTGTTATTCATCGTCGAAGGCGGCGGCCATCTCGCGGGAGCGTTCCTCGGCAGCCGTGACGGCGGCGGCCACATTCTCCTCGACATCGCTGTCCCACAGCAGCTCCATTCCCTCGATGGTCGTCCCGCCCTCCGAACAGACCGCATCGATCAGCTCCTCGATGGACTGATCGGAGCGAAGAACGGTTTCGGCCGCACCCTTGAACGTCTGGGCGGCCAGCGTTTTCGCCTGCTCGTCGTCAAGCCCGCCGTCAACGCCGGCCTGCTGCATCGCGCCGATAAGATAGAAAACAAAGGCAGGCCCGCTGCCGTTGACCGCGGTGGCGATATCCATCTCTGACTCCTGGATTTCGGCGTACTCGCCGACCTCGTCGAGCAGTGCCCGCACCGTGTCGTCGACCGCACCGGTGACAGCGGCGGCCATGTTCCGGGTTTCGGCGTTGAGGTTCGGCATGAGTCGGACGATCCGCGCGTCGGTGATCTCACCGAGATAGTCGGTTGAGACGCCGGCCGCGATCGAGATCAAGGTCTGATCGCTGTCGAGATCGAGGGCCGGCAACAGGTCGCCGACTGAGTCGGGTTTGATCGCCAACACGACGTAGTCGGCTTCGGCGGCGACCGCGAGATCGTCGGTCGGCTCGCAGTAGTCGGCAACCGACGCGCGGGCGTCGGGATCGATATCGCAGCCGACAAGCTGGTGGTCGCCGCTTTCGGCCAGCCCCTGCAGAAGGGCCCCGCCCATGTTGCCGCAGCCAACAACGCTCAGATGTGTCATATCTCAGCAAGCGGGCGAGACGGACAAATGCACTGTGGTTCGCTACTCGCGTTCGAAGATCTCGGTGACGATATCGCGGGCGATCCACCGCTGGCCCGTGTCGTCCTTGATTCGCACCCAACTGGGGTAGATCTCGACGCCAACATCGTGGAAGTCGCCGGCGGTCGTCTGTACATCCGCAAGATCGATTGTGGTGATCGGCTCCTGTGGCATCACGTATACAATGTGTGGCAACCCTCCTTGCTCTTGTGCCGTTGTCGTGGCGTGGATATCGGTTCGACCGCCGGTTTACGAATCGAGTATATAGGAGTCGAACGATGCTTCTTACTTCATACCGGAAATTAAGAAAACGAACGTTGTATAAATATGTGACTCGATTAAAACTTATTTATGCAAGTCACACATAGCATTGATATGGAAATCGAAGCAGTTCCTGTCGAGCAACTGATGACAACCGATCTCGTAACTGTCTCCCCGGATGCCGACGTTGAGGCGGCTGCTGGCACCATCTTAGAGGAAGAAGCCGGCTCGTTGGTGGCACTCGGTGACGACGGAGAAGTATCGGGGATTCTCACCTGTACGGATCTCGCCGCACTCGTCTCCGATGGAACACTGCCAACCGACGCGACGGTCGGCGACTACATGACCGAGGATGTGACAACGACTGAACCACAAGAATCCATTCAGGACGCCGCGGTGAAGATGATCACCCGACAGATCCAACATCTGCCCGTTGTCGACGAGAAAGGGGTGGTCGGGATGCTCTCGACAACAGATCTCACCGCGCATCTGACGTACATGGATAGCAGCGGCACCGAGTAGTCGACATCGTATCAGACCACGAGAACTTTTCTGTGGATGTGCTGACTGTCACCAACGCTCATAGGGTCGTTGTCGGGTTCGGTTGTCGTGACCGCGCCACGGCTGCCAACGCGATGATCACCGTTGAGAAACCAAACGGCTGCATTTTCGGGGTGAGATACCGACAATCGGCCGCGAACAGTCGTCGGTGGGGTCAGCGAATCAGTAATCGCCGAGGACACCGAGCCGTCTGGCCCGCCGCGTTGCGTAGTGGAAGACGAGGTAGCCGCCGCCGAGATAGCCACCCGCGACGGCAACAAGCAACCCGAGGTCGACGAAGCTGAACGCCCAGAGGCTGATGCCGTCAACCATCGCCCGCTGGAGCAGCGCGCTGCCGTGAGCAAGCGGAAGCAGACGGAGCCACGGCGCGTCAAGCACCGGCGCGGAGATCAACACAACGAACCCGAACTGCAGGAGGTTCAGCCAGTTGCCGATTCGCTTGTAGAGCACGGTCACGCCACCGGCCGCAAACCCCAGACCCAGCACCGACGTGATCGACAGCCCGGCGATGACGACGACCGTAATCGGTTGCAAGCTGAGCTGAGTGCCGGTTACCGCCAGCATCACCGCGAGGATGATCGCACTCGTGAGAAACGTCCGGACGACCTTGGCGACGCCTTTCAGCAACGCGACCGGGGCGAAACCAAACGGCGTCGTGATGTGGCGTTCGAGGGTGCCCCACTGCACCTCACTGCCGAGGTCGTTCGAGACCGAGGAGTAGGCACCGACCGACAGCGTCCACAGAAAGTAGCCGACGATGATCCCCTCGATGGAGTCGGTCAGTGCACGGCCGGCGACCAGTCGCCCGCCGTAGAACAGCACGCCGAAGAAAAACAGCGCGACGATGATCCCGCCGGTGGCGTTGGCGGGATACCGGACGAAAAGCAGGTATTCGCGGTACAACACCGCTTTTGCGAGGTGGTAGTACGTTGCGGGTCGTGGCTCGTTTGAGGTCGCGTCGGTTTCAGTTGGCGTGGCGGCATCCGTGTGTGTGCTTGATCGGCCTGCTGACCCGGCGGCGTCGGCCGCCGTTATCGGCTCTGGATCGTCGCTCACAGAGATCGCCTCCGCTGGTCGTCGCCGTCGGGTGCCATCCCGGTTCGGTCGACGAAGACGTCTTCAAGTGCGGGCTGGCGGGTGCGAAGGGACTCGATTGTCACGTCGGCGGTACGCAGGGTTTCCATCACCGCATAGAGGGTGTCGCCGGGGGCAACGATATCGACGCGGGTGGCTTCCCCACTTTCGACAGCTTTGACCTCAAACCGCGTTCGGAGGGTGTTGAGGAGAGCGGCGTCGATGTCTGGGCTGACGACCCGCAGCACGTCGCGGTCGGCGGTCGACAGCAGCGCGGCCACGGTGTCGTCGGCGACGATACGGCCGTCAGCTAACATGACTACCCGGTCGCAGACGGCCTCGATGGTCGCCATGTCGTGGCTGCTGAGAACGATCGTCAACCCCTCTTCGCGGGCAAGGCGGCGCAGCTCCCGGCGAAGCGTGCGGGAGCTTTCAACATCCAAGCCCAGCGTTGGCTCGTCGAGGAAAACGAGGTCGGCCCCGCCGGCAAGCACGCTCGCCAGCGACACCTTCTGTTTCATCCCGCGGGAGAGATCTCGGACGGGCGTGTCGGCCTTCTCGGCGAGGTTGAGCCGGTCGAGCAGCCGCGCGTGGCGGGTGGCCACCGAGTCCGGTGCGACGCCATGGATGGTGGCGAAATACCGCAGATTCTCCCGGACGGTCAGCCGCCAGTAGTCATTTCGCGCACCCTCCAGCATGGCGTCGACATCGGCGTAGGCCGCGCGGTGATCGTCGGTGACGGCAGTTCCGAACACCGAGACGGAGCCGGTATCCGGCGTCACGATCCCGAGGGCGCATTTGATCAGCGTTGTTTTGCCCGCGCCGTTCGGCCCGAGTAGACCGACGACCGCGCCGGCGTCGACGGTGAGGCTCACGTCGTCGACCGCCACCACCGCGTCGTCCTCGTGGCCGAACCGCTTCGAGATGTTCTTGATTTCGAGTGCCGGCTCGGAACGGCTGGCGGTGGCTGCGTCGTCGGTCGCCGTTGGTGTCTCGCGGTGCATTGTCGGGGGCGATCCCATTACCACCAGTAGGGGACGAAGGCGGATATATCCGCTTCCGACCGCCGGAGTCAGGTCGTGGCTGTGAGCTTCGATCTGTTCTCGGCGTCGCTCAATCGCTCTCTGTGACGGTGGCTCGACACTGCCGAACACCCGAACTGCAGCGATTCCGACGCGCCGCGTGTAGATGGGCGGCGACGGTGGAACTGGTCACAAAACCCGATCAGCTAACGGGTGCTCTCTGGAACCTTCGACAGTTAGATCGGTGACAGTGTGACAACGACCACAGGAGTCAACCCAGGACGCCGCGGGCAAGGCGGTTGCTTACCAGACCCAGCACCTGCCGTGATTGACAACGGCGAGGTGGTCGGGATGCACTCGACAACGGATCTCACCGCGCATCTGACCTACATGGACAGCAGCGGGATTGAGTAGCAGTATTTGGGGCGGGCAATAGTGTGTGGTACCGTGTAGATAATTTTGTAGCCGACAGTGATGGCCGTGACTGCTGGCGTCGCGACGCACAGTTTGGGTTACGACCCACGCAGAGGCCCCGGAGGCGACTGTAGTATTACAAAAATTAAAGTAATACTGCCGTCTAACTATTACACATGAGCGACGCCGAGGAGGGTACCACCGTCACCGTCACGAGCAAGGGACAGGCGACGATTCCGAAGGCCTACCGCGAGAAACTCAGCATCGAGACGCCGGGGCGTGTCCGGTTCGTCGAAACCGAGGCCGGGGAGGTCGTCGTTCGCCCGGTCAAGCGGCCGTCGGAACTCCGTGGCGCGCTGGCCGACGCCGAGGCCGACAGCGAAACCGCGGCGACCGACATGCTCCGGGCGGAACGCGAGCAAGCGACAGACGCGCTCGACGAGAAACACGGGCTGGCCGACGACGCATGACGGTCGTTTTCGACGCCGAACCGGTCCTCGCGTTCGCGTTCGACGAGCCGGGAGCCGAGACGGTCGAAGACTGGCTGGATCGCGTCTACGACGGCGACCGCGCGGGCTACATTGGGACGATCACGCTCGCGGAGGTCCAGTATGTCGCCGCCCGCAAAGCGAGTGCCGAGCAGGCCGACGCCCACATTCGTCGCCTCCGGGAGCTGGGCGTCCAGCCTTACGACATCGACGGCTGCTGGCGAACAGCGTCCGAGCTCAAAGCCGACTATACGCTCTCCCTCGGTGACGCATACGCCGTCGCCACCGCCGCGGCCCTCGGCGACGAGGGCGAGCGCGTCACCCTGCTCGTCGGTGCCGACGACGACTACGACGCGTTCGAGGCTGCCGATGATTTCCAGCACCGCATCGAGCGATTCCGAACGGAAGCGGCGTAAGACGCGCCGCTCGATGACGGGGGTCTCGACGGTGACCCCTCCCAGTGGAGGCCGCGTCCGGCGGCGAGTGCTGGCGTGACCGCTACGCGCCGTCGGTGACGCTGATCGCGCCGTTGCCGAGTTCGATGGTCGCCATGACGGCTGCGTCGGCGTCGATCCGGCACTCCGCGGTGGTGGTGTTGCCGGCGATGGTGGCTGTGACGCGGTAGGTGCCGGGCTCGACTGGCAGGGCGGTTTGCCACGCGACCTGTGGCGTGAGGGTGTAGGACGCCTCGTGGACGGTCGTGTCTGTCTCGTCGGTGATCGTGACCGCAACGGCGGTCATCCCTTCGTGGTCGTGGTTGCGGAACGCCAGTGCGGGGGTGTCCGTGCGGCGGGGGCCGTCGGCGGTGTCAACGGAGAGTGTCTGTACTGGCATACGAGTCGCTACGGGGACAGCGTATGAAAACCGGGGTGCTGGGTTTCTGGATGTGAGATTAGAGGGTTGTTCGCCGAATGCTACTGTTTTTCTATCGCGCTCAACGGTTTATCACTCTATATACGCCGAAATAGAGTCAAATTCGTCGCTCACAATATCGTCCGCGAGCGCGTCCAGATCGACCGATTCCGGCGTTTCGTTCGGATACTTCCGGCGGAAGTAGCTGTAGACGTTCTCGATATCCCGCGCCAGCAACTCGCGGGCGTTCTCGTGGTCGGTGGCGACGGCTTGGGGCCAGTCGAAGATCGTAATCCCGTCGTCGTCGACAAAGATGTTGTACTCGCTGAGATCCGCATGGACGTAGCCCGCGTCGTAGGCGGCCGCCGCCTCGTCCAGAATCAACTCCAGCACGCCGACGACCTGCGCGGATTCCAGTTCGGCGTATGAGAGCTCCGCGCCGGTGAGTTTCTCCATCACGATGGCGTGGCGGTTCTGCTCGACCGGCCGCGGGACCGACACGTCGGGGTACAGCGTTTCCAGCGCCTCGAACTCCGTTTCGGCGGCCTGCCGGGCGGTGTAGAGCCACGAGACGTGGTCGCGGTCGGCGGTGTACTCCCGCTCGCGGGCGACCTCCCGGAAGTTCGTATACCCCTCGCGGTGATACTTCAGGGCCATCGGGCGAAACGATTGAACCTCGTAGACATCGCTTTCCTTGCCGACACCCAGCGGCGCGCCAACGCCGTCGATGGTCTCCCGCTCGGCAAACGTCCGCAACGCGAGGGCGTCGTACCCCTCGAAGGTGAGCTGGTAGCCCTCATACTGGATCGTCTTTCGCTCGATCAACTCGTGGCGCATACACCGATCCAGCCGGTAGTCGACCTCCTCGGGCGTCAACTCCGCGTATTTCGGGATCTCGTCGTGCTGGACCCACTCGGAGAACCGCATCCCCTGTTCGAGCCCCGACAGCAGATAGAAGTCCGCATCTTCGAGCTCCCGAAAGAATGCGACGATGTTGTCGACCATAGCAACATCTCGCCCGCGCGGCCTAAAAGCCCGACGAGTCCCCGAATAGCGGGCTGATAAATTGTATAGCGCGATATAGAATTCGAATCCAGTCAGCTACGATGCGTGAACCGAGCCCTGTGGTGTGTGTTCCATCTCAGTCTGAACTGCCTCGGCGATTTTGGAGCCGAATACACGGTCGACGAAATGCACGGTAAAATCAAACCCAGCAGTGACGCCATCAACACAACCGCTCTCAACGGCCGCTGGAAGCAGTTTCGCTCGGCCGCGCCCGTATGCAAGCGGCCACGTCCAGTTTCG
>KB659968.1_pt379 | contig 13844 bp, 19 predicted proteins | sample 558768 | NCBI scaffold set KB644980.1 | reverse complement strand
AGCGTCAGTCCGGTGGCCACTGGCACCAGTACCACAACATAACCCGCGGCTGCAACCGCCCATGCTCGGCCAGTCTGCGTGCGTCGCGTGGCGTCTAACCCGATGGCACGGGGCAACGGCACGACGAGAAAAAATACCACCATGAGCATGTACAGTGCCAGTGTCGTGCCCACGACAGTAACGACCGCTGACCCGCCAGCGACGCGCTCGACAACCAACGAGAAATAGACGAACAGCAGCCCGGTCCCTATCCCGGCCAGATAGTGAACGACCGAGGCGAGCCGATCCGGCGCGTCGTCAACCGGCCGGCCCGTCAGGACGCTGGCGGCGACGTACGGCGGCGTGGTTCCCTCCGTGGTCCGTGCCATGACCTGATCCATCCCGAGGACGGCGATCACGGCTGCGAGTAGCCCAATCGGGAATCTGACGACCGCGGATACGGCGGCGAGTTCGCTGAGCATACCGGTGCTTGCCGCTGGACTGTCTTGAATTGTTGAATCGACCTGCGCTCGGTCGCTCCGCAGAGTGGGTTTTCGCTACTCGCCGGCCGTCGCGAGCCGCTCACCGAGTACCTCCCGCACCGCACCGATATCGGAGCCGATCCGGACGATCTGGAACCCGTCATCGACGGCGTCGGCCGCAGCCTCAGGATCATTCAGAATCCGCCCGGCCGGAACGCCAGCATCGAGACAGGCGTCCAGCGTGTTCTCGATCCCGTCGGCGACAGCGTCGGGGCTCTTGTCGAGTGGGTCGCCGCCGGACATCGACATCTCCATATCCGCTGGGCCGAGGAAGGCGAAGCCGAGTTGCGGCACCGAGAGAATCGAGTCGAGATTGTCGAGCGCACGCTGGTTTTCGATCATCGTCCCGACGAGTACGTCCTCGTCGGCGTCGCCGACGTGGCTGTCGTCGTAGCCCGCCCACCGGCTGCCACGACCGATCCCGACGCCGCGGTCGCCGACATCGCCCTCGTACGAGAAGAAGGCCGCCTCGACCGCCGGCCGGAGCTCGTCGGCCGTTTCGATGCGGGGGATCAACACAGTTCGAACGCCGGCGTCGACGACCTTGCGAACGATGGAGGGTTCGGGCATCGGGATTCGCACGAGGAGTTCGATGTTGCCCACGTCGGCCGCCCGCGTCAGTTCTTCGAGAGCGGTGCTGTCGTATGGGCTCGGCCCGCCGTGTTCGAGATCCAGCCAGACGAAATCGAGGCCGAGGTCGCCGAGGATCTCGATGATTGTCGGCGAGAACGTCGCCGCGCTCGCACCGAAGACGGCGTCGTCGTTTTCGACCGCCTCGGCGGATCGTGTTGTTCGCCCCGGCGTCCGTCATTGGAGGGCCCCCTCGATGGCCTCGCGGTTGACCGTCGAGTCGGGAATCCCGCCCTCGTAGACGGTGCGGACGTTCTCGCAGGCTCCCTCGCTCATTCGCGTGAGTGCCTCGACGGTGACGCCGCCGATGTGTGGTGTCAGCAGCACGCGGTCGTCGTCGACCAGCGGGCTGTCGTCGAGCGGTTCGTTCTCGAAGGTGTCGAGACCGGCCCCGCCAATGGCGTCGCGGTCGAGCGCGTCGACGAGTTCGTCCTCGTCGATGACGCCGCCGCGAGCGGTGTTGATGAGCACGCCTGTCTCACCGAGGCCGTCGAGCTGTTCGGCCCCGATCGCGCCGCGCGTCTCATCCACCAGCGGGACGTGCAGGCTGACGATATCCGACCGTTCGAAGAGCTCTGTCAGCGTTGCCACGCGAACAACACTGTCCCGGACCGAGTCGTTGTGGTGCGGATCGTAGACAACCACGTCGAGACCGATCCCCTCGGCCATTTTTGCGGTCTCTTTGGCGATCGAGCCAAAGCCCATCAGGCCGATGGTGTCACCGTCGAGTTCGCGGCCACGGTAGGCGTCGCGGTCCCAGCCACCGTCGCGGACGTGGCGATCCGCTGTATGGAGGTTTCGCTGGACGCCGAACAGCAGGGCGATGGCGTGTTCGGCGACCGAGCGGGCGTTGACACCGGGGGTGTTGCAGACGACGATATCACGCTCGCCCGCGGCGTCGATATCGACGTTGTCGAGCCCGCTGCCGTGTTTGGCGATCACCTTGAGCCGGTCGGCGTCACCGAGCACGTCGGCATCGAGGGGCGCGACACGGACGACGACCGCATCGTAGCGACCGATATCGTCGAGGGCGGCGTCGACGCTCTCGTACTCGTCCATCCCGGTACAGGTCGCAAAATCGGTTATCGACTGGGGGCCGGAGGAGTCGATCTCCGGCGGCAGCAACACCCGCCACGAGTCAGTCATAGCGTTTCTTCCGGTCGCAGGGTAAAAAGTGTACGTCGCCACATCGGACGGCTCGCTGGCCAGTGGTCGACCAGCGACCACCCCTCGCCGCCGCCGACCGCTGGTGGTAGCCGGTTCGCCGGACTGTATCAGCCGATCGACCGCAAGCGGATTTGTATCAGCCGACTGAGCGCAGGTGGGCTCGTATCACTCGACCGAGCGCAAGCGGACCCTCTTAGTGGCTCGACGCCAAGCACGAGTATGAACTCCGACGCGCTGCCGGCTGGCTGGCAGGTCTGGCACGAGGGCGAGGGTCGCGTGATCCTCGCCTACCGGCCCGACGTGTTCGACACCGAGGCGTTTCCCGCGCCGTGTATGCCGACGATCTACGTGACCAGCGGCTCACCGCGCCGCCGCGCTCGCTCGGCCGACAGCGGGGCGACGACGTGGGAAGTCACGCTCTTTTTCGAGCCGGAGATCGAGGCCACCACCGACCAGTACGACGACCGCGAGGCTGCCATCGACGGTGCGATAGCGGCTGCACAGCGGCTCGTCGACGGCGAGATCAAGTACCGCGACCTGTATCAGGTCCCGCGCGAGGACTACTTCGACAAACTCGACGACCTCCTCGGGTAGCCCGGTCAGAACGGAGCCGACCCGCACGCTTATTCACCACGCCCCGATAGCGGCCACATGGCAACCGACTCCGGCACGTGGACCTACCGTGACCGTTTCGGTGACCGCTTCGGTCGGACCTACTTCCGGCGGTTTCCGCCCGGTGTCTGTTCCTCTATCGGACTCGGCACCTACCTCGGCGAGCCGACCGACGCCGTCGACGACGACTACCGCGCGTCGATCACGGCCGCTCTCGACAGCGGGATCAATATGATCGATACGGCGATCAACTACCGCTGTCAGCGTAGCGAACGGGTCGTTGGCGACGCGCTTGCGACGAGCGATGTCGACCGCGAGGAAGTCGTCGTCGCCACGAAGGGCGGGTTCCTGCCGTTCGATGGCAGCCGGCCCGACGAGCCGGGGGAGTACATCCGCGAGCAGTATATCGATACCGACATCGTCGACCGCGACACGCTGGTTCGTGGGAGCCACAGCATCGAGCCCGGCGTGATCGACCATCTGCTGGACCGCTCGCTGTCGAATCTCGATCTCGACCGGATCGACTGTTATTACCTCCACAATCCCGAGACACAGCTGCTCGAACGCGAGCCTCAATCCGTCTACGACAGCCTCGAAACGACGTTCGAGCTGCTGGAGCGCCGGCGTGCTGCCGGCGATATCGGCTGCTATGGGCTGGCGACGTGGGAGGCGTTTCGGGTGCCGCCGTCGGCCGAACAGCACCTCTCGCTGGCGACGCTGCTGGATCGCGCCGCGCGTGCGGCCGACGCGGTGGGTGTCGACGACCACGGCCTGCAGGTGATTCAGCTCCCGTTCAACATCGAGATGGCCGACGCCTTCACGCAGGCCTCGCAGCCGGCCCCGCCCGGGAGCGACGACGCCGGCAGCATAGGACGTGATGGCGACCGTATCGACGCCGACACCGACGACGGGCGAGTGAGCGCACTGGAGTACGCCCACGAGGTTGGGCTCCACGTCGTGACCAGCGCGAGCATCGGGCAGGCCGCGCTGGCCGAGTCGATCCCGCCGGCTATCGCGGCGGAGCTGGCCGGCGACACCACCGCCCAGCAGGCGATCAACTTCGCCCGGAGTGCTCCCGGTGTCACCACGTCGCTGGTGGGCATGTCCTCGCCGGACCATGTCGACGAGAACGTTGCTGCCGGGACGTTCGATCCGCTGGGCGCGAGCGCGTTCGACGCGATCTTCGAGTAACCCACCGATCACCGACGGGGAAAATTCAAGCCACCGGCGAACGCAGCGATTGGCAATGCGACTGGCACTGATCGCCCACGACGAGAAGAAGGAAGAGATGATCGAGTTCGCCGGCGACCACGAGGATCGGCTCACCGAGGCAGAGCTGATGGCAACCGGGACGACCGGGCAGCGACTCATGGAGGAGACGGCTCTCGATGTCGAACGCAAGGAGTCGGGCCCGCTGGGCGGCGACATGCAGATCGGCGGCGAGATCGCCGAACAGACCTGTGATGGCGTGATCTTTCTCCGCGATCCACTGACCGCCCAGCCACACGAGCCGGATGTCACCGCCCTGCTTCGACTCTGCGACGTGCACGATATCCCGCTGGCGACCAACGTCGCCTCGGCGCGGTTCCTGCTCGACGGCCTCTTCGCGTCGGTGGAGTGAGACTCTTATAACAGCGGCCGAAACAAAGGGGCATGCGTTCACGAGGAGTCAGCGTTCTCGTCGCCCTCTGCTGTGGCCTGCTGCTCGTGACGATGCCAGCCGCGGCCATCGCCCGCTCGCCAGCCGTCGCCACCGGAGCCAGCGAGAGCACAGCGTCGGCTCCGGGCGTGATCCAGTCGGCTCCGGGGTCGATTCAGTCATCGACACCGGCGTATCAGACTGCCGGCAGCGACGCGTGTTTCCCCGACAGCGGCTACCGATTCACCATCGGGACGCTGGGCCCCCAGATCGAGATGGTCGTCCATCTCTCGTTGCTGACGAACCTCGGCGCACCGGGAACGCTCGGCGTCGAACTCTCCGGCTCGATCGACGAGGGCGACCCGCTGATCGACCTCAAAACCGGGGCTGTCTTCCACGGCGTTACTGACGTGGGCCGGTTTCTCGACAATCCCTTCGGTGTTTTCTCCATCGCGTACGACTACACGTTCCAGCTCCCGTTCGCCGGGATCGACTACCAGAGCGACGAGGCACCGATCTCCGGCCCGGTCGGTGAATCGCGCTGCTAGTTACTCGTCTACCGTCACCCGAAGCGTCAGGGTCATCTCGGCGCAGTCGGCCAGCGCGGCTACCAAGTCGCGGTCGATATCGGCGGCGGCCGCGTCGGCATCGATCATGATCGTCCGGTCGTCAACGTGGTCGCTGGTGCGGCCGACGCCGCTCCGGTCGCCGTCGAACGTCAGATCTGGATGGCCGCGGCCGGTGACCGTGTGGCTGTGCTCGGCGGTCTCGATCTCTGCGGTGATCTTGGCGTCGGTGTTCTGGGCGGCCGCAACGAATTCGGGATCGAAGTCGGCGGGCACGCGGTCGGCCTCGACAGCGAGAATACAGTCGCCAGCCGGCGTCAGCCAGTCGTCGCTCGTCACCTCGAAGGTGCTCTCGTGGGTCGCCTGCACGTGCTCGTGGCCGTGTGCCCGGATCGTCTCGGTGTAGGTCGTCGCGTCCGATCCGTCGGTCGCGTCCGCACGCTCCGTCGGCTCGGATTCCTCCGTCTGGTCCATACACCGGTTCGACGGAGCGGGTGAAAAATCGTTGCGACCGACGCAGACGGTCGCTGGCGCTTAACACTCATGTCGGCTGTCCGTTCGGCTACTCTCGGAGTACCGTGATCGTCACCGCCCCGCAGTCACACTCGTAGGCGCGCCGCGTTCCCGCCGGCGTCGACATGCAGATTGCCGGCGCGTCGGCGTCCAGCGACCGGTCGCAGTCCGCCGCCTCGCAGGTCAGCGTCAGTTCTTCGAGCATACACTTCTGTACTGTTCCCCACCGTATCAACCCGATCCAACCGCGAGGTGAAAGTGAAACTGGTGTCGGGTTTATATACTGGCTGTGGTTGTGTGAACGCCTCGCATACGCCGATATCGGGCGGTATGGTAGCTCTTTGCAGGGTCTTCCCCACCGAAGTATTTATGTGGCGCCCCACAGAATATATAGCTACCAGAACGCTTCCGGCGCTGGTGGCATCGCACGACGAATGATCGGGAACTTTTATTCACGGTCGGTCGCGCAGTGGCCTGCCACTGCCATGTCCGGAGCAACGATGGTACCGAAACTTCAATCATGAGTGTAGTAAACGAATACGACATCGCAGCGCTCGACGACGCGGATAACGTCGAGCTCACCGACGAACAGCTCGAAGACGGCTCGAAAGGCAAACTGATCAAACTCGCTGGCCAGCTCCGCGATCGGCGAAACGAGCTCAACCAGATGGCATCCGAGCGGGCCGATCTGCGCGACGAGCTCAACGCCAAAACGCGGGAGAAGGTCGACGCGGCCCAGGAACACCGCGAGCAACGCGACGAGCTCAACGAGCAGGTTCAGGAACACAAGGAGAGCCGCAACGAGCTCAACGCCGAGGCGAACGAACTCTTCGACGAGGTCGAGGAGATGAAGGAGGACCTCGAACTCGACGACGGCAAATCCATCGAGGAGCTCGAATCCGAGATCGAGGATCTGGAGTTCCAGCAGCAGACCGAGGTTCTCTCCGAGGAGGACGAACAGGAACTCATCGAGAAGATCGAGGACAAACGCGAGGAGCTTGCCGAAAAGCAAGACAAGATCGAGGACAGCGGGAATCTCGACGAACTCGTCGAGGAAGCCGAGGAAGTTCGCTCGGAGGCCTCCCAGCACCACCAGAAGGTGACCGAGCTGGCTGACAAGGCCCAGGAGCACCACAACCAGATGATCGAGGCCTACCGCGAGGCCGACGAGGTTCGCGACGAGGCCGACGAGATGCACGAGCTATTCGTCGACGCCCAGGAGGCGGCCGACCGCCACCACGAGGACTTCGTCCGCGTCCAGAAACGACTCCGCGAGCTGGACAAGGAAGAAGAGGAAGAGCAGGAGGACGAACGCGCCGAACAGCGCGAAGCCGAGAAGGAAGAAGCCGAGGATATCTACCAGAAGTTCAAGGAGGGCGAAACCCTCGAAACCGAGGACCTGATGAAGCTCCAGAAGACGGGGCTACTCTAGACAGGCTGTCGCTGATTTCTATCTGTTCTGAGGTCGCATGACGCATCGCTCGCGCATCGTCTGTCCAGTGACAACGCCATTTGCACCACGACTGGCTTTTTATTCTATGGTCGCCTTTGGGCGGGTGTGACGACGCTGGTCTGCTGTATCGACCGCGACAGCGTGATCACCACGACCGCCGGTGTCGACCCCCCGGTTGCGGGCTGGGAAGCGGTGCGCTCGCTCGTGACCGACGTGGGACTCGACGACCCCGAGTCGACGACAGTCAACTGTCTGCTTGAGGCGTTGCGAACAACGCGGGAGCTCCGTGATGACGGCGACGACGCCGTTGTCGCTGTCCTGTCGGCCGATACCAACTCACAGACGGCGCCCGACCGGACGATTGCCGCACAGCTCGACACGCTTATCGAACAACACGACCCCGACTCCAGCATCGTTGTGATCGGCGCCGCCGAGGACGAGCGCCTGCTGCCGGTCGTCGAGAGCCGCCTGCAGGTTGACGGCGTCGACCGCGTCGTCGTCCGACAGGCCCGTGACATCGAGTCGACCTACTACCTGCTCAAGCAGTTCCTTGCCGACGAGGAACTCCGGTCGACGATCCTCGTCCCGCTCGGCATCAGTCTGCTGTTGGTGCCGGCGCTGTTATTGTACTTCTCGTTCACCATCGCGCTCGCCGGGCTGGCGGCGCTGCTCGGCCTCGCTGTCCTGTACAAGGGACTGGGCATCGACGAGTACGTCGAGCGTGTTCCCGAGTGGAGCCGGGAGCTGCTGTACTCCGGTCGGGTGTCGGTGGTGACCTACGTGACCGCGGTCGGGCTGCTCTCGATCGGGCTGTTCTCCGGTGGGTTCGCGGTAACCGGCCGGACCACGCCGGCGCTCAGCCCGCTGTCCGGGGTGGCGTTCCTGCATCACAGCCTGCCGTGGCTGACGCTCGCGGCGGTCACCGCCAGCACGGGCCGATTGTTCGACGAGCTGATACAGGCCGACGGGCTCCGGGTACCGACGCTCAGCCTCCCCTTTGGCCTGCTGTCGGTCGGGATCGTGATTCGCGGTTTCACGGGGTATGTGTTCGACGCCACGCTCACTGTAGGCGCCGTAATGCTGTCGCCAACCCAGCGACTGGCACTCGTCATCGTTGTCGGCGTGGCTGTCAGCCTCGTTGGTGTCAAGGTGGCGACAATGTTCGAGTCCAGCACGACGACCGCCCCGGTCGAGCAGTCAGCGGATGGAAGCCAGTAGCCCGCGGCACAGGTTGCGGTCGGCTCGGAGCCGCTCGACTAGTTTTTGACGCGGTATTCGCCGTGCTTGACCCCGAGTGTGAGAGTAAGCAGCCCAAAAACGACCATCGACGGGAGCACCATCATCAGCACCGTCGATGGCTGCATCATCGGCGCGACGATCAGCGCGCCGACGCCGATGGCAACGATCGCAGCGAACAGTCCACCTGTAGTTCCGGTCGTAAACTCCATACCCAGAGTTGAGAAGCCAGCAGCCTAAACGTAGCGACTTTTGCTACTCGCCCTGTGGGCGGATGAAGTTCGCAAACGCGACGAGCCCGCCGAACAGCCAGCCGAGCGGGACCGACAGTGCGAGCCACATCAGCACGTAGCCAGCCCCTTCCAGCGTGAACTGATCGCGAATGATTCCGGCGAGCCCGACGGTGGACAGCGGACCATCAAGGATTTCAATCGCCAAGTCCTCGCTGGCCGGGAAAATGGCCTGCTGTAGCGTCGGTTCAAACAGCGCGGCGACCACGGGCGGGAGGAACATCGCAGTCACCCCGGCGGGGTACGCGAGCAGGATGCTGGTTGCTCGCCCGTCGATACGACTGAAGAGGAATGCCAGCGCGGCCGAGACGGTTGCGACGACGCTGGCCGCCACCACCGCAACGACACCCTCGACGAGACTAAATTCCCCACTGACACCGAACTGAAAGCTCGCGGCAGCTGACAGCACGCCCCAGACAACAACTGACAATAGAACTATACCGATAACCCCGAGTCGTGTGGCCGCACTATCAACTTGGATCGCGTAAAACCGCGTCATGTAGCCGATCAACAGCAGTGGGTAACCGACGATGACCAGCGGCAGGCCGAGCAGTCCCCACAGATAGTAGCCCAGCGTCTGCGCGCTCGTCTCCGGCTCCCACTTGCCGAGCACCTGTCCGGGATCGAGTTGGCGCGGGAACAGCACCTCCATCCACGTCTCGTGGAGTCGCGTCAGGTCGATGCGGATCGCGCCGACAAGTCCGGGTGACCGCTGCTGCATGTACCCGTAGTGACCGGGTGGGGGCATGTGAACTTTGTGTTCGAATACCAGTGTTTCTCTCTCGACGGCGATTTCCAATTTTGATTGGGTCTGGTGATGGCCCAGCTCTACCACAACTGTCTTTTTTCGGTTGTCACGAACGACGAATATGCGGGATATCCCGCCTGCAAACCCCTCCGGCGACCGCGGCCGCCCGCTTGTTGCCCTCCTGATCGGGCTTCTCATCTGTGGTGGCGCAGTCGTCGCTGTACAGAGCGGCGTGTCGACAGCTATCGGTGAACTGTCTGGCGGTTCCGAACTCACCGTGACTGTCACAGCGACGCCAGTCAACACAACGGGCTCCTCACCACGAACGCTTGACTCCTTCCGCATTGCAACTCCCGTCCATCGGGCCGTTTCGCGGGCTCTCGACGCGAACCAGACTGCCCGGGTTCAGGCGACAGCCGAATCGCCCTCGACGGTCGGCCTTGGCGCCGATTCGAAATCTCCGGCGTTCGTGGTGGTGCGCGACAGCAGAATCGACAGCCCGATGCGCCACGTCCGCGTCACTGCTACGCGTCGGTAGTCACTGATTCCACGGGCCGAAGCCCGGATCGACCTGTCGGTCGGTCCGGTCGATTCCGCGGATCGTCTCGAGATCGTCGTCGGTGAGATCGACCGACAGCGACGCCCAGTTGTCGCGGATGTGATCCTCGCCGGTCGCCTTCGGGATCGCGGTCACGCCCTCCTCGCGGAGCCACGCGAGGCTGATCTGGGCCGGACTCACGCCGTGATCGTCGGCAATCGCCTCGATTTCGGGGACATCGAAGACGGCGCCGCGGGCCAGCGGTGAGTAGGCGACGAGTTCGATATCGTGGTCGGCACAGACCTCGCGGAGGTCGGCCTGCTGGAGCAGCGGGTGACACTCCACCTGGTTGGCGAAGATCGGCGCGTCCGAGAGCTCGATAGCCTCGGCGACCTGTTCGGGCTGGAAGTTGCTGACGCCGATCCGATCGATCTTCCCCCGGTCGTAGAGCTCGTTGAACGCGGCGAGCGTGTCCTCGGCGTCGTACGTCCGCGAGGGCCAGTGCACGTAGAGCAGGTCGACGCTGTCGACGCCGAGGCGGTCGAGGCTTGCCTTCGCTGTTTCGAGCACGTCGTCGTATGCGAGATTGTCGATCCAGATCTTCGTGGCGAGGAAGATATCCTCGCGGTCGACGGCGGCCCGGTCGATGCCGTCGCCAACAGCGGCCTCGTTGTCGTAGGCCTGTGCCGTGTCGATGTGGCGATACCCCATCTCAAGGGCCGTCGCAACCGACTCGGCGCAGGTCGCGGGATCGCTGTTCTTCCACGTTCCGAGGCCAAGCATCGGCATACTGCTGGCTGCAGGGCAATCGTCACGTACAGGGCGTTCGTTTGTAGCCATCAACAGGACAACGCCACGCAGGCGAAAATGGATTGTGGGTTTGGGCGGCGAGACCGTGACTCAGTATTTCGGATCGGCGCCGGTGATCTCGTAGACGTCCTCCATGATCCCGTCGCGGACGGATTTCCACGTTGGGAAGCCGGATGGGTCGGAGGGGTATCGCTCGTAGTGGTCGGAGAGTTCCTGCGCCTTCGATCTGACCTTCGCGAGTTCGGAGAGTTCGCCCCAGTGACCGAACGTGTCGACGAGCGTCCGGAGTTTGAGCAACAGCGGCATCGACGCCGTTCCGGTTCCTGCGAGGGCGTCGGCGAGGTGCTGGCCCGGCACCGACGAGACCATCTCCGTGAGTTCCTGCACGCTGCTCGTCGTTCCCCAGATGTTGTAGAGGTCGATCGCGGCGAAGTGTTTCCCGAAGTCCGTCATCACCTCGCGGTTGTACTCCCACAGCGCGGACTCGCTCACGTCGCCGTCGGCGATCGCCGCGATCGCCCGCTTGGTCGCCCAGTAGGCGGATTTCGCCGCGCCGGGAATCCCACCGCCGGTCGTTGGGTTGACGTGGCCAGCGGCGTCGCCGACGGCGATGTATCCGGGCGCGACCGCCGAATCGTAGGGCCGCCGCGTTGGCAACGCCGCGCCGAGTTTGTCCTTGACAGTCGGCTCGACGAGATCCGGGCGATTCTCGACGGCGGTCTTCAGTTCGGGGACCATCTGCATCTCCGGCTGATCCATCTGGAAGCCGAGGCCGGCGTTGATCTCGGTGTCGGTTCGCGGGAAATACCAGAGATAGCCGAGTTCCTTCGTCGGCTTGAACACGATAGCGTCGGCCCATTCGACGGGCTCTTCGACATCGATGACCTCGCGGTAGGCCGAACAGAACTGCGAGTACTGAACGTTGGTATCGAAGAAGGTGTGCCCGAAGTTGGTTTTGTCCTGCAGGATCGACAGCGCGCCCGCGGCGTCGATGACGACATCGGCGTCGTAGCTGATGTGATCGCCGTTGCGCGTGCCGGTGACGCCGGTGACGGTGCCGTCGTCGGCCTGTTGGACATCCTGCACGACGGTCTCGTAGTGGATGTCGCTACCGACGCGCTCGGCCTCCTCCAGCAGCACCTCGCCGTAGCGCTTCCGGTCGAGCACCGCGCCGGGCTCGCCGAACTCGATCTCGATATCCTCGCCGTCGGCGGGGTTCTCGAAGACCGCCCGGCTGATCTCCCTGTTCGTGAACGACTCGTCTTTGAGATAGTCCAGATCGATTACGTCGGGGAACGTGCTTTTGCCCTTGATCGCGTCACCGCAGGCGATATGGCCGGCGTCGGTCTCGGTTTTTCGTTCGAGAATCACGACATCAAGGCCCTCGGTTGCGGCGGTCGCGGCGGCAAACGCGCCGGCGGTCCCACCGCCGACGATCACGATATCGTAGGCGTCAGCTGTCATAGTTCGCCTATTGGCGTACCGCCTAAAAAAGCCGGCCATCCGGCCGTTTTCTCGCCGCAGGGCCAACTCGCCGCAATCGGAGTTGACTCGGTGCAACCGCCGCAAGGTAGATACGGGGGCCGTTCTCTGAGGGGGCATGCAACGGCGCACATTCATTACGGCAGTGGGGACAGCCGGACTCGTTGGGGTGGCCGGCTGTAGCGGGGTGCCGAACGACCTCTCGTTTGCGGCTGCACCAGCAGCAATCGCGTCGATGGTCGCCAGCGACGCCGGGTACGAAACCGAGGGCCCAGCTCGTTCGAACTGGAGCGATCCGTCGAACTCGCCGGCGAGAGCCGGACGGTTCGCGCCGAGACGTGGGTGACAGCGTACAAGCGACAAGTAGGCTCGATTATCATCTTCAGCACACCCAATGTGACGGTACTGGGGCAGTCGTTGAATCCGCTGGCACAGCTCAGCGGGAGCGAACTCATCGCCCGACTGCTCGAAGAACTCGGTGGCGGCAGCGGGCTGTCGATCACCGATCTCGAAGCCGACGGCCAAACCCCGGTAACAGTGTTCGAACAGGACGCAACAATCGAGGAGTTCACCGCTGTCTCCGAGTCGCCGCCGGGCGGAACTGGATCGACCGCCCAGTTTACCGGCAACAGCAGCAGCTCACAGGGAATCCCGATTCGCCTCTACCTGCTGTCGGTGTCACACGAGTACAGCGACGGCAACGACGTTGTCTTCACGCTCGCCGTCCAGCCGCAGGCGAAGACTACCCCCGAGACGATCTACGACCTCTTCGGCGCGCTGCAGCACCCGACGACACCGCCGGCGTCAGCGAACAGCGGTCAGCAGTAATACCGTAACGTCCCGCTGGCGAGGTGGCAGCGGCGGCGATCAATCCCACGTCACCCACAGCAGGAACGCCAGCGCGACCGTCTGGAAGACGTGAATCACGATGTTGGCCTGCCAGGCCAGCGGCGGCATGTCGGTCGCAAACCACGACGCCAGCACCGGGTGAAACAGATAGAAGTACAGCGACAGCAGGTTCTGGGCGAGCAACACGATCCCGAAGATCGCCAGGCCGAGCCCGTGTTTCGACGCGAACGCCCGGTAGTTGCGCAGCCAGATCCCTGTCAGCACGAGGAGCATCCCCGCGTTCAATGCTACGCTCACCCGGGCGATATCCACTAACCCGCTCATCGCTTCTCTCCTCCGTGGTTGCTCGTAATCATACTGGTAGTTCCTCGGCGATTTCCTCAATCAGTTCCCAGTTGTGCTGGGCCGTTTCGGTCGGCGAGTACACCGCCCCGTAGTCGTCGCCGGTCCTCGTGACGATCCCGTGTTCCAGCAGCACGTCCAGATGGTGACGGACCGTCGAGTAGTCGAGGTCTAACGTTTCGGCCAGCTGGTTGGCGTTCCGTGGTCGCTCGTCGATAGCCCGGAGGATGCGGACCCGGTTTGGCCCGCCGCGGGTACCGGTCAGCACGTACCACAGAACAGCCTCCATACACCGGATGTTTGCTGCGCTCGGCCTAAAGATATCGTTGTTGCGACAGCAGTTGGGAGAGGCAGGTTAACTCTCGGCGTCGACGACCAGTTCGAGGCCGAAGGGCGTGTCAGCGGGGGCGTCGTCGGGCGCGAGGTAGCCGACCGCGAACCCGGTGTA
>KB659949.1_pt219 | contig 13857 bp, 9 predicted proteins | sample 558768 | NCBI scaffold set KB644980.1 | reverse complement strand
AATACGTCAGCTGTCGTAAACAGATTTAAGTTCTGTCGTAATGTAGAGCGTACAATGACACCAGTTCCGTACGAAAGCGGCGACCAACCGACCGATGAGCTCCCGGAGCTCGTCTGTCCACGCTGTGGCGGCACGCTCCGTCGGTATCGCCAGGCAACGGCTTGTTTAGACTGTAACTACGTTCCGCGGCACGGCGCTGACTGAATCGGAAACGCCCGTGCGTGCGATGATCATCGAACCCAGTACTGAGACCAATATTAACACACAACGGAGCACGGGCTATCGGTGAGATGACGCGACGAGACGCGACAGCCGATGAGACACAACCACGGTCGGTTCGCGGCGCCGCCCCTGCGGCCGTCGAGCAATCGCTCCGTGACCGCGACCCGCTTCCTGGAACCAGTGGGTTCGCGGGCCGACTCGAGGGCCAACTCGTGCGCGACGTGCTCGGCCGCGTACCGCTGTTTGTCGACCCGGTCGCCGGCGAGTGTGGCGAGTGGAGCCACGACCCATCCGCGCTGGCTGCGCCTCGGCGCGTGCCTGCGGGCCACGTTTGGGACGATACAGGCGTCGAGCAGATCTGGCAGCTCCCTGACCTGGGACCGACACGCAATCACGACCGCGCGATTGCGGCCGTGGGCGACGCTATCGAGACCGCGCTCGCCAGCGTCGACGAGACTGGACTGGCGGTCGCGTTCTCCGGCGGCGTGGACTCGGCGCTGCTTGCGGCCGCGCTCGATGCGCCGTTGTACACCGTCGGCTTTCCCGACAGCCAGGATCTCGTGAACGCGCGCGCCAGCGCCGACCTACTCGACCGGGAGCTCCAGGTTGTTGAACTCGACCACGCAGACCTCAAGCAAGCAGTCGAACCGGTCGTGCGGGCAACCGGGCGAACGAACGCGATGGACGTCCAGATCGCGCTGCCGATATATCTGGTCGCGGCACGCGCCGCTGCTGACGGGATCGACCGGCTCGCGCTCGGCCAGGGCATCGACGAGCTGTTCGGTGGATACGCAAAGGTCGTAAACGCGCCTGATGACCCGCGTATTGGTGCTGACACCGTTCGGGGCGCACGTCGGGAGACCGTCACGACGCTCCCGGACCAGCTTGAGCGAGACAGTCTGACCGTCCGCGCCGCCGGCGTCGCGCCCGTGACGCCGCTGCTGCACGACGCCGTCGTCCGTGCCGCGCTCGCGCTACCCGGTCCGCTAATCGCCGGCGAGCAGCGAAAGCAGGCGTTTCGAGAGGCGACTCGAGCGTGGGTCCCGGAGCCGATCGCGACCCGAGATAAAAAAGCCGTCCAGTACGGAAGTCTCGTGGCCCGCGAACTCGATCGACTCGCGCGACAGGCCGGTTTCAAGCGTCGCATGGACGACCACGTCACGCGCTACGTCGAGAGTCTCGTCGGCGAGTAACAGCCGCTGGACCAGCGTAACATATCGCGCTGAGTGTATGTACTGCCATCGAACAATCGTATTATTATATCGAATAATAAAACAATTGTACGATCTGATAAAGTCAGGAGCTGACGCCGTCGATTTCACCAACGAACCGGACGGCGTCAGCCGATTACGCAATCAGAGACGCCACGAGGAGAATCACAAAGAACCGTCAGTAGTGACTGACTTTTCCGATGCGCAACAGTTAATGTTTCCGGATAATAACACATGAATGGTACGACAGATGTACGATTTGACGCATTTCCAACGTGATCTCTTGTACGTGATTGCCGGCAAGAACAAACCACACGGACTCGCTGTCAAACAGGAACTCGAGGATTACTACGAGGGCGAAATCCACCACGGTCGGCTGTATCCGAACCTGGACGAACTTGTCGACAAAGGGCTCGTTGAGAAGGGCCAGCGCGACCGCCGGACGAACTTCTATACGCTAACCAGCCGGGGCAGTCGTGAGATCAAAGCCCGGCGTAAGTGGGAACAGCAGTACATCGAGGCCTGATTGGACTGGTCACACGGCTCTGTGACGGCACGGCCGTCCTGCGGCGTGGCTGGATTATTTGTTGGGCGGCTCAACGCGGGTTGATACCACTCTGAAACTATTGTCGGACAGTGTTGCGCGGGTCGTGACAGTCTAAAACCGCGCATCGGGCGGCTCCCCAATAACCGACCCCGGCAGCTCGTCGAGCACCGTCACCACGCTGCCGCTCTAAACACACGTCTCCGAGTTCGTCTAGCGGTATAGGGTCCCGGCTGTCAAGCCGTTCTGTACCGACGTGGACGACAGCGTGTTATTCGGTCGGCCCGATGAAGATTGCCGAGCAGGATTCTATCTCCCCGCTGAGAGGTGGTGACGGGTCAGTTTCCGGGCCGACCGGGCCTACACCCCCGAGACACGTGGCTGTGGCTTTCTGACCGACAGCGGTTCACCGCTGGCTCGGATGCTCGAGACAAAGGCTGGATACGTTGACCCCGACATTGGGGCGGTGGTGCTCAAACCGGTCTAAAGTCACAGGCGTATCGGGGGTCGAATACCGTGTCCATCGACAAGGTCGCCCGGCTGTGTGACCGTCACGAGCTGCCGCTGGTCGTCGATGAGACCAGGCGGTGCTCCTCAACGCGGGGGCCGGTGAGCTGTTCGCGCCGGCACGGAGTGTGGCGACAATCTACAGACGGAACAGGCCGAGTGCCTCGGGGCTCGACCCCGAGGGTGAAGGCCGTCAAATTTATTCGTTAAACTGACAAAGAAAGAATAACGACCAGAATTCAACCCTCAAAGTATGAGCTAGAAGAGCTCTAGTTCTTTACTGGTCGTTTGGCAGTTTGGAACTGTGGCCCCTCTCAACATCGCTCACTGAGCGTGCGACGGGGGTTTCAACGGGGCGTGGTGGAGCGACCGACCCTCACGGACACGTTGGCGTGTTCGGGTGTGAATTCCAGCCAACCCTAATATAGCTGTGTTAGGGAAGGTCGAGGGGAATTAAATTCCCTTGCTGGTGTAGTGCGGCCCTAAACAGGGAAGCCTCGGGGCTTGTCCCCGAGGTACTTCACGCGATCTGGGACGGCGACCCGCTCGTGAACCCGACCCGACAGGGCCGGACGCTAGTCGAGTGACTTCGGGAAGTTGGGATGCCGGCGTGGTCGACGTCAAGTCAAGAGGCTAGTGCCCGCTATCGAGCTTGACTTCGGCGACCGCCAGGATATGGTACAGGAACAGGTGTCCACGCCGGGCGTGTTTGTGCCCGGCGAAAACGAGCGAACGATCCCGGTATTGTCCCTGCTTGACCCCACCGACCGTGAGGTCCGCCTGATCCTGGGGCCGGTCGCAAAAGCGACCCGTGTAGTCTGAGCGGTCTGGCCGACAATGTCGGTCTCAGCGTCGGCGTCAGAACTGGTATCGACGGTCGTCGTTTTGCTGGGGCTGTGGGAAGCTGCCGCCGGCCATCTGATCGTAGCTCATCCCCGACAGGTACTCATCGTAGGTCGCGTCGAAGCCAGTTCGAAGCTGAAAGTCGAGCTTGCCGGTGTCGACGGTTGTCTGAAACAGCATATGGACGGCGCGCCGGAGTAGCTCGTCGGTATCGTCTGGCTCGAGTGCGACAGAGAGCATCGCCAGCTCGTTGCGGGTCTCTCTGTCTAGCGTGACTTCGAGTTCGTCGCCGAGGTCAGCGTATCTGTCCGTGACAGTCTCTGAGAGCTCGTCAAGGCTCATATTTCATGGGTTAGAGACTCGATTGCAAACCGCTTGCGCTCCGTGCGAAACAGCCTGCAGTGCGGGCGGGCTCTGTCCCCACTGAACGGTCGAGTTTTGTCGCCGGGGGCCAAACGCGTGTGTATGACTGTGCATCACGATGGGGTGGTAATTGACTGGCTCGGGTACGCGACGGTCCGGCTCGCGACCGACACGACAACAGTGTATCTCGACCCGGGCCGGTACGGCGTGCTCACCGGCGCGTGGACACCCGACGACGAGGCCACCGCAGACAGCCATCCACCGGCGAGAGACTACCGGGACGACGCCGACGCGGTGTTTGTCACGCATGTTCATCACTACGACCCAGACGGGATCGACCGAGTCGCCGCCGCCGACGCAACCGTCATCGCGTGTGAGGCTATCGCGCCGAGAGACAGCGGACGGGAACTCCCCAGACTCGCGGAGCTGTCTCGGCCTGTCCGGACCGTCTCGCATGAAGACGAGGGCGTCGCGACGGTACCGTTCTGGACCGTTCCGGCGTACAACGAGCTCGAGGGCTCACACACCCGCGCCGACGGAACCCCATATCATCCCGAGGGGCTCGGGTGCGGATTTTTGATATCAATTGACGGCGTGCGTGTGTTTTGGCCGGGCGACACTGACGTTCTTGCTGGGCACGCAGAGCTCGACGTCGATGTCTTGCTTCCACCAATCGGCGGCACGTTCACGATGGATCGAACCGCGGCAGCGGCTCTGGCAGCTGCTATCGGCCCTGAGTTGGTTGTTCCGATCCATTATGACACGTTCGCTGCGCTCGAGACCGACGCTCGGGCCTTTGCCGCCGATGTCGAGGCCCGGGGCGTCCCGGTGGCACTCGATGCGTGATCTCTTCCCGTAGTGAACAGCGACACTCGCTGTCGTGAGAAAGCGAAAACAGAAACACATTCCTATCGGCCACACGGCGAGTCCAGCATGGAGTCACGGCTCCCAGAGCACGCGTACGAGGCCCGTATCGCGGCCGTTCGCGAGAAGCTCGCGACGACCGACGCTGATGCGGCGGGATGGTTCAGCGCGACGAGTATCGGCTACCTGACTGGGTTTCACCATATCCAGACTGAGCGTCCGGTCTGTCTGGTCGTCACACCTGAGACTACCGGGATCGTCGTGCCGCGGCTCGAGCGCGAGCGCGTGACGCCAAACGAACGCATCCAGGCGGTACGGACTTACTTCGATTACCCCGGCGGCGAACCGATTGTCACGATCGCCACACTGCTCGAGGAGCTCGGCGTTAATCGCTTGTGTGCCGACGCCGAGGGCCCACCGGGCACGATGGGGTACGCAGGACCGTCGCTCACCGAGTCCCTCACAGTTACGTCCCAATCGTGGGTCGACCGGATGCGGTGGGCAAAGTCGGACGCAGAACTCGACCTAATCCGTGAGTCAGCACGGTGGGGAGACCGGGCCCACCAGTATCTCGCGGATGGGATCGAGCCTGGCGCACACCCGGTGACGGTCAGCCAGCGGGCCTCACTCCAGGGGTCACAGGCGATGCTCGACACACTCGGCGACCAGTATGTCCCCCGTACCCGAGGGACAGGGCCAGTACACGCCGGATTTATTTCTGGGCGACAGACACGACTCCCACACGGCCACACCGCGAACCGTCGGCTCGAGCGCGGGGACGTGTTGGTCACCGGGGCGACCGCCAACGTCGACGGCTACCGCTCGGAACTTGAGCGGACGATGTTTCTTGGAGCGGCAAGCGATGACCACCGCGATTACTTCGAGCTAATGCACGAGGCGCAGACGATCGCAATCGAGGCACTCGAACCGGGGGGTACGCTCGCGGCTGTCGACCAAGCGGTGTGGGAGTACTTCGACGAGCAGGGGATAACCGACTTGGCTCGCCACCACGTGGGACACAACATCGGCATTGGGAGCCACGAGCCGCCGTATATCGACCGGGGCTGGACCAAACACTGCGAGCGTCGGGACAGCCGAGACACAGCCGACCGGACGATCGAGCCCGGGCATGTCTATACGATCGAACCTGGTATATACACTGATACGGCCGGCTACCGCCACTCAGACACCGTGGCGGTCACTGATGCTGGGACCGAACGGCTGACAACGTTTCCACGGGATCTCACGGCAAATATTATTGACATCGAAAGCAAGGGCAAGGCCTGACTGCCGGCTCCGGCCGACAAACCGACGCGCTGACACACCGATAGTCACAGACTACAGTACACCCATCTCCGAGAGTCGCTCAGGCAGATAGGTCTCGGTCACGAAGTCGAGCCCACGCGACGCAAGTGACTGCTGCTCGGATTTTTTCTCAATCTCAAGCTGGAGCTCGATCTGGTCTTCCCAGAACTCGGTCTGGAAACGTGGATCCTCAAGCTCGGACTCCAAGGCGTTCACATCAGAGTCACTGAGTGGGTCAGTTGGCAGGTCGTACTCGACGATGTCCTGTGGCCGGACGCCGACAAACTGTGCCTCCGGCGTCGCCAGGTACGCGGAGAGGTGTGCGCTTTTGATCGAGCCGTACGCAACCGACCCGTAGATGCGGTAGCTCCAGGGGTCGCCGTCAGTGAACACGACGACCGGCAGTCCAAGATCGTCCTGGAGGCGTTTGGTGAGCCGCCGGGTCGCACGGGCAGGTTGGCCCTTGAGATGGACAACAATGGTGTTGTACGCGTCGTCGAAGCCGTTCTCGACCAGCCGGTCGCGCATCCCGCCGGTCTCGACCGCGAGCACAAACTCGGCGTCGTGGTCAAGAAACTCGATCGTGTCAGGATTGTTGGGGATCTGATAGCCACCCTCGCCGACGTCCTTTTGACAGTGGATCACACGCTCGCCCCGGCGGGTTTGTTCGCGAAGCTCAAGCGGTCCCATCACGGTGGCCCCAGACTCCTCGGGGCGCATATGGAACTCTTCACGGGTAGTCTCAAGGGCGATCTCGAGGTCCTCGATCAGCTGGTTCGACTCGTCCTGGCTCGAGAACTGTGCCTCGTCGAGATCCCAAGACTCAGAGAGATAGTATAGCTCTCGCAGCGTCGAGGACCGGTCTTGCTCGAGCTGAGTTTCAAGAAACTCAACCGCGTAAGCGGCTTTCAGCAGCTTCTGTGCGCCACCGATTGTCTTCGCGGTGCGTGTCGAGGTTCGGTCGCCGTACACCCAGACGTTGTCCTCTTCGTCGTACTCGATGTTGCTTTTCGTCCGTGTCGGCAGCTGCATCCGTGGGACGTCACCCGCAGCGAACTGGTCGTAGAACTGTTCGGCCAGCGCGAGCAGCCGTTGTTGTGTGTCATCGGTCGTCTGTGGTTGGTCTGGTTTGCTCATTGGAATGGACTGAGTTGGGTTGGATTGGACCGGATTAGATTGAATTAATCCTGGCTCGTGGCGGGGACTCTCTCCGTGTCGGTCTGACCGTCGGTGTCGATTGTGAGCTGGCCGTCAGCGACTCCGTCAACCGATACCGTCGTCTCGGTCTCGGCTGGATCCTCGAGCTCGTAGCTGAGTGTCGTGCGCTCGTCCGGACCGACCGTGGGTGCCCAGTTAATGAACCATTCGCCGTCCATCGCAACAACAGTTGCCGAGTCGTCGACGGTTGGCTCGGCGGTGACAATCTCGGTAAGCTCGGGCTCGGCGTTGGTGTCGGTGTTGTTTTCGACGGTTAGATGAACCTGGTTGTTCTCGCGCTCGCGTGTCACGAGCACATCGCCCATGATCCGGGCCAGCGTGGCATCGATCTCGAGCGTCTCCTGTCCGGTCACCGCTGTGAGCTTCTCGGCCATTGCCGGCAGGATTGTTGCGAGTTTGGTCTGTTTCTCGCGGCGCTGACGCCGGGACTGGCGTTTCTTGAGATACCGCTTGAGATCCCGAGCCGCCTCGCGGATGGCGAGTTCGATTTCGTGTTCGATCTCCGGGACATTCGCGACCGCGTCCTTGGACTCGCTAGTAAAGGGCACGTTCGTCGAGGCGACGTGGATCATAATGACCGCCGGTCCGTTCGGGAGTCCACTTCCTCCGGGCTGGTCGAGCTTGTAGTTGCGCCAGCCGATATCTTTGACTACGTCGGTGGTGGCACATGCACCACGCTGGTAGACTAGCGGGACGCGGTTCGCGAACCGCAACACGTCGACAACGCCGCTTTCGATCTCACCACCATAGGCAATCCCGGCCTCGATAATAAACGGGTCGCCGCCGTGGACCGCAGCGTCTCGGGTTGCTGCCGCGTAGAAATCGGCGTCATAGACCTTCTCAAGCCCTGCCTCGACCAGCTCGTCAGTGATCGGCGCCAGACAGTCTGTCGGCGGAGCGATCACGTCCGCTGCCCGCATTGCTTCGAGCAGCTCCGAGGCGGTGTCGCGGTCGGTCGCGACCGCCTGCACCCGCGGCGGGTCGTCGGGGACGCGTGCGGCCGCGGTCCACAGTTGCTCGAGCACGTTCTCACGGGCTGTGTCACCGAAGGTCGCGTCGTCGCGGTCTTCGGTCATATCGGCTGCCCGGTGGACGTACGCACGGAGCTCGTCGCGGGGAACGCGGTGGCGCCCGCCAGGGTCAAACTTGGCAGCGAGTCGCTCGGCGAGCCCTTGGACGGCGGCGTCGTCTTTCCGGACGGTGGTAGCCTCATCGACCAGCGCGTACAGGTCTGGCTCGCGGTCGGCGGTGATCTGCTCCCAAGCGGCGTCGACGGCGTTGTCGCGAACGGTCGACCCGAAGGTCGTGCCGGACTCCGCCTGGATTGCGTCGCCGGCCGTGTCGACAGCCGCCCGGACGTGGTGGTGAGCAATCCGGTCGCGGGCTGTCAGCTGGTCGGCGACGTGGTCGGCAAACGCCGTGGTCGCCTCGGCGCCCTTGTTTGCGACCGCCGCCTCCACCGCGGGGGCAATCCCCTGGGCGGCGGCCGGCGGCTGCCAGCTCACCGCGCGGCCGTAGTGTCGGTCACGGAACCCGTTAACAATCGACTCGGCGGTTTTCTGCCCTACCCGGGAGAACTCTTCCTGGAGGAACCCGGAGACCGAGTACGAGTCCGTCTTGTCGGCCATCTTAATGAGCGTTCCCAGCTCCACGCCGTGGGGGTGGGGTCGGATCTCCTCGGTGTCGGCGGGACGCTGTTCGGTCGCACGCTCGTATTTGAGATGGGCCTCCGGCTCGCGGAGCTCGATCCTGGCGTGGGGGTTGACCACGGCCGTGTTCCGGATGTACTCGTGGAGCTGCTGGCGGGCCCGCATGTTGGCTTCCATCTCGAGCTCAATCCGCGTGCCGTGTGGGCGCTCCCAGCTTGTTTGCCGCTCAGCGCTGATCTCCGGGTCGTTCGTGTCAGTATCGACGATCAGCTCGAAGTACTGGGCCTGGTCGCTGCCCTGCGTCCGAGAGGTAATCTTGGCTGGTTTTCCGCTGGTGAGCTGGGCGTACAACACCGCCGCAGAGATCCCAATCCCTTGTTGTCCTCGCGATTGTTCGCGGGCATGAAACCGGGAGCCGTACAGTAGTTTGCCGAAGATTTTTGGGATCTGCTCTTTGGTGATCCCCGGGCCGTTGTCCTCGATAATGACCGTATGATAGTCCCGGGCTTTCTGGATTTCGACGTAGATATCAGGCAAAATACCGGCTTCCTCGGCCGCATCGAGGCTGTTGTCGACGCCTTCTTTCACCGCGGTTACCAGCCCGCGGGCGCCCGAGTCGAACCCGAGCATATGTCGGTTTTTCTCGAAGAACTCGGCAATAGAGATAGACCGCTGACTCTCGGCCAGCTCCTCGGCAATTCCCTCCTCGGCGCCGAGCCGTGACTGGTGAGACACCATCTTGTATTCACACTATCGGACCCGGGTATAAAGATTGCCTGCAACCGCGGTGAAACTAGTGCCTGCCCGGGGCTATCGGGCACAGCAATCACGCTCACACCGGCCCATCCAACAGGCTCGACAACCGGATCCGGTATCGAACCGGCATGCCGACCGGGCCCAAACCCAACCGCTTAATCCGGGCTCGACCGGGATACTTATATTGAGCTATACTTCTGTGGGTCGATCCGTGGCGGTCGTGACGATGCCGAGCTGTACGCGACCCTGATCGACGAGCTCTCGACACACGGGACAGTGCTGACAGACCACGTCGGCGCTGTAGCCCCCGAGGAGGACCTCCCGGACCGAGCAATCCACGACAGAGATGTCGAGTGGCTTAACGCTGCCGACGCCGTCGTCGCGGAGGTAACAGTCCCAAGTCTCGGTGTGGGCTACGAAGTCGGGCGGGCGGTCGCCGCCGGGACGCCGACGCTAGCACTGTACCGTCCGACGGGCGACCACGAGCTCTCGGCGATGGTTCGTGGCTGTGACGCTATCGAGCTCGTTGAGTACAACGCAATCAAAACTGCCGCAGCGGCAATAGCTGCCTTTCTCGAGTGATTTTCTTCCCAGTCATACTCGCTCACCGCTAATACGGGTCGCTTCTTGCCGAGTGACTTTTTTCATTAATAGAGTGTACGCGCTTCCTCCCACCCCTGAAGGGGTGGGTTTCTGCGCTGTATCCGGTATGAAGCTCCAGCACGGTCCCGAAGATTGCCCGGCGGTTTGAGCAAGCCTTTCACATCCAAGTCCGCAGCAATCACAAGATCGTGCTCGTGGGCATGGTATGTCGGGTGGTTATGACAAGTAACGTTGCTTGCGCCGGGAATGTGGGTCGTGCCAGCTCAGCCCTTGAGTTGGAATGGACCAAACCTTGGCTACCGCCTCGTCGGCGCGTGTCTCCGTCTCCAAGACCCGGACGCACGACCGGCGAGGCCGACAGTCTCGACCCCTTACCGGGGACTGGCGTCGTTCCACTCCTGAAACGGTCGGGGCTTACCTCGCACCGTGATCACGTGGGACCGGTCAGGGGCCGGGCGCCGGACACTGGGCGGTCGGTACCATCGTAGGTGGTCCCGGGCGTCGGTCTCGTTCAACTGGTTCTCTCGTGCACGCGCGTGCGTTGGGTTTAAATCCCATCGCGAGGTACTAATAAATACGATTTTTAAATGAGTGAGCAACCAGAGTACGGAGCTGAGCAGATACAGGTTCTTGAGGGACTGCAAGCGGTTCGGAAGCGCCCCGCGATGTACATCGGAACAACTGGCGAGCCGGGGCTGCACCATCTCGTCTATGAGGTCGTCGACAACGCTATTGACGAGGCACTCGCCGGCCACTGTACTGCTATTACTGTACGGGTTCACGAGGACGGGTCAGTTTCTGTGACCGACGACGGCCGTGGTATTCCGGTCGATACGCATCATAATCACGACCGTCCGGCGCTTGAGGTTATTATGACAGTGTTACACGCCGGCGGAAAGTTCGACAACAAGTCCTACCAGGTCTCAGGCGGGCTTCACGGCGTCGGCGTGTCCGTAGTCAACGCACTTTCTCGACAGCTCACCGTCGAGGTTAAACGCGATGGCGCTGTCTGGCACGAACAGTTCGACCGCGGCGAACCCGGCGGGCTCGAGCGAGTGCGAACGCTTGAGGACAAGGCCGAAACGGGCACGCAAATCCGGTTTTGGCCTGACGGAACAATCTTCGAGACGACTGAGTTCAGCTTTGGAACCCTCGAGTCGCGGCTCCGGGAGCTCGCCTTTCTCAACTCCGGAGTCGAAATCGCACTGATCGACGAACGCGACGACCACAAGGAGACGTTTCGCTACGACGGCGGGATCAAAGAGTTCGTCGCGTATCTGAACGAGACGAAGACAGCGCTGCATGAAGATGTCTGTTACTTCGACGACGGCGAGCAGATCGACGTCGGGACCGTCCAGGTCGAGGTGGCGCTCCAGGCCACCGACGAACTCCGGGGCTCGCTGCACGCGTTCGCGAACAACATCAACACCCGCGAAGGCGGCACACACCTGACCGGGTTCAAGACCGCACTCACCCGGCTGGTCAACGAGTACGCGACCTCGAACGGGCTGTTACGGGATCTCGACAGTACGCTGAAAGGCGAGGATATCCGCGAGGGACTGACGGCGGTGCTCTCGGTCAAGCATCCGGACCCACAGTTCGAGGGCCAGACAAAGACCAAGCTCGGCAACAGCGAGGTCCGGGGGATTGTCGAGTCGGCCGTCCACGAGCATCTTGGGACGTACTTCGAGGAACAGCCCGCTACCGCCGAGACCATTATCGGCAAAGCTGTCGAGGCTGCCAAAGCGCGCAAGGCCGCCGAGAAAGCAGAGGAGCTCACGCGCCGGAAGAGCGCGCTCGACTCGGCGGCTCTGCCGGGCAAGCTCGCCGACTGTCAGACCCGCGACCCGAGCAAGGCCGAGTTGTTCGTCACCGAGGGTGACAGCGCCGGCGGGAGCGCGAAACAGGGCCGTGACCCGGAGATCCAGGCGGTGCTTCCGATCCGCGGGAAGATCCTCAACGTGGAAAAACACCGGCTCGACCGGGTGCTCGAGAACAACGAGATCCGGAACCTGATCACTGCGCTCGGGACCGGGATCGGCGATGAGTTCAATATCGACGACTTACGATATGAGTCGGTTTACCTGCTTGTCGACGCCGACATCGACGGCGCTCACATCAGGACGCTGCTGCTCACGTTTTTATACCGACACATGCGGCCGCTACTCGAGCACGGACACGTGTACGCGACACAGCCGCCCCTGTATCGAGTTCGGTACCGCGGCGAGACCTACGACGCGATGACCGAAGCCGAGCGCGACCGGATTGTCGAGGAGGTCTGTGACGGCAGTCCGAACCGAGTCCAACGGTTCAAGGGATTGGGCGAGATGAACCCGGAGCAGCTCTGGGAGACAACAATGAACCCCGACACCCGGCGACTCAAGCGGATCACCATCGAGGACGCCGCCGCCGCCGACAAAATGTTCTCGGTGCTAATGGGTGATGCAGTCGAGCCGCGTAAAGAGTTTATCAAAGACCATGCGCCAGAAGCGGACTGGATCGACATCTGATATATGAGCTCCGATCTGCCAGACACTGACCCCGAGGACGTCGAAGCACCGGCTGCGAACGTCGAGCGCGTTCGCATCGAAGACGAGATGGAACAGAGCTACATCGATTACGCGATGAGCGTCATCGCCGGGCGCGCGCTCCCGGACGCCAGAGACGGGCTCAAGCCGGTCCACCGACGGATCCTGTACGCGATGTCCGAACTGGGGGTCACCGCCGGCGCCGCCCACCGCAAGTCCTCGTCGATTGTCGGCGAGACAATGGGTGACTACCACCCACACGGTGACTCGGCAATCTACGATACGCTGGTTCGGATGGCCCAGGAGTTCTCGATGCGGTACCCGCTGATCGACGGCCAAGGTAACTTCGGATCGATGGATGACGACCCGGCGGCGGCAATGCGGTACACCGAGGCCCGGATCGCACCAATCGCCGAAGAGATGCTTGAGGATATCGAGAAGGACACCGTTGACTTCCAGTCAAACTACGACGACCGGCTGGAGGAGCCGGCGGTGTTACCGGCAAAGTTACCGAACCTTCTGCTAAACGGCTCGTCAGGCATTGCGGTCGGAATGAGCACGAATATTCCGCCACACAACCTTGGCGAGGTGGTCGATGCTACGGTCCACCTGATCGACAACCCGGACTGTACGATCGGAGACCTGATGGAGCACATCGAAGGGCCGGACTTCCCGACTGGAGCGACCATCGTCGGGACCGACGCAATCTACTCGGCGTACGCCACCGGGCGGGGCCGGATCCGGATGCGTGCAGATTATGAGTTCGAGGACGACAAGCTGGTCGTGACCGAGCTGCCGTATCAGACGAACAAGGCCCGGCTGGTCGAACGGATCGCAGAAGACGTAACCGAGGGCGCGATCGAGGGGATCTCTGACCTGCGAGATGAGTCCGACAGAGACGGCGTCCGAATTGTGCTCGATCTTAAGCGGGGCGCCAACCCGGACGTCGTCGAAAACCAGCTGCTTGAGAGCCATCTTGAGGCGACCTTCGGCGTGATCAACCTCGCGCTCGTCGACGGTCAGCCCAAGCTGCTCACGCTCAAAGAAACACTCGTGGCGTATCTCGACCATCGCAAAGCAGTCGTCAGGCGCCGGTCGGAACACGACCTGACGGAGGCTCGCGACCGAGCACATATTCTCGAAGGCCGGCTTGAGGCCGTTGAGAACGCGGAACCGATTGTAACGATCATTACGGAGTCGGCCGACCGCGACGAGGCGCGGGCCGCCCTAACCGGCGAGCGCGA
>KB659968.1_pt226 | contig 13881 bp, 13 predicted proteins | sample 558768 | NCBI scaffold set KB644980.1 | reverse complement strand
GGGTTCTGCTCGACGCCGGCGCGATCTCGAACGTCGATCTCGATCCCATGGTGGGATTCAATCGCGTCGACATCGGCACCCAACAGTCGGCTGGTATAGAACTCCGCAAACACCCGATCAGCCTCGCGGAGAGCCGCCTCGCCCTCACGTGTAATCGAGTGCTCGTCGTACAGTCCCAACCCGATGAATGTCAACATATCCGGGCAAACGACGGCAGCGTGAATAAACGCCGTGTTCGACGGCGTGGACGTAGCTTGGTTGGTGTCGGTCGCCCCGGCTTAGAGCACGATGACAGCGATGACGAACGCAACGAGGATCGTCCCGGTCAACAGCAGTTGGGCGAGCGCCGAGCCCAACACGCCTGTGGCGGTGTAGACGGCCCGCTGGGCTGCGGTTTCCGTGTCGGCACCCTCGTACCGTTCCAGCGCGAAGACGGTGCCGACGACGCCGACGATAATGCCGACCGGGCCAAGGACGAACAGCAGGACAAGGCCGGCGACCCCAGCGAGCACCGCGGTTCGATTCGAGGAGCCACCCAGCCGCGCCGCAACCGGCCCGCCGACGTGATCAACGACGATTGTGCCGACCGCCGCCAGCGTCAGCGCGCCGAGAGCAAGCGGGCCGAGCGACTCGCTCCCGAGCATCGCATACACCCAGATCCCGGCCAGCGAGAGGCCGCCGGCCGGTACCGCCGGAAGGATGCTTCCGACCATTCCGGCGATCAGGAGGGCAATAGCGACGACAAGAACCGCCTCAACCATACCGACGCTGGGTCGCCGACAGTCAAAAGCGGTGTGACTAGCCAACTTTGGGCCCGCACTCAACAGCTCAGCCCTCGTACCGACGGCGCTCGGCTTCGATACTGTTGTTTTCGATAGCCTCACAGAACGCCCGCGCAATCGACCCGAACGCGCGCTTGCACTCCCGCTCGGAGACAAACCCGAGTTCGTCGGCGACGACCCCCCACGGCGCGCCTTGCAGGGCCTTTCTGACGAGCAGCCGCTCCTGACGAGCCGACAGTTCGGCGATCGACTCGGTGAGCTGTGCCATCGCAAGCCGCCGGAAGACGTGCGGTGCGGCCTCATATGTGCCGGGGCCGTAGCCAACACCCGCCAGCAACCGCCACCCCCGCTCGTCGAGATCAACGGCCGGATTCGACTCGCTCTCATTCGGCAGTGTCGCCGCGCGAATCGCGCCGCGCACGACATCGGGATCAACATCGGACAGTGGGTCAACCAACTGCGAGCTGATCCGCTGGCGGAACCACCGGACGTGACGATCGGCCAGCTTGTGGCCGGTGGGCGAGCAGGGTGACAGCATGAGCGCGGAGTGTTCGCCGCTGGTCGCATTAGCCGTCACCGAGAGGTGGACGGTTCGGTAGCCATTGGTTCGCCAGAAGGATAGCAGTCGAGAGGTCGCACCGAAGCCGACACCGAACCAGTCGACAGCGTCGCTGAACTCCTCGCGACACCGCGAGAGCAGCAACGAGCCGAGCCCCCGCGACCGAGCGGCGTGGTGGGTGGCGATCCGCATCACGCGGTAGCCAACCGGCGCGGCTCCCTCGGGGTCACGGAGCTGGCTCGTCAACACGTCGGGCAGCATGTTCCCCCGGACGCGCTCGCCGCCGTAGATCGCCGTTTGCTGGTCGCTGTCCAGCCCACCCTCGCGGGCCAGCAGTGCGACCGAAACAGGGGAGCCCTCGTGGATGAGCGCGCGGAGTTCAACATTCGGTGCGTCCAACAACCGGACGATATCGTCAGGTTCGGTTTTGTAGTGGGCGGCGACGAGCAGGCCGACAACTGCGCGAAACAACGCCTCGTCGGCAGCAAGCTCGTCGCTGTCAATCCGGCGGTAGCGCACGCTGTCGGTCGTCGCTTCCGCAACGAGTTGGTCAGCTGGCGGCTCCGCATCGAGCAGGAGCGTCCACGCGAGCCACGCCTCAACGGGGTCGGTTCGGGCGTATCTGATCGGCTCCTGTAGCTCCACGTCGGTCACGTCGTGGTCGGACTCAGCCAGCCGCTCGCGAAACCGGACGGCGAACCCTCGACCCGTTCCCTCGTAGCCATGGACGGTCGTACAGAAGCCGACCGCGGGTGCCTCAAGCAACTGCTCTAACAGTCCGACCGGCAGCGCGGCCGCCTCGTCAACGAAAACGACATCCGGCGACGCCGGCAGCGCGGCCGCCTCGGGCGGTGATACGAAACGAACCCGGCCGCCAGCCGTTGTCGACAGCGGCGGGGCGGGGTCGTCGTCTGCTTCCCGCTCGCCGAGTGTCGCCAACAGCTCGCCGGCGCGTTCGAACAGTTGGGCTGCGTTGTCGACGCCGGGCGCGGTCACGAGCACGTCCCGGCCGGCGGCGGCCAGCGCGGCGGCGGCCAGCCCGGCCGCACTCGACTTTCCGCGGCCGCGGTCGGCTTCGACGACGACGGCGGTGTCCGGCGTCATCAACGCCGACAGCCGAGCGACAGCACGAGCCTGACCGCCGGTGCGGCAAGCCTCGTAGGCGGCGTCCGGAAACGGCGTGTCGGGGTGGACGTGCGGCTCGGTGGTCGGCTGCGGCTTATGATGGTCGATCAGGCCATCCCGGATGACTTCGATCTCGGTGTTTCTATTCTCGGTCGCCGCCGAGGCCGGGAGAGAGACGATGGCGACGCCCGGATGGGTGCGCAGGGTGTCGGCGAACCGCTCGCGGAACCGACACCCAACGTCGTCACGGTCAAACGGTGGGACAGCAACCTGATCGACCAATGCAGAGAGTCGGTTTGGCAGTTCGTCGAGTTGCGGCAGTAACAACACGAGCAGGCCCCCGCCGTCGACCGCGCCGGTGACCTGGCCGAGCGCGTTGGCCGAAAACCCTTCGTGGCAGTCGAAGACGACGACCTCTTGGGTGGTTCCCAGTAACTCGCCGGCGTGATCGGGATGCAGCCGCTTGTAGCGAAACCCTTCCGTGGTCGTCACCAGACGCACCGCGTCGTTGACACCGGCTGTCTCGATAGCGGTGTAGGCGGCGTTGATACCGGCTTTGCGATCGCCCGTCAGCGCGAGTAGCCGCCGCTCGTTGGCCTCTCTTGCGTTGGCACGCAACCGAGCGACGAGCGTCGGCAACTCCATGCCGACGGTTGCGGCAGCATCGGCAAGGCTCTTTTTATCGCGGCGATGAGCATAACCTACCCACCTGCCGTTACGGAGCCGACACATGACATCCGACGCTCCCCCAGATACGTGCTCAACCGTCGACACTGACCGAACCGCCGTTGTCGTCGCCGGCGGCTACTCAACACGGTTCGGCGACCGTGACAAGGCTCTCGCCAAGATCGACGGCAGGCCGATGCTGGCCCGCGTCATCGACCGCGTTGGGAACGTTGTCGACAACGTTGTCGTCAGCTGTCGGGACGATCAACGCGAGGATTTTGCTGCTGCTCTCAGCGGTGTCGACACCCAGATCCGGTTCGTTACCGATCCTGAACCCGACGGCGGGCCATTGGTCGGGATCACGACTGCCTTTGAGACCGTCAACTCACAGTATGCCGCGGTCATCGCCTGTGACATGCCGTTTGTCGACCCGGCGTTTGTTAGATTCCTGTTTTCGCGGGCCGCCGGCCACGACGCGGCCATTCCGGAGCTCGATAACGGCCACCGCCAGCCGACACAGGCAGTTTATCAGGTCGACCGGACAGCGAGCGTTGCCGCCGAGCGACTGGCGGCGGGAAAGCGGAGTCTTCGCGGATTGCTTGCCGATCTCGATACGGTTGTGATCCCCGCGGCTACTGTCACCGACCGCACCGAGCCGAGATCGCTCACCGATATCAACACGACTGAGACGTTCGATGCCGTGGTCAACGCTGAGCTCGATGAGATGGCGTCCGACAGCGAGTAGGTTGGTTTGCTTGCAAGTTACGTCTCAGAGTCGGTATCGTCGCTGCCACCATCACCAAACGGGTCGGGCTCGTCGCACTGATCGAGTAGCTCCCGGCGGTGATTAAGCTGGTCAGTTGCCCTACGGAGCACCCCAAACAGTGTGTGAATCTCACGGCCGGTTGGATGGTTGCGGCCGATCAGCCGGCGCATGAGCCGCTGGGTTTTCTCGCGTTTCCGCTCGTTGTACCCCTGTGCGTCGAGAAAATCCACGAAGTAATCGTAGAAGCGTTCGATATCCCCCTCATCTGCGCGCTCGTGTTCTCGATCCGGCAGCTGTGTCTCCCCGACGGTCAGCTCCCGGAGTTCGTACAGTACGACCGTCGCGGCTTGCCCGAGGTTCAAGACGGGATACTCGTCGCTGGCGGGGATCGAACAGACCTGATCTAACTGCTCGATCTCCTCGTTGTACAGCCCTCGGCCCTCCCGGCCGAAGACGATTGCCGTCTTTGCTTCGACCGACCCAAGCGAGTCAGCGAGTTCGGCCGGCGTTGTGTAGGGAAACCGCCGGTGGCGGCGGCTGTCCTCCCCGGTGATCGCGGTACAGCCGACGGTATGATAGGTGGCAACAACCTCCTCAAAGGCGATCTCGTCGGCGTTTGGCAACACGTCCTCGCGGGCATGGCCGGCAAAACCGTAGGCCTCACCGCCTGCCTCCAGCGGCGGCGGGTCGACCAACTTGAGATCACTGAGCCCGAAGTTCTTCATCGCCCGTGCGATCGTGCCGACGTTGCCTGGGGTTTCCGCGTCAACAACGACAACAACCGGTTCGTGGTGGCTCATTCGTCGGCGGTTGGGTACTCGGTGTCGGTTTTGTCGATAATCCCGTCAGCGAGGGCGTCGTTGGCGGCGGCAGCTGTCTCGTTGTCGACGTACTCCCGGAGATCGATCCGTTCGGGCTCATAGTTCTCCGACAGCATGGCGTTGAGCTCCGCGGCGTCCGGTGGATCAGGAAGCGTCTCGGGATCGGTCGTTACGTGATCGACCGCTCCAAACTCCGCCGGGGCGCGACCGCCGTCGTCGAACCACTCCTCGAAGGCATCGTCGAAGCTGTCTGTGCCGCGGAACTCGCTTCCGCCAGCCTCCTGATACCAGTAACGGAAATCTGCCTCGTGTTCCTCACACAGTACAACCTCGTTGTTTGGTTCACCGTAGACGATCGCGGCCTGTCTGGCGTGGTGGATCTCGTCGTCACCGTGAACCAGTCGGCAGGCATCACACGGCTGTTCGACCAGAGAGACAAGCCGGAGTAACCGCTTTCGATCGTCTTCGGGTATCTCCTCAAGCTGCTTGAACAGCCCGTCGTCGTTGAAGATATCGGCCTCTTCGAACCGCCAGCCGCGAAGCCCGATACTAACCTTTCCCATACCGCCTCTACCGGTGGGCCGAATAAAAGCCGACTGGCTCGGTCGCCGTGGTAAATCTCCATCGGTCGCGGCACAACCGGGCGGTCTATACTTCTCGCCATTCTGTGTCAGGTATGCGAACTGTCGATGCTGCAGGGTTGCCGATCGGCGACGACCACCCGCCCCGGATTATGGGCGTGTTGAACGTCAGCAGCGAATCGCCTTACAAGCCGAGCGTGTTCAACAGCCCAAGTGAGGCGGCCGAATACGTCGACCGCAAGCTTATCGACGAGGGCGCAGATATCGTCGATGTCGGGCTTGAATCCGCCAACAAGAAGTTTGACGTTCTTTCCGCAGAGCAGGAACTCGATCGACTCGACACCGCGCTTGAAACGATCGAAAGCGTTTCCGGCGACGCCGTTTTTTCGATTGAAACTCGCTACCACGAGGTTGCCGAGGCGGCGATCAATGGCGGCTTCGATATGGTCAACGACATCTGTGGGTTTGCCGACCCAAAGATGCCGGAGGTTTGTTCCGACTACGATGTGGCGGTCGGCAAGATGGCTTCGCCGCCGGATCTCGAAGCTCCCGGCGCGATCGAGGATGTCGACGAGATCTACGATGCCCTCACCCGGAATGGGCTCACCGATAAGACGATCATCGACCCTGCCTTCGGCGGCTGGAGCGAGGCAAAAACGGTTGCGGACGACCGGGAAACCTTCCGCCGGCTGCGGGAGTTCCGCGGCCACGGCCACCCGATCCTCGTCTCGATCAATCGCAAAAACTTCCTTCGTTCGGTTGCCGGCCGCGACACCGAGGGTGCCCTGCCTGTCTCGCTGGCCGCAACAGCGATGGCCGTCGAGCGCGGTGCCCACGTCATCCGCACCCACGATGTCGCCGAAACGCGAGATGCCGCGCTGATCGGCAAGGAGTTCACCCGTGATCGACTCCAAGAGACCACTGAGGATGTCGCGGTCGAGGAGCTGGATATCACAACCCAACGTGCGGCCGACCGCCATCTCGACCGGTATGACACCGCAGGCGAGGCTGCCGCCGAGAGTGTCACCCGGACGTTCGAGCTCACCGGGCTCGGTGCTGACGACCGACGCAAGCTGCTCGATGCCGTTGCTGAGACGACGGTGACAGCTGTCAGCGGCGCGTCTGACAACAGGTTGGTATTGATTGCCACACCAGCCGGGTTCGAATCGCTCACACACGGTCTTTCGGGCGATTCAACCAGGTTGTCGGCTGTCATCGAACGTATCAGCGAACGGTGCTGTTAAGAGAAAACTTATGCCGGATGATGCTAAACGAACTGGTGGACGCCGGAACGGCATTTGGGTAGGGGTACTTGATGCCACTCCGGCCCATACAATATCTCAGCTGACGAGCACTCCGCTTGTCAGCGAATTTTTATCATACAGATGAGCGACAGCCCTGCTTTCTCGGAGTGGGAGCCGATATACACGGCGATACTGGCGGATTTCGGCTTTGAGCGGGCGGCCGACGAGCGCGCCCGCGACGTTGCTGCCGACTTCGCCACTCCGTTTGATCGCGACCATCTTGCCGCCCTCGATGGCACGACCGCCGCTGTTGTCGGTGCCGCGCCGTCGCTTCCGGGTGAACTCACGGAGTTTGATCCAACAAGTGTCGACGCCATCGTCGCCGCTTCGACCGCTGTGGACGTACTGTCGGATGCCGGTATCTCGGTTGATCTGATGGTGACTGATCTGGACAAAAACGTCGAGACAGCGCGCGATCTCACCCGGAGCGGTACACCGGTCGCCGCCCACGCCCACGGCGACAACATTCCCACCGTCCGCGAGTGGCTTCCACAGTTCGAGAGCGAGCGGACGCTGGTAACGACACAGGCAGCCCCGCAGGGCCCCGTCACAAATTTTGGCGGGTTCACAGACGGCGACCGGGCGGCGTTTATCGCCCACGCGTTCGGCGCGGCCGACCTCCGATTTCTCGGCTGGGAGTTCGATGATCCGGCCGTCGACACGCTGAAAGCCCGCAAGCTTCGGTGGGCCGAACACCTGCTGTACTGGCTAGAACAACGCCGTAATGAGCGATTTAGCGTCCTTGCTGGACGACGTGACTCGTTGACGACAGCACTGACCTCGCTGACGACCGGGTGAGTCGGTGGGGAGAGCCACAAGTTTCCTTAGCCTGCCGGCCCAGTCAACAGTATGCAACTCCACTGGCACGGCAGGATCTTCGCGGGACAGACAACCGCGGGCTGGCGGCGGCTGCAGACGCGGCCGACAACGGTGTGGTCGCGCTGTTTGTGTTCGACGATGCCGTATTGGGCCACGCTGGGGCTCCACGCGTTACCTATCTGCTAGAGGCACTCGCTGAGCTCCGGGCATGGTACCGCGACCACGACGGCGAACTACTCGTTCGCCACGGTGAGCCGGCCGATGTCGTCGTGGATGTCGCAACCGCGTGTTCAGCCGATCGCGTTGTTTGGAACAAGGGTTACTCCGGCGTCGCCCGCGACCGTGACACCGCTGTCCGGCAGGCACTCAACGATGCTGGGATCGATCGGGAGTCGTTTCACGACGCCATCTGTCACGAACCGGGGTCGATCACGACAAACGACGGCGACCCCTACTCGGTGTTTACCTACTTCGGCCGGAAATGGCACGACCGGCAGAAAGACGACCCCTATCCGGCACCGACGGCCGACGATCTTGTCGACGGCGACGCAGTCGACCTTCCCCCCCGGTGAGATCCCGACGCTCGCGGATCTCGGGTTTGACGAGCCGGAGGCCGACCTTCCGGACGCTGGTATGGCGGCGGCACGCGACCGGCTTGATGCCTTCTGTGACGACGGGATCTATCGCTACGACAGCGACCGCGATTACCCGACCCGGGAGTCAACCTCCCGGCTCTCGGCTGATCTCACCCACGGCACCATCGGGGTTCGGACGGTTTACTGGGCCAGCGAGAAGGCGAAAGCGGAGGCGACCGACGACCAACAGGAGGAAATCAAGGAGTTTCAGTCCCAGCTCGCGTGGCGGGCCTTCTACACCCATGTCCTGTGGTTCAATCCCGAGGTCGTCGACGAGAACTACAAGGAGTATGAAAACCCGATCCAATGGGAGGACAACCCCGAAAACCTGCAGGCGTGGAAGGACGGCGAAACCGGGTATCCGATCGTCGACGCCGGGATGCGACAGCTTCGCGCCGAGGGGTACATGCACAACCGCGTCCGGATGATCGTCGCCTCCTTTCTCACAAAGGATCTGCTGATCGACTGGCGGGAGGGGTATCACTGGTTCCGCGAGAAACTTGTTGATCACAACACCGCCAACAACAACGGGGGTTGGCAGTGGGCCGCCTCGACAGGCACGGACTCACAGCCGTACTTTCGGATTTTCAACCCGATGACCCAGGGTGAACGCTACGATCCTGACGCCGAGTATATCGCCAAATATGTCCCCGAGTTGGAGGGTGTCGACCCCGAGATCATCCACGGTTGGCACGAGGCGTCGCCAACTCAGCGACACAACGCCGCACCCGATTACCCTACACCGGTTGTCGATCACAGCGAGCGACGTGAGCAGGCGTTAGCGATGTTTGAGGCGGCTCGCGGCGACTAATACGTTGGTCAGACTGGAAGTTGTGAACCGCTGTATCCGGCTGGTACTGATTTGTGGCTGTTCACAATCAGTTAATAAAAAGAATCGCTGTGTGAGTGCTTAGAGGCTAGTGGCCATCTGCTCGGCGGCATCCTCGATACTACCCTCGTTCTCAAGGAACTGCACTGGCACACTTTGCTCGCGTGCGTACTGCAATGCGGCCGATCGATTCAGTTGTTGTTCGAACGCAACCTTTCGCTCACTCTCCTGGCCCTCCCCGCGACGGCTGAGGATCGTCGCTGGATCGGCTTCAACAAGGATGAACGCCGTCGGCGACACATCCTGAAGCACCTCATCCGGTAACCCCTGAAGATAGCCAACATCTGTTTCAACAGCCAGATGGGTCGAAAGGATCACATCTGATTCTGCGGCCGCATCCGCAACAAACTCACCGGCGCGCCGTTGGAGGCGACGGGTCTGTGTCTGTGTGAGTGTTGACAACTCGCTCCGGTCGGTTGTAATCCCGCTGGTTGCGGCCTGCTCAAGCATGATATCCCCGAAGTTGAGCAGCTTGTAGTCGCCATCGAGTGTTCCACGAACCGCCTGACATACACTGGTGAGTCCAACCCCTGTCACCCCGGCAACAAGTGTCACACTCATTAGAAGTTCACCTCCTGCTCGTCGCCAGCTGACTGGCCGATCCCGCCGCGGTCGTCGTAATATTTGCGACCGATAAACTCCTCGCCGACAAACGTCATCATCGTATCGTAGAGGGTATCGGCTGAGGTAAACTCGTCTGTCCCACACCGCTCAAGAACATCACCGAGTTGGATATTCTCCCCGCTTGGCGCATCAAGCATCGTATCACCGACTGTTTCGATGACCGTCGCTCGCGTTGCCGGAAACTGCAGTTTTTGTGCAAACAGGTCACGGGTCTCTGGGAGTCGCATATGTGAAGCACAACAGCATACAGCAAAACCATTGTGGTAGGGGCTCGGAAACTGACGAGTCGTAACTGTATGATCATAACAAAAATAGCGAGCCGTTTCCGTTGAGTCACAATACCGTCGAGTCCCGGCCAATCCGAGGTGTGATCGGCGGCCGGGAGCGACTAACTGCTGTCTCCCGCCGATCCGGTCGGTCTCACCGCAAAATCACGCCAGCCAGTCGTCGGGCTTCGTGTCGTAATCAACCTCCTCAGCCTCAAGCCGTGTTTTGATCTCAGATCCAAGATCATGTTCGGTGACCGCACCGCCATCATACTGTAACCGGACACCGACCTCGGTGCCCTCGGGCTCGCGGTTCTGTCGCTGTGCGCGCCGAACCTCCGTCTCATCGTACTCGGTGCGGATCGTCGCAAGGTTCACCGGTCGCCCCCAGAGTTCAAAGGCGCGTTTGAGCGTCTCCTTTGCCTGCTGTTCATCAAGTGCAACGCCGTTGTACTGGTGGCCCAAAAGCAACTCACCGCGGTTTTTGAAGTTGCCATCAAGCACGACGATGGTTGGTTTCCCAAAGTTGGTAAACTGCAACAGCAACTTCCGTTTGACATCGGCGGCGTCGGTGCTGGCAACGCGGAACTCGTCGGCAGCCTCGCTGTACTCGTAGGTGAAGTAGTCCCGCTCGCGAACGAACTCGTCGGTCAGAAACGCGTCGATGAACGTCACATCGTTGTGGCTTTCTCTGACCTCGTACATTCGCTTCCAGCCAGCGGTGCGGTCAACAGCGTTGAGTGCGTCGCTGACGGTCTCGTAGCGGTCGACATCGAACATATATCGCGCTTGCTCCGCCAGTGTTGACCGTGAGAGGTTGCGAAGCGCGGTGCGGTGTTTGGGCCGTGAGAGCACGTAGTGTCGCTCGGCCAACCCCTCGTAGGTGAGCAGCTTCCACGGATAGGCCTCGATGTCGGGGCCATCGTCGGTATCGCTGTCGTCATCGCGGGCTGACAGCGCGCGATCAATCATCTCGGCATCGACTCGCGGATCGCCATCGGCGGCCAGTTCCGCTAACTCGTCGAGCATCGCCGGGCCGGCCCCTTCGATGGCGGGATGCGGCTGCAGTCTCTCGGTGACGTCGTCGGTATCGATCCGCGAGTGGAAGTTCTCCGGGGTAACCCCATCGACCCGGAGAAGCTTGTCAACGACATCCTGTCGGGCGGCTTGCAGCTCGACGTGCGTCCACAGCTCAAAGCCGAGCTTGTAGGGGTTCAACCCGGGAGAGCCGAGTACCCGCGACATGTGATCGGCGTAGGTGAGAAACTCATCCGGGTCGGCGAACCCCTCGCCACCCATCATCGTCGCCTCCCAGTATGTCGCCCACCCTTCGTTCATCACCTTTGTCACCTTCTGGCCGGCAAAGTAGTAGGCCTCCTCGCGGATCGCGTCGATAACGGTTGTCTCCCAGGGCTCGCGGTCGACGGCTTTCCCTGTCTCCTCGTCGTATCGTTTTCCGTGATCTCGCAGGAAAGCGAGCACGTCCGGCCGCGGCTTGTCGGGTTCCACGTCGCCGTCTTGGGCGTCAAGCCACTCCTCGTCGAAAACATCGCCCTGCACCTCTGCGGAGAGATCGAGTTCGTCGATCTTCGCCTGTAGCTCGGCGCGTTTGTCGTCGCCGTCGGGGGTCGGCTCGATCACATCATCCTCGCGGGCGGCGTCGACGGGGCTGTGTTGATCGATCGTATCCTCCAAGGCCGAAACCGCATCGATCAGCCGCTCAACCTCGTCGCGGTCGACATCCGCTCGCCGGCCGATCTCAGCAAGCCGCTCGGCGTTACGCCCGAGCCGGGCGGCGGCGTTCGGCCCGTCCTCGCCGCGGTCGGCGTACAGCCCAAACCAGCCGTTGTTGGCAAAGAAGTCGGCGTGGGCCTCAACGTGAGTGATGACAGCCTTCTGGTCGGCAGTGGTGTTTGACTCCTGCAGAAAGGCGTGGCTCGGATCATCGTTGTTGACGATCTCGAAGGCCTTTCCAAGGCCGTGACGATCCTTCTTGCGCTGTTGCTCGTAGTTCATCCCCCACCGCCAGTGGGGGTATCGCTGTTGGAACCCGCCGTAGGCGATGAGCTCGTTCATCTCGTCGTGGTCGACAACCCAGTACCGAACCGGATACGGGTCAAGCCCGAGCCGGTCGGCCAGATTGCGGGCCTCCTCAGCCGGTTCGTCCAGCGTTTCGGCCTCGCGTTTCGCTTCGAGTCTGTCGTCTCTCATGAATTGGTGTCCTCCGTACTGAGTATCTCGTAGATCGCGTCGGTCACATCGTTGGCCCCGGTCACACGGGCGACAGCAACGTTGCCGGTATCGCCGAGTGCCTGCTCAACCTCGTCGGCGTGTCTGGCGTTTTTTGTCGTCCCGCCGGGCTGGGTTTCGACGTAGGCGTGTAGGTGGCGTCGATCGAGCGCATCATCGGGATCACGTTCTGCTGGGTGTCAGCACCGGCGTTCTCGGAGTCACCGGCGGCGAACACATATCGGTTCCACTCGCTGTATGGGTACTCGTCGAGGATATCCTCGACACGCTCGTAGGCACTGGAGATCCGAGTCCCACCACCGGACTGAATCCCGAAGAACTCCTCGCGGTCGACCTCCCAGGCCTCGGCGTCGTGGACGATGTAGTGGAACTCGGCGGCGTCGTACTTGCCGGTCAGATACCAGTCCATCGGCGTGAAGACGCGTTCGACGAGTTCACGCTTTGTCTCTCGCATCGACCCTGATGCATCTCGGATGTTCACAACGACGACATTCCGCTCGTGTTCCTCGATAACCTCGGGATGGCGAAACCGCTCATCTTCACGACGGAAGGGGATGGTATCGAGACCTTCACGTCGGATACGTGCCCCGGTCGGCTCACGATCAACCTCGGCGTCGAGGGTCTCGAAGTCGGGCCACCGATCGACCCCCTCGATCGACTCGTCGCGCTCGGTTTCGATCTCGCGGGCCGCGTCGGCGATCCACGCCCGCGAAACCGGAATGGATGCCTCCCGGGCCCACGTGAACACGTCATCAACGTCAGCACCCGCAACGAACAATCCCTCGCGGATATACTCCTCGTCGAAATCCGTCGCAAGATGCCGTTTCAAACCGCGCTTGAAGAACTCGTCAACGTCGAGTGATCCCTGCGGTCCGGTTCGGGCAGTATCGGTAAAGTCACCTTCGACCTCCTCAACGACGCGTTTCCCCTTTGGTTCGAGATCCAAGCCGAGTTCCTCGTCGAGCTCCTCGGCAAACTCCTCGGGGTCCATCTCGTAGTACTCGTGGTCGCCGGGATCCTCGCCCGGCTCACCGGCCTCATCGCCCTCCTCGGGCTGTGGATCGACCGGCTGGCCGGGCTGTGGCTGGCCGTCTTCACCTTGACCGACGCCGCCGACCTCCCGTTGGTCGTACTCAAAGGCCGGCAGATCGACGATCTTGACCGGGATCCGTACCTGATTCGGCCCGGAGCCACCAAGATCACCGTGGCTGATGAACTCTTGGAGATCTTCACGCCGTGATTCACCGACCGCACGGAACCGCTCACGATCTTCTGGTAGCCCCATCAGCGATCACCTCCGGTGAGCGTTGCCGATGAGCCACCGCTGCTGTCGTCGACATCAGGCGGTTTGCCGCCATCCGTCGAGAGCGTTGCCCACGCCTCGCGGAGGTCACGCATCACGGCCCGGCTCGTAAGCTCGGCCGACGCCCGGCTGTACCCCTGCTCGGTCATCCGCTCTATCGTCTCAGTTTTTACACTGGCGGTTTCAGTATCGGCCGGTGGATCGGCCCATTCGCTGGGATCGAGCTCCGGAAACCGGCGTTTGAGATCCGCGAGGTCGTTGGTTGGGAGCACCGTTTGCAGCTCCGGGATCTCATCGAGATCCACATCATCGACGCTAAACTCGTCGCCGCGGTTGCGCCACGCATAGCGTGTCAGCGCGCGAATCACCTGCTCGCGTCGGAACTCAGCGACCACCTCGGTTGGCTCTGTGCCGCGGTAGTCGTCCTCCTCGAACCGCCCGAGCGTCTCGGTTTCAAACACTTTCATCACTAGTCCATCCGGTGACTCCTG
>KB659857.1_pt1 | contig 13916 bp, 12 predicted proteins | sample 558768 | NCBI scaffold set KB644980.1 | reverse complement strand
ATCCTGTCAAACCCACTCAGACGAATTCATCAACTAGCTCAGAGACAACTCCCACTACAACAACCACTACAGATGTTCAAACCGGTGGTCGCACTCACTTCAGCGGATCACAGAGACTTTTGCTTGGAGAGGACAGTCCACGAACGTGGAATACTGGATTTGATCAGATATTAGAGGCGCAGCAACCACAAAATCTATTATTGCTCGCTCCGGCAAGCGAAACGGTGGATGTCCTCCGCACATGTCAGGAACATCCTAATTGGAACGGTGGAGAGATCATGATTATCAAAACGGGAGCAAGTGTTCCTGGGGATATGTCGGTGGCGGAACTGTCCGGTGACGGAATGGAAGAATCAATCGAAACACATCAAATATCCAATCAGACTAATCTCTCCCGACTTGGTATTATGACTACACGGGTGCTTGACAGCTGGCAGGAGCCAAATCAAAAAACAGTCTGCAGCGTTCACACGCTTCAGGCATTTCTCCAGTATCTCGGCCCACAGAAGGTATTTCAGTTCCTACACACGCTGAGTCGTCGTCTTCAATCCGCAGATATTGATACAAACTACCTGATGACACCATCAGATGGAGACCGCACAATCAACACACTCCGACCACTCTTTGATACGGTAATTGAGACGTAATCTTATATTTGGGATTGGGTCGGGGTCGGGGATAAAAAATTATCTCTGAGATGGGAAGCCACTGAACGACAACGTCCGCATGGCTATTATGCAGATTGTTCTCAACAGCATACGGATGTAGGACGTGTAGAAGTCGTAATAGTTTTATTTATCTGATACCACAGTCATCTGTCAGTATATTCAGTTACTCACTGACAATAGTGTGTATCAGCTGGTGGTAATTTGATTTTCTTTATTTCGAACGTGCACCGGAGCGCGCAGATAGGCATTCTCGATGAAATTCGATGAAATGAGTCTAAGTGTGGGTTCAGATATAAACAGTGATTATATTATCAGCGACTGTTATTGCAATCCTGGCGGTGGTCCAGAATCGCCAAGCTCCATACGATTCCGTTGAATTGTCTGAACAATTCCTGTGGCAGTATAGGTGACGAGCATTCCAATTGTGACGATAATAAGCTGACTCCGCTCAAGGATGCCGACTCCAGCGTATGTAAGTCCAACGAGTGCACTGAAAGCGATCGTCAGACCAATATAAAATATGCTCCACGGAATATCATTTGCTGCCACAACCTGAAAGTAAATGTCTAGATCATCGGCGGCGTCAGTGAGTTCAACAAGCCCGTTTTCTTTGTCATATCTGATGATACCCTCTTCGTCGAGTGTTGAAAGATGTGATTGGTACAATGAAATATAGACTCGCTTTCGCTCCTGCGAATTTAATTGTTCGATTGGTTTTTCATTCTCCCATGCGGCTACCTGTTCAGCAAGGTCTTGAACACTTACTGCTGTGTTCGATTGTTTGAGATGATGGATTGCATATCGCCGGCGCTGGTCTGACAGAATGTTATATGCTGCATCTGTCGATAACGTCTTTCCACTATCTTGTTGTTCAACAGTGTCGGCCATCATTTGTCCAATTCATACAAGCGGTGTCAATTGGTATCAAATCCACGAATATTGAGTCGTCATTCTGGGAGCTATATCAAAGATATCATTATACGTACCAAACATAATCAATCCAACCTAGGTTACTTGAGCAATAACCATTGATATATGATCTCTCTAATGTTTGTCTGGAATCCCGGTAGAGTGTGATTATTTGAATTATGCTGTGTAATAAAGTATTTCCGGATAATCTGAGTGGGCACGACGATTTTAATCAAATCGTTACAACATCGAAATCTGGATTAGTTTAGTGACCACGCCAAAGAGACTTGAACCTAAGGATAATAATATAGATCAATGAGCGTCGGCATGAAAATAGCACAATTTGTCGCAGAAGAACGGGTAAGTAGTCCCACTACTCATGAGTATGTGGTTGCACAGAAAGAGGGATAATCCATATGGGGACGTTTACTCGTCGCGCTGCGATTGGACTCATCATCGCTGGCGTTGGTGCGGCTGCATTCGAGTCGGACGCATTCACCAGTACTGAGGCAAATCGCTCAAGTGCTATCGCTGCTGGGAGCGATAAGAATGCACTATTAAAACTTACCGGCGTAAATCCAAGCTCAACCCCAACCGAGCCACATAAAATCACAGTCACGAACCAGACCGAGAGCCTGCTTGACTCTACCATAGTGACGACCGGTGAGCAACAGACGCTCCAATTGAGGAAGACAAAAAACGGGAATACAAAGTCTACCCTTGAGGACTCGCTGTCGTCACTCTCTCCGGGCGAGACGCAGTCATTCTTTGTTGTGACAAGTCCCAACGAAACGGGGAGTGTTACTGACACACTGAGAATTCAATACAGCAGCGGCAGCGGCGGCGACAGCGACAGCGGAATTTCAATCAATGCTGCTCGACAGCTCACTATCAAGTCCGAGCCCACTGGAGGGAATAAAGGACTCCTCATCTACGCGGTCAAAACTTCACAGTCGAATGGGGACATTAGAGTGTACAATCCAGCCACCGATACGGTCCGTGACCCACCGCAGACCGAGTCTGCATCTGCTCTCGGAGACACAGCAGATATCGTCGGCGACAGTACGGTCGACATTCCATACCTCACTAAGCAGGGTAGCAATCGGGTTTATGCTACGACTGTAGGGGAGAGTTCAGACACGAAAATTCCGAAGCGCAACAGTAATAAACCAAAAATTGACCCGAATAAGCCAACACGGATCGCAGTTGGTGAGTGGCAGCCAGCAGGTCTGTCGGGGAAACTCATCCTCGCCGAGAGTAATCAAGGAAACATTGCGGGGGTTGATGCGGATGGAAACGCTGAGGTGATTGCTAAACCCGGAAACGGTTGTACTGCTGTCATGGGGGTTGCTGATGTTGACGACGATGGAAGCGATGAGATAATTTTCTTTGATGGGTCCCAAGAAATCCGCTATCTCAATCAGGATGGCAGTACAGAGAAAGTCCCAACCGGAGGCGTAGGAAGCAACAATGGAAGTGGAATTGGTCCGCCTGCAGACTTTGACGGTGATGGCATTCCACGAGTTCCATTCATCGACGGTAGTCAAAACCCGACTCTCATTACGAGTGATGGGGCAAAAACACGGCTGAATAAGAATGGTGTTGCAAAAAAAGCCGGCGTTGCACCTGTCGATATTGATGCTGACGGTGATCTTGAATTGCTGTTCTTTGGCAATGATGGAGGGAAGATACAATATATCGATGATGTGCTCGGGAAAAACACAGTCAAAACACTCAAAATAAATGGAAGCACAGTCAAACCAGAGCTCAAGATTGGTCTAGGATTCGGCAGACAGTCATAAGCGGCTCGTGTGTGGGGTAAGTGACTCCCGCTTCTGTGGGGACTATCTCACATGATAGTATTTTCTTATAAAAACCAGGCTGGAAATAGATGATATTTGATTTGCTCGATCCCGGCTTGATGAACGTTCTTCGATGATTCCCGATTCACACTCGGTCTGCTCCACTTCAATTGGAACCGCAAATATATTATTTTCCAGATTGAGATTGGCTAGATCAAAGCCTCTCTGAGAGTTGACCACTCCGGCACAATCAGACCTCGGAAACTCAAACTCCTGTTTCACCGGATCCTCAAGATAATCAAAAAAGATCGGTATCTAACGTATTCGACTGGCTACCCCGGATAGAGATATCTATCTGTTGAGCCACAGCCGATTGTGTGATAATTCAGTCTGAATTTGTGTTTGTTTTGAGACCTGCGGTCACACCCGTTTCAGTCTCATCAGCGTTCACCGCGAAAATCGTCACGTTTCCTAATATCTGGGTCTGGTCCTGATCCTGATCATCGCCCGAGAGGGTGATATTATGATTCCGCTGAATTTCGATTGCGATACTCACACGGATGCTTTGTCCAGGGCTGATAGCAACTGCGGTCGCACGTTGAGCCTGAGCGTCGATTCCAGTCGATCCCGCCTTTGCTTCCGGTTCTGAGATAACTATATCTGAGTTCTCTCCAACACCGTTGGCATCGACCAAGGCGGTGAAGTCAGTCACTCGAGTTCCAATTGGGACTACTTCGGTACTCTCATTAATTGAGACGCTATCGTCAGCGCCAGTTCCGATTTCCCGGTCGTCGATGTAGAATGAGGTGTTGACAGCGTCACTCTCTGCTTGTGCACCTCCTTGCGTGGAAATCCAGACAATGACAGTCTCATTTCCATTATTTGTAATATTGAACAGGTTCCCAGCAGTCGTCGTGGCATTCAGATTGACGCCCTCTCCGGCATCGAGATTAAGAGCGAACACCGAATTCGCAGTGTTCGACTGCTGGATGAATGAACTGTCTGCTGCATCCTCAGTTGGTTGAATCGCTAACAGTGCATTGGCATCGCCTGCGACGGTCACATCAGCTGTTCGCTCTGCCTGGACAGTTGTAAATGCTCCCGTTGCTGCAAGACCGCCCACCGCAGCCAACATTGCCATGAGAGCGAGAAGTTTGATTTTGGAAATCATCGGGTTAATGTAATGAATATGCCGGTGGATTCACTGCTTTAATTTGTTCATGCATCAAAGGTAAATTCTGCTGTGTGTTTTGTTGCTGTGTTCTCTTTTTCATTCACTGTTTTCACCGCAATTGTGTGTGTTGCTGTGTCATCAATCGAGAGACTTGGTGGGACATACAGTGTTGCGGGGGTCAACTCGTATCGATATGATCCGAGTTCCGTCGTTGCTGTCCCATCTGGGGTGATCTCTTTCGTGAGGAGTTTGTCTCCACTGTCGTCCACGATCGAGAGTCTGATGGCGATGATCGGACGGCTGTCATCCTCAACGACGAGTGAGTCGACGCCAAGACATCGATTCTCGTGCTCATAGAAGGGGGTTCCGAGTTCCACAATTCGCGGGTTACGACGGATGCGAGTGAGGATCCGTGCCCATGGGACGACCCGGTAGCCAGCAACCGACCCCAGAATCCCAATAACTGACAGGATCCCCGGCACAAGCACCTGCTGTGGGACGGTTTGTTGATTGATGAGAGTCTCCTGAGATGGCGTTACAACCGTCTCGACAGATGATGCCTCACCACCATATTCATCTTCGACATGGAGTTGAACTGCGTATTGTCTCTTCTGTGTTGGGTACGTAACCGTCTGCCCGGTCTTGATCGTCCCATCAGGGAATTCCCACCGCACGGAAATATCGCCAACCTTATTTGAGACATTCGCCGTGAGCGTCGTCTCATTGCCGTCGGTTTGCGCTTGCGCTCGGGTCTGAGTTGTGCTCACATTCTCGATTGCTGGAATATCATTGACAATGATTGTTTGTGTCGTAGTATCTGATCGACCGAGACTATTCGTTACTGTCAATTGAGCCTCATAGATTCCTGGTTTAGTGAATGCCGTTTGAATATCCCTGCCGGTCTCCGTTGATCCATCTGGAAGTGTCCAGGTGTATTGAACATCAGGATTCGCGAAGATTGCAAACGGAGAAAACCCAGGTGTCTCTGCCGCAAGTACAACTGACTCGCCCCGAACAGCAACATCAGTGTCCAGCACCTGCCATCCGTCATCAGTCAGGTGTCCAATGACAGCCGTATCAGGGTCAATCTCCCCTAATGTCGATCGATCCGCTGTGAGTGTGACCGTCGCCTCGCTGTCTTCCTGAATTGATTGCGGATCGATATCGACCGCTGCCGACACCTGTCGTGAGACAGAGACTGTCTCAGTGGATCCAGCTGTTGAGCGACTGCCAGAAAGAGTTACCTCTTCATCAGTCGTTGTGATGATATCAGCATCACTTACCTCTAACCCGGATATTTTAGATTCAGCCGCTTTTTCACTGCCTGCGTTTGCATCCGTATCTGCATTTGCATTTTCGGTTTCACCCGTCTCGGCTGCGACAGATGCAGATGCCTCAGTAGCAATCACGGCATTGGGCTGAGTCTGCCCCTCTGGGAGTGAATCCTCCGAAATGGAGGTGACATCAACACTAGTCTGCTCTTGGGTTTGAGCTTCTTGTCCGGTTGCGGCTGTGGTTCCGGTCTTGGTCTCAACATCAACCTCAATGTCAGATCCTTGCTCTTGAGAAACCGGTGCTACTTGTTCCGGCTGCTCTGGTTGTTGTTCCTGTTTTTGCTCTTCGGTCGGGGTTTGAGACTCCTCCTTCGAGTCTGAGTCATCATCCTCCGAGTCCGTCTCTCCTGTTGAAGGGTCGATAACATCAATCGTCGTGTTTGCGATGGACTGTCTCCCGTCTGCATCGACAAGTGTTACAGTAATGTTCTTTGAGCCTCTCTCATCGAAGTTCATGTTCTCAACGGCAAATCCGGTTGGTCCTGATGGAGTTGCCTCACCCTGAAGCTGTTCAGTGTCAGTGTCAGTGTCAGTCGTAGTGATGCCGGCAGTTGTCTTGAGTTGATCAACAAGCTCCGAGTTCTGTGTCGACAGAAACACCGACGCTGTCGGCATCGCTCTCCCCATCTGGATGCGGTCACTCCCGGCGGTATTCTGAGACGTGAGCGTGTTCACATTCTCGCCAGCGCCCCCATCAGGACTCGGACGAGGGGCAACACTCTCAGGGAGGTCACCACTCCACACAAACTGCACATTCGAGTCATCGACGACAGCGACTGTCCCGTAGCGTTCTGCTTGTGGGGTCGCTTCGAGAATTAATTCTCCTTCCTGTCCTTTGACAGTCACATCTGTCTCAAGGAACGTCCAGTTGTCTCCATCAGGGCTATGAACAATCCGAATGTCCTCAGATGGAGTCTCAACGGCTGATCTGTCGAGTGTCGCCTGGATTGTCCCAGAAGAGGTGACTGCAGAGTCATCTGCCGAAAGATTGAATGGTCCATCAATCACGGCTTGAGTTTCACTTGGGGTTTCAACCTGTCCTTCAACGAGCGAGCTCAGACTCGTCACCGTTGAGCCGGTTGCTGTGAGATCGACAAACTCGCCCACGGAGACCTCATCTCCAGCATCGACTGTTACCTCTGCTGTCGGTGCTGCTGTTCCGGTGATCAGTGTGGGCGGGAGAGAAACAGAGATACGTTCGGCTCTGATTGTGAATGTTGTACTGACTGTCTCCCCAGCATCCACCCCCTCTGTATCAATCGCGAGCCCAACTGTCGTCGACTCACCCACACCAAGCCTGAATTGCTTTCCAACACCCAAATCAGCAACAGCAACATCATCAGTGAGTATCCCACTCCCAGCAGTGACATCTTGCCCGATTGCGATGTCTGCTTCTCCTTGATCCGGCTGATTTGATTGGGGTTGATCAATCTCAACGGTCACCGGACGAGCGTCGGTCGGATCATTGTGAGTGATGGTGATGAGATCACGAAATGTCGTGGTTGCATCCGTGTTCACACCTGGATTTGCAATCTCGATATTGACGCGGATATTTCCATTGACAGTTTGAGTTGTGTTGACGTGTTGTTCAGCCCCAGCGGCTGGTTCAACCGTGATATCAGGCGGTTGCTCAGGAAACAGTTGATCTTCAACAACCCCGGGAGTGCCAACAATCGCTCCTGGAATCACGACGAGGCACGCACATATCACAACGAACACTGGACTGACTGAGTTGATCTTCATGGCTCACCTCACCTCGCTCCCCCTGCTCTGGAGTGACGGATATAGACGTTTGCAGTGGCAGTGGTAGTGGTAGTGATTGCCGAACTCGCCACTCCAGCGGTCGCATTCGAAGCAGAAGCACCAGCATCAGCGACAACCCCGACAACACGCTCTTCACCTGGCTTGAGTGTCACAGTCACATCAGCGCCGCTCAACCGCTCACCAGTCTCAGCATCACGATACTGCAGATCTGCAGGCGTTGGTTCCGACCCCGGTTCTGCAGCCGCATCCGTGTCTGCCTTTGTCTCTACGCCCTCGTGTGTGATCCAGACGGTCACCGACTGTGTGTCAGTGTTCGTGATTGTGAATACTGGCTGGGATGGGTTCGGTTGTGTCGGGATTGCCTGTGGCGGCGCAATCTCGACGCTTGTCACAGCCCGCTCACGCAGAGTCTTCTGTGAAGTCATTGCGCCTGGAGCTGTTTCGGCAGGTCCAATCACGACTGACCGTGGCTGCGACTGCGACTGTGGCTGTAAGCCGTCTTCTGCAGTCGAGGCAGGTGTCGATGCTTCTGCTGATGCTTCTGCTGATGCTGTTCCACCAGTGGCGTCTAACGCCGGGACCAGTCCAGTTGAGGCGATGATCGCGGCGATGACGATGGCGAATGCGAGCGTCTTGACTAATCGATGGGGAATTATCGTCATCCTCGGATTCCGGATCCAGGTTGCGATTCGTTACTTTGCGGGTCTACTCAACTGCGTGTGTGCATGCGAGTGTGAATGTGAGTCAATACCACACCCCGGCGAGCAGTCACTCACCAGGTGATCAATGAAAGAGAAAGACGGCTACTGACTCCAGAAAACGGAGGGGCTCACTCGCGAATCAATCAGAGAGAGTTCGAATTCGGGTTTTAAATTTTCAGATTGGTTTGGGATTATGACGCTGCGTCGATTGGTCCGTCATTTGCTGTATCTGTTGCGTTCGCGGTGATCGTGACCGGATCGGTACCAGCGAATAATTGATCCCCCTGACTCACATCACCGTCAGTACTCAGATACAATCCAAGATTAATACTTTCTCCAGTTCCGAGGACGACTCCGTCGTCTTCAGAATCAATTACATATCGCTGGTCCCCAGGGAGGTTATCCGGGAACTGATTAACACTGTTGTTGAGAGTTGTAGCATTTTCTCCAACAGTATTTACATCGCCTTCCTCAACGTAGAATTTCAGACTTGAGTTATTTTGAGTGCTCGCGGTCGCAAAGACCGTAACTTCATCATTCCCATTGTTTGTGATCTTGATGACCTCATCATCAAGTGTCTCAGCGTCGAGATTGACACCATTGCTCCCTTCCGGAGTTTGGAAGTCAAGCTCGACTTGATCACCAGTGTCATTCGATGCAAATTCGGTATTACTCGCTGGGACTATCTAGAGTAATGCATTCGAATCACCGGCTGCGGTAACATCTGCTGTCCGATCCGCCTGAACAGTTGTGAACGCGCCCGTGGCCGCGAGACCGCCGACAGCGGTGAAAGCCAGCAAGAGCGCGAGGAGTTTTCCTTTTGGTATCATGGTTTGTGTGATTATGATATGAGTTCCCCCGATCAGAGGGGTTCTCACTTACATGTATACAAGCACCCTTCCCTCTTTGTTATCCCCCTCTACCGAATTGATAGAGGGGACTAACAGTTTCCTCCGAAGGCTATAGGGAGAGCTAAATAATCACCAAAATCCAGTTAGTGTCCGCTAAACAGCCCGTTAGACCCGCCTAATATGTTGAATTTTGGGGGTGGGTTATGTGAGACAGTAGATGATATAGTTTATTGTCACGTTTTGAGCGTCGGGACAGCCTGATTCTGATGAGTTAGGACACAGACTCCCCGGGTCGGTTGACGCGACCGCTTCATCGGATTCTCTTTTTGCGAGATTTGAGTTATTGTCTCGGGAAGATAACAGCGGATACGTGATCGATCCCAAGAGGACTCGTCCAACGCCCGCTGTCCGCCTGCCTGTGAACACTTTCATTCGCCATGTGCCAACTCCTGAGCGGTCGTCACAGCCTGGCTCTCTCGAATCTTATTTCTGCGTGTAATCATCGTGTGTGTGCCTCCTGACGTGTGTGTCCGGTGATGTACATCTTTATACCGTGACCTGGTCATCAAAGATATGCCACGTCCAAGTGTCAGTGAGGAACTCAAATCACGCCTGGAGGATACCGTCGCCGATCGTGCTGACGTTCCGGCTCACCACCTCACCTTTGAGCAAAAGGTCGCATACATTCTTGATGAGTTAGAGCGAGAATCAGAATCCGACGGCGGGTTCCTCTCTTAATCCAGACGACATCTCGTTGACCTCCATGCACAAATCAGCAATAGTGAGATTTGAGTCTGCCTGATCGATACGCGCGGGTGTTTCCAGCATCGTATCCTGTCCGTAAGCAGTCTTATGAGTCAGAGGACTAAAATCGCCGAGTGAACGTCCGGGTGGTCTGGGTGTCATATCACAGCACCCGTGCAGAGACAATCGAATGTCGAAATTTGCAGATTGCTCTGCGAGCGCGTCGTGAAACTGAGTCTCTTAGTTCACTGCGATTGGCTCAGAGACCCTTCCGATTCCACGGAATATGAACCGGGTTCCGTTGTCTACCTCGACATCACCATCCCAGCCATGACCAGAGACAACACGCTCAGTGATCAATAGACCGAGTCCAGCACGGTTGTCCTCCATAGGAGTGTCAGTTTTAAATAAAGACTCAGCAATCGACTCTTCGAGTCCTGGTCCAGTATCAGCAACGGTGAACCCTTCTTCGGTCCCGCTGACGGTCACAATCGTGTCGGGACCGCAGTGTTCGTCCACATTTCGAAATAAGTTCTCGAACAGTTGCTGAAGACTCGATTTATCTGCAAGCAGACTTCTGTCGTTTGTAATCTCAAGTTGGGCGTCGTCTGGGTCCACCGTCTCCCATGCAGTCTCCGCAAGAGCAGCGAGTGTTACCGATTCACGCTCACCAACATCACCACCATCCCGAGCAATGGCTAATGTTTCAGTAATAAGGGTCTCCATCCGATTCAATGACTCAAGCACCGTCTGTAAATATCCAGCCTCAGGATCAGAGACCATGTCTGCCACGAGTTCCGTATATCCACGCGCAGAGGTCAACGGGTTTCGAAGATCGTGTGTGAGGATATTGGCAAATTCCTCGAGTCGCTCGTTTTGTTGATCTAACAGCTGATAGTGTTTTTGTCGCTCCATTTCGTATCCGATCCAGCGACCCAGCAATCGGACAAATCTTTTTTCATCTTCAGTGAATGCTGTGTCACGTGGCTCTGTCCCTGAGTAACAGAGCGTGCCATAAGACTCGCCATCAACAATGATTGGAGCCCCGATGTAGCATTGAAGACCTGTCGTGTCCCGAGCAATATCGTCGCGATAGGGTGACTCACCGGCATGAGAGATAGCTAATATTTCTCTGTCGTCAATGACATGCCGGCACCACGTGGCTTCAAGATCGTGGACAGTTCCGGCGACATAGGCACCGTCTGCGAATGTTGAATCGATAATTTCGTATTCACCAGCCCCAGTGTATGAGAGAATCCCATGCGGGACTCCAAGACGATTGCTCCCGAGGGTAATCGCACGCTCGATTTTGTCTTCCAGTGAGAGTGACGTGTCAATGCTGATTTCGTAGAGATCCCGAAAATACATGCCTTCCTCAGCGTGAGTCATATTTCGATGTTATCGAGGAGATTATTCATACGTATTTATTTTATCAGGTCAGTTGTCTCGGGGTCACATCGAAGTCAAGATACCCACACCGCCCCTTGCTTCGCCCGTAGAGGGTTTGAGCTAACTCAGAACCACAGTGCGCGTTGTAATCGCTGGAGCGGCAACCGACACCGACATCAACACCATCACGAACGGCGACAACGGGTAGAAGCTCAACCCGGCGATACCACCGCACATCGGCATAGTCGTGCGGACCGGAGCAATCGCCGGAAAATCACGTTTGTGGTCGGGATTCCGGCAAGCACCCTCAAGTCGGTACTGGTGGTGGTGATTGTAACCCTCGTTGACTTTCCTCATGCTTTCATATAGAGTAGAGACTGTCTCATGTTGACCCTCATTATAATCCGTTTGTTCACTTCATTTGAATTCGTCTCACAAGGGACATCCCACCGGAGACAAGGAATTGACACTCCGATGGCGAATCTGTGATGATATCACATCATTACGCGACGGGTGTTTTAGAACCCACAACAGAGCAATCGACTGATCGATTAAACTGAGACATGTATCTGCTATATGGGATGGTCGTGATGCAATTGGGTAATCAGTGCGCATAACAACGCTACACTTTGATACGAGTCTCGACAATCTCTGTGACCTCGACCACAGAGACGCCATACACGTTTTAAATACCTCATTCCGTTTCATCAAAATGAAATAAAAATATAACATATTCCTCGTAGCCCTCGTATAACCGCAGTATGAAAGTGGATATGTAGCGCATTTATCATAGATAATTCATGTGATACAAGTGTCACAAAGCGCTAGTATTTTATAAGTTTACACAGACGATACGTACTGCATGGCGAATAGACGCGACCTGGTTGCAGCAATCACTGGTAGTATCGCTGCTTGGTTTGTTGTGACACCAGCGTCGCCTCTCGATATTAAACTCAGGACATCCGCCAGTACTCCGCCGAGTAGTGTCTCACGAGACGACACTCTCTCTGAGAATGATGCATTTGACCCCTCTCATGCTGCGCAAGCGATACATTCACGAGTGAATCAATGGCGCGCGAATACAGCCGCCATGCCTTCGCTTAACTGGGACAGCGACCTTGCGACCGTCGCCACGGACCATGCACGAGCAATCGCGGAGACAGCAGAGTATTCACATCACTCACCTGATGGCACTACTGCAGAGATGCGCGTTAGACGTGGTGCTGATTGTTTTAGCGGTGAAAATATCAATAAAATTAGATGGGATACAATCATTATGACAGAGTATAATGACGCACTCTCACGCGAGATTGACTCATACGTGGCACTTGCAGACCACTGTGTCATTCAATTTGCACGTTCAGAGGCACATCGGAATAATATGCTACAGAAGGATATCACTGCTGAAGGCATAGGCGTTGTCAAGACTACTGATGAGACAGAGACAGTGTACATCGTTCAGGATTTCTGTTAACCAGTCGTCTATTACTGCATCAAAAGATTCGATGAAACCTACTGATGTGATCTTCTCATCGTGATTGCGAGAATAATCATGATTCGCTGGTGTTGACTCTCATTGGGAATATCATTATCCCCTGCGTATCCAGTATCGCTGGGGTTTCACTGACCAATCGATTGGTGGACGCTCACTTTATTCGATTAATATTATCGACTCGCGTGAGAACATCACTTCCTCACTGATGTCGGCTGTCGTCACTATCACTGTCGCTGTCGCTGAGACCGTCTCAATTGTGTCGGCACTATTCTCAGTCAGATTGCTCTTACTCATCGGGTATAAGTATACTTGATTCGCGCGGGCTGAGGACAACATAATCCCATATAGGATTGATCTTGTAGGACTGTCATAATGTGTTTGATTAATTCGACTCCTATCTGATTGAAAGATACTAAACGATTGAGATAGTATAATGATTTATCAGAATCATGGTGCTGGTGCAGATACTCAAACGGGTCGGTGGCGCGCTAGCACTGTTATTCGTTATTTCAATGCTCGCTGGGGCACTTCTCGGACAGCCAGTTGGTCCGGCATATGTTGAAACGGGAAGTATGGCTCCGACCATTAGCGCTGGTGATGGATTCATTGCGATTCCAACAGCATTAGCTGGACCAATTGAGGAAGGCGACATTGTCACCTTTGACGCTGTTAATCTCAATGGTGGTGGATTAGTCACACATCGAGTCGTTGGGACAACATCAGACGGATATATTACTCGTGGTGATGCGAATGTTGTGACTGATCAGGACGGCTCTGAACCCACAGTGAGTGAGTCACAGATTGTTGCAAAAGCGCTCGCGATTGGTGATTTTGTTGTTGTGATTCCGCATCTTGGAACTGCAGTCACCACAATAGGGTCACTCACAACAACAGCCCAGGAAGAACTAGCAGTATTACTTGGAACACGAGCAATCCTTGGTGGTCAAGGGCTGTCATATATCCTTATTGGATTTGGTGGGGTTGCATATGCACTGTCAGCATACGCAGAAAATACCCGATTAACTCGCCGCCGAGACACCTCACGCTCTGAGGGAAAAATTAATCCAACGATTATTATTGCTATT
>KB659945.1_pt2 | contig 14037 bp, 25 predicted proteins | sample 558768 | NCBI scaffold set KB644980.1 | reverse complement strand
AGCTCGTTTATTATGACTGGATGCCATTTTTTGGATAGAATGTTTGCCGTAGCTGTTAGAGGGCACCATTCTTCGCCGGCGCATGAAACCGGTATCTTACCTCGAATCTTCTGTCATATGTCAGAGATATGACGTAACATTTATTTAGTTACTGTTAGTTACTTGGTTTCGGCTGGTAATCCTGAAACGTTCTTTGGGTAAAGAAACATAAAGACTCACCAGCCATCCACTATCATGACAGATACCGACGAAGACGATGATGTTTGTGTAGCTTGTGGTGATGGAGCGGATTCAGCTAGCGAACTCCAAGATATCATTGAGGAAAAGAAAAATGAGTAGTCCGGTAACCGCTTCAAAATTACCTTATTTTTAACATCAAAAGCATCAATCAATTATTGTGATATTTTATGAGAGAATTTGACTTGATAGTTATCGGCGCTGGATCAGGTTTAGATGTTGCTTCCGCTTTTGCAAGCCAAGGTAAGGAAGTTGCGGTGGTGGAACCAGGTCCGTTGGGTGGAACATGCTTGAACAGGGGATGTATTCCAAGCAAGATGCTGATTCACAGGGCTGACATAGTAGATGATATTAGGGACTCTGAAAGGTTCCATGTGGATGCTGAGGTTCAGGATATTCATTTCGAGGAGATGGTTGACGAGGTGAACCAAGAGATTCATGAAGACTCTCAGCAAATCCAACAGGGTATAGAGCAGTCTGAAAACCACACTCTATACAGGACAAAGACTAGTTTTGTTGATAGTGAAACCTTGGATGTTTCAAGTGCTGAGGCAGAAGAAGACAAGATTACGGCTGATAAAATTGTTGTAGCTGCTGGTACAAGGCCTGTAGTTCCTCCTATAGATGGTGTTGATGATGTTGATTATATGACGAGCAAGGAGGCCCTTGAGCTTGATGAGAAACCGGATGATATCGTGATCATTGGGGGAGGCTACATCTCTGCTGAACTGGCTCATTTCTACAACTCGATGGGCGTTGATATCACGATTATAGAGAGGAATGATACCATGCTGAAGTATGAGGACGGCGAGATTTCCGAGAAGTACACCGAGATTGCCAGAGAAAGGTTTGATGTAAACACAGGTTTCTCTGCTGTAGAGGTTGAAGAACTGGAAGATGACAGGATAGGTGTTGTTGCTGAAGACCAGGACAGTAATGAGAGGTCTTTTGAGGCAGATGAGCTTTTAATCGCGGCCGGCAGAGAACCCAACACCGATAGCCTTGAAGTTGAAAACGCCGATATAGAGACAGACGATAGAGGATATGTTGAGGTTAATGAATACATGCAGACCTCAGTTGATCATATCTACGCTTTAGGTGATATTGTCGGTGAACATCCTTTCAAGCATGCGGCTAACTTGGAGGCTGATGTTGCGCTTGTAAATGCCTTTGCAGGAAACAGGAAAAAGGTTGATTATACGGCAATGCCTCATGCAATCTTTACATCGCCTCAGATAGCTGGCGTCGGTGACACTGAAGAGCAGCTTTCCGAGAGAGGCGTGGACTACAAGAAGGCTAGGTATGAGTACGAGAAAACGGGTATGGGTATGGCGCTTAAGGAAGAGAATGGTTTTGTCAAGGTCTTAGCTTCTGAGGACGGAGAGATTCTTGGATGCCATATAATCGGCGCTCATGCATCCCAGCAGATTCACGAGGTACTTGTAGCCATGAGATCTGGTGATGGAAAGGTTTCGGATATCCAGGACACAATCCATATCCATCCAGCTTTGAACGAAGTTGTCCAGAGAGCCTTTAATCAGCTTTGAGGCATTTCCTCAAGGTTTTTTTGAACATATTTTGCCATCATATCCGGCTCAATATTCACTTCATCTCCTTCTTTTTTCTCTGAAAGATTAGATCTCTTCCAGGTCTCAGGTATCACGGTTACTGAAAAACTCTCCGGATTGATGTCTGTTACTGTCAGGCTTATTCCCTCGATTGTTACAAATCCCTTGTGCACTAGCAGGTTTTCGAGGTTTTCTGGCTTCTTAAACCTGAAGTTCCATCCTTCCTCCAGTTCCTCAACCTCCAGTACCTCTGTGGTCTGTTCTACGTGTCCCTGCACTATATGCCCGCTCATCCTGTCCTCAGCTTTCAGAGATCTTTCAAGGTTTATCTTATCTCCTTCAGATATAGTTGAGAACCATGTTTTCTCAAGGGTTTCCTCAGCCAGAAAGAATTTCATCTGGGATGAGTCAAAGCTCTCTACGGTGAGGCATGCACCGCATAGACATATGCTTTCACCGCAAGAAATCTCTTTAAAACTATCCGGACGCTGTATCCGGATACGTTTTCCCTCACCGGCATTTTCCACGTCGTCTACCTGTACTGTTTCTTCTATTATACCTGTAAACATGGATACCGTTCAGAAGTCTATCTTTAAACAAGTCCTTAATCTTAGTCATCATGGAATGTATCATCCAGGTCTACCTTGACCTTGTCGCCATCTTCTATACCCAGAGTCTCTCTTAGCTTGTCCTTAGCTGCTATCTCTACCACTTCAGGTCCGTAGTCCGTGACATCCATTCGCAGCACTGCAGCATCATGGCCCTGTACTGTTGCAGGGTATACATCTATACCTGAGTACTTTTTGCCTTCAAAACTAAACGAGCTGATTCTAACTGAATCTACCTGATTTAAGGCATTCTCTTACCTTTTCTTCATTGGATCTCAGGTTGAGTGTGCCCGGGAACGGCTTGAAACCTGTTATATTCTTTATCTTCCGCTGGTACTGCTTCATTCCGAGATACTCTTCAGCTACGTTCATTCCTGAGAAGACACTTCCTTCTATCTTCACATGAAGTTCTAAGTACAGATATTCAAAAGTGTAGGTTTCTGTATTTCCTGTTATGGTAGAGTTTGAGACCTTGGAAAAGGAAAGACGTGATTATGGAAACTATCCTGGTGAGAAGTTTATCGAGGTAAGTAGAAACAAGGCTATACAGGATGATGGCTCTGAAAACACTTTTCTTCAGATATCTACAGGATATTACAGCGATGAAGATCCGCAGTATAACAACAGGTTTACGGTTCCGACTGATGAGAAAGCCGTGCAACATGTCGTGGAGAAGCTTCCTGAAATATTTGAAAAGGAAAAGCAAGAATAACTGAGCTCAACAATGCTAGAGTGTCCGCCTTTCCCAATGGTTGTCTGTAATGATTCCTTTTGAAGATGAACCAAGCCTGACTGCATCCGAGGAGTATGCTCAGAGTATTCTTGAGTCAAACTGGGATCAGGTTGTCAGGACGACTCCAGGCATGCTTGAGGATCTTGAGCAGAGGTTCCCTAGAATATGTGAGATTATAAGTAGGGAGATCCGTGCAGATGCTCAAAAAGACATAGATGATGTTTTCCGTGCAGGGGTCCCTGATTTTCTTGCTTTCACTGATAAAGGGGATTATAAGTTTGTGGAGGTCAAGAAAGGTAAGGACGGTCTTAGACATACTCAGCTTGAGTGGCTTGCCGAGTTCAGAGACATTAACGCGGAAATCTGGTTTACTACTTCGGAAGAAGTTGATAGAAAGCTTGACGCTGATAGAATCAGTGCCTACACATTTCAGGACAGAAAGGGTGAGTCCTCTGAACACTGCGTGGTTGACAGTAGAGACTCCGATTTTCTGGTCGAGCTACCTAAAACTCTGGGATCTATAGTCGGTTTGGAAGACGGGAAGAGCTTTGAATGGCGTCTCAAGAGCAAAAATGAGCTCATACTAGACTCGAAATAAACTCACGAATGATAGCCATGATTTCTCCAGTGTCCATGTGTGAGATATTGTTCCTTGAAGCTTAATTGCTGAGCAAGTATACACAGTATTATGTCTCTAATAGAGAAGTTCTTCATAGGCTTTAACAACCTCATCCCTGAAATTCAGCGTTTCTTCTGTACGGCTCTTTTGCATACCTGTCTTTTCATTGTATCTACTGTCCAGAGCAGAGTGGAAGAGGTTTAGACCTGCTACGTAGCTGTCTATTTCCCTGCTTATCTCAGTTTCATCGTCTATAACATCTGCATATACTTCAAGTGCGTTGATGGCTTCAGCTACATCTTCTTCTAGGGTCTGAATACTTTCTCTAGAATCCAATTCTTGATATGATTTCAGTTCTCTTCTAGTATCTTTGAGAACATCTTGAATCAGTTCGTTTCTCCGTTCATCATCTGTAATATGAGGAATATCCTGATCTAAAAGCCGAAGTTTCTCAACCTGACTGGCTTTATGTTCATCATCATAGGATAGTATCTTATCCAGTTCTTGAACTTCTAGCCTCTTGATTTTCTGTTTAAGACTTTCTCCTTTTTTCGTAAGTACTTTTTTGGAGGCCCCATTGCTCATCATCTGCTTCACTACATAGTCTTTCTGTGGATTACCAGAGGTTATCTCCCTTTCTGATTCTTGTTTCATCAGTCTGCCTTCAGCTTCTCCTATATCCTCCGCTACATCTTCCTCCACGTTAACGACTTCATTTGCAGCCGCTAAATTATCTACATCCGTTTCAAGAACTTCTGTTCCAAGCTCCGTAAGAGTGTATGCCTCAAACACACCTTCGTACTCCGCCCTATCTAGAAATCCAGCCTCGAAGTATCTTTTTATGTCGGCAGTGGTTGTGTTTTTATTGAATATTTCAGCGATACCTCGTTTTGATGATCTAAAGTATCTTGAGCCTCTGTCTTTAAACTCCTCCAAATCGACAGTATTAGAAAACTGCTGAATGTCTTCTACCCCTATCTCTGCGTCTATCTGCTCGATCAGATCTCTGGTTTCCAGGTATTTTTCCTGCACTTGATTTCTATCTGCTTTATCTTTGAAGAACCAGTCCAAAATATTCATGATCTACATCCCTCTAAGGTTCCAGTATGTCTGGTCTGGACTCTGATGGCTATAGGCTATTTCTTCTAGTCTTCCCTTCTGTTGTGGGAAGTCAGAGTCCCCGGTTACTACCGTAAGGTTTCTGTCGGCGGCTGCGTCAGCTATTCTAGCATCCTCCAGGCTATAGCTGTCGTAGTCTTCTAGAGGAATTGGTGTTGCGATTTTTGGAAGCCATTCACTGTATTCCTCAATCAATGTATCGGAGTAATCCTTTCTATCCATAACTTCAAACAAGTTGTCGGGATACGCCACATTCAGGTCTTGCTGATCCGCAAGCGATATTATGTCTGTTATTATGTCCCAGCTGTATTCTTCTGAGTAGTTATATCTTATATCCTCGAGGTTGCACTCTTCTTTGTCTGCCTTAAAGCCGTTTTTTGTGAAGAAACCTGTTACCTTCGCATCTAGGCCTGTGTCAATGTTGTATACCGTCTTGTCTGCCGGAGCTATCAAAGCGTTATGATCAAGTAGGATACCATCCCTGATCTCATCTATATCTTTGTAGAAGCTTTTGCTTATTCCAACGTTCTGTTCATGAAGTTGTCTGTTCTCGAATATTGAATGTATGTGGTTCACAGTTTCTTGAGGATATCTGTCTGTTCTGAGCTGGTCTTCACGGTGTGAAAGAATCCTCATGTCATCTACTAGGTCTTCTGACACTAGTTCTGTTTTTTCTAAGAATTTAAGGCTTTCAAGAAGGTCTCCTTCATTGTATCCTTCTACTTCTTCTATGAAGTCTTCAAAGTCCTTGCCAGACATTGAAAATTAAATTAAAAAAGAAGTCTTATTTATGTTATTGCTTGGTGACAACTAGCCGTAGTGCTGTTCAAGGTGGTCAACTATATCGTCTGATTCAGGCATCGTCGTGTCGGTGTTGGGATCAACCAGTACAGGAACATTTGTCTGTCCTGAAACCTCCTCAACACGTGAACGGTCATTTGGGTCAACTGCCCTTGCAATAAAATCGATTCCAAGATCCGTCATTTTTTGCCGTACCTTTGAACAGTAAGGACATCCCTCAAACTGGTAAAGTTCCAACATCTCATCTGGTTTGCTCATAGATAATGAATGCGGTCCCATGATTATATATTCTTCTAAGTTTCTCTACTCAGCTAAGTTGAGAAGCTCTTTCTGATTCTCATATGTTAATAGCGATTTCACATCCTCTTTCTTCATAAAGAAACCAGTTTCGTGTTCTTTGTGTGGGTTCTGTGTGACGTCCACAGAAGCGTCCTTAGAAGCTTCCACCCTGTAGCCCCTGTACTCGCGTCTCAATTCTTGACCTTCTTCGTTGGTATATGTCCATATAATGTCTTTCTCAGGTCTTCTATATTATCTATTTTGTCTTCTTGAATACCTGCTTCTTCTCTTAGCTCCTGTTTAACGGTCTTGATATAGTCTTCGTCTTCTAGGTGGCCCTTTGGTATTTCCCAGCCTTCCCAGTTCTTGTCTCTTTTTAAAATCAGGAATCTCTTTTTGCCTCTTTTCTTTTTGTATACGACCAATGCGACTCCTTTTTCAGTTTTCATGAAAATCTGTTTTGAGTCTGGTTTTTAATCTCCTGTGTGGTTTTCTGTTTTAGTCATGACCGATCAACAGTCAAATAGTTTTTATAATTCCCTGTTTGATTTACAACTGTCAGGTGTCAAAATGATAGGTCGATTGAGGGATTTTTTCTCGAACCTGTTTAGTGCGCAGGAGGAGGACGTATCCATAGGTATATATGGGCCTCCAAATGCAGGTAAGTCAACTCTTTCAAATCAGATTTCGCTTGACTTGACTGGTGAGGAGATGAGTGACGTATCCGAGGTACCTCATGAGACCCGTGCTGTTGAGAAGAAGGAGAAGGTTGCTATAGAAGCTGACGGCCGTTCAATAGATATTAACCTGCTTGATATGCCAGGTATCACAACTAATGTAGATTTCAAGGATTTCAAGGAACATGGTATGGAGGAAGATGACGCAAAGGGCCGTGCGAAAGAGGCTACAAAAGGCATCGTCGAGGCTGTAAAGTACTTGGATGACGTGGATGCGTGTCTAGTAATCTTTGACTCCACTAAGGATCCATATACACAGGTTAATGTAACGATTATTGGTAACTTAGAGGCTAAGGATATTCCTATCCTAGTCTTAGCGAATAAGATTGATAAGGAGGATGCGGATCCGGAGCGTGTGCGTGATGCGTTTCCTCAGCACCCTGTGTTGGAGGTTTCTGCTAAGGAGGGTGAAAATATTGACAAACTTTATGAGGAGATAATTGGAAGGTTAAGTTAGATGGGAGAAGAAACTGTAAGCGGTGTCACCATTGAGTTTCTTTCCAAAAAGAAGCTTCAGGAAGATTCATTTGACGAAAAAGTTGACTCTATAATCACCCGAGTCAAGGAAAATGCTGTTGTGGTGCTTGAGGAGGGATGGAGTCCTGAAGAGGAACGCTATCTGATCGAACGTGCCATGGAAGAGGTGAATGAAGAGTTTCCTGGTATAGAGTTTCTAGGTTTGAATGAGCGTGATTCAAAGATTCATAGAGCCAAGAGAATGTTCTATGAGAAAGTTTTGAATGAGAAGTACCGTCAGGGTATTACTATAGTCGGAAACTCACGTGTCATGGAGCGTGTTAAGAAAGAGCGTGATGCGGTATCATTTCTTGCCAAACTTGAGGAAGAGGAATGAAAAACGTAATAAGAACCGAGTTCTAGTGATCTAGTGGAGGTCAGAGATTTGTGCCGCATAGGTGTATGAATTGTGGAAAGGTTTTTGACGACGAATCTGATAAGCTTATTGATGGGTGTGACTGCGGTAGCTCTCTGTTCATGTATGAAAAGGATGCAGAACCTGAGAAGTCTGAAAACGAGCTCCAGGAGGAGAAGCAGAAGGTCGAGTCTGACATTGAAAATATGATAATGGAGGGTGAAGGTGAACGTGAACATATTCAGATAGAGTTTGACCTTGACTCAATACAGGTTCAAGATGAAGGAGTCTATGAATTAAACATATCCCGTCTTCTTAATGAGATGCCTCTTATAATCTCCAAGAGTGAAGGAGTCTACCATGTACATCTCCCCTCGGCCTTCACAGGGGACAAAAAAGAGGTAGATATAACCGACCTCTGATAATCCAGTTTTTGTGAAAGGTTTAAGTTGAACAACACAAAACTTAGGGTTAAAGGAGATAAAATTAACATGATTGATACTGAGAATCAGGACGGTAAGGAAGATGTATTTGGCCTTCCGAAGATGAGTACTGAGCTTGAAATAGCTATATCGTATGTCTTATTTGTACTGGGCGTTCTGATGGTTCTTTCGGTAGTCTATCCGCTTAGATCGTTTATAAACATAAATGCCATCTATGTGGGTCTTCTAATGGTAGGTGTCTCGTACGTCTTTGCCATGGAGTCGGTTCGAGAGCTCGAGGAGAAAGATCACTTCCTTTCTAACAGGCTCATGAAGAAGAGAGATTCCTCAGACGAAGACTGAGTTGACTACTAGAGGGACAAAAATAAAACCTTTCACATCCCAGTAATTATTATGTCAGCGGAGAAAGTTGATCTTGACCTTAGCTTCTCAAATGAAGAGCTTGCAAATTTTTTGGAAAACTTTTCTGAGAAACTCAGAGATGGTGAAATCGGCCTGAGCTTTAAAGGACGTGAAGAGCTTAGGATAGAGCCTAATACTGAGAATAATGTTGAAATTGAGTTTGTTGAATCGGATATGGAGAAGATGATGGAGCTGAGAATTGATATGGCACAGGAAGACTTTGATGTCCAGGATGAGGAAGGCAGGAAGAAGATAAGTGTTAGAGTTGAGGAGTAATTTTTATTCTGCAAAGCTCTTCAATATCTTGATCAATTCCCTGTTCTGATCTATAATCTTGTCCAGCTTATCCTCGACACCTGACATATCCGTCTGAGCCTCACCTGAAGATTTGTTGAAAGGATTATCTGATTGTTTCTGCTGGGAGGATGAGCTTTGAGCACCTGAATTCGTCTCTTTGGCTTTTTGAGGGCTTCTGCTAAGGCCATCCTCCTCAAGCACTTCTATAGGTGTGTCGTCTCCTCCATCCTCTTCAGGATCTGTCTCGGACGCAGCCTCTTTCAAAGTGTCAAAGTTTCCACCTGAGCTTGAGGAAGCCTCCTTTTTTGAAGAGCTTGATTCATCCCTGACATTGTCTTTAACGTTATCGTAGTATCCCATTTTTCAGTCCTCAGAGCTTTGATATAACGGTATCAAGCTTTTTGATTATCTTCTGATTTTGCTTTCTGATATCATCTAGTTCTGTCTCTTCACTTGACGTATCTCCAACTGATTCCCTTACTGTATCAAGCTTGCTGACATCATCTTTCAACTCTCCGGAATTATCTTCAGGCTCAAGACCCATGTCGCCGATATCTGTCGAGTTAGTTGAATCATCGCTCGAGGAATCTTCTGAAAGTCCTATGGTTACTTCCTCCCGGTCTTCGTCTTCATCACTTCCAAAGAAACCCATACTAACAATTATTGAAGAAGTCAAATAAAAACCTTCGTCGAGTTAAACCATGTTTCATGCGGGCAAAGGTCAAACCAACACAGGATCCAGAGCAGCTCTCAGAGAACCTCGAAAAAAGAGTAGAAGAAGTTAAGGTGGAAGACGGCACTCTTAGCGTAGAGATTTCCGAGGAGAAGCTTGATGTACTTGAGAGAACACCTGGTGTAGAGTACTTTACAGCAGGCGGACAGGAAACTGAGGGATTAAAAGGTAGACCTGTTCAGGAAAGAGCTTATGCCCGTGTAGAGTCTAGAAGAGATTTGGCTGAGGCTGTCGCTGCCACGATACAGGGCTATGACTTGGTTGTTCTGAATACTGAGAGAGACTGGGATTTAAAGGCGTTGAGAAAGTTTAATCCTGATTTAAAGCATCTCAAGCAAGACGAGCCTATTGATATACTTGATATTGACTCGACGCTGCAGAAGGAAGATAAGAGCAGAGAATACGTAGGTCCAGACCTTTCAAACGAGGAAGTCGATGTTATCTACAGTTTTGCGTTTGCCGGTGTGGAAAAGGGTTCCTAGGGTTAAAAGATTTAAGCGAGGTTGAAATCATAGGATAGATATGGAAAAAGATGTAGATTTTGATCGTGTGGAGTATGCAACCAACCGGGAGCTGGAAAACGATGATGGAGAAAAAACCGGACACATCAAAATGTTTTCCTATGACAATGAGCTCTTCTTCTACGAGCTTACATGTCCCTACTGTGGACATGAGTTTGAGGATGAGGACGAACTTGGTTCACGTCCATGGTGGATTGAATGTCCTGAATGTACAAGATCGACTAATGTATTCAGGATAAAGGATGCTCATGACAGAAAAGTCAAGGACAGAGGTGCAGATACAGACGAAGCACCTGACGTAGATGTATGAAATATGGAGTACGTTCTCAAGATAGGAGGAAGTGTCTTAACTGATAAAAACAAAGAGAAGACTCTCTCCGAAGATTTTGACAGTATACTTGAGAACCTGAAAGGACATGAAAATGGTGTCTTAGTTCACGGAGCCGGCTCCTATGGCCATCCACAGGCCGAAAAACACGGCGTTAAAGAAGGATCTTACCAAGGAGTCCTGGAAGTCCATAGGTCGATCAGCGAGCTTAACACAGAGATACTGGAAAAACTTTCGGAAATCGGCCTAAAACCTGTACCAGTACACACATCTTCGATCGCCTACAGAGACCCTGAAACACAGTTGCATCTTGACAAGCTCTCAGGGATACTTGATGAAGGTTTTACTCCTGTACTACATGGAGACATCGTTCCGCATAAAGACAAAGGATTTACGATAATATCAGGTGATGAAATTGTTGCAAAAATTGAAAAACAATACAGCACAGGTAAAGCAGGCTTCTGCTCCTCGGTTGAAGGTGTACTCGACGATGAGGGTAACGTGCTAGATGAAATAAACTCTATGGAAGAATTTACTGACAAAGGAATGAAAACCACCGATGTCACAGGAGGAATGAAAGGCAAAGTAAAGCAGCAGATAGATGAAGGGGTCAAGGCCAGGATTTTCGGCAAGGACGGTCTTGAAGACTTTTTAGAAGATAGGAATCCAGGAACCCTAGTAAACCCATCACCTCAGTAAAAGCGGATGAGGATTGCAGCTTCGTAGACCTATCTGCCACCTATTTAATTATTAACACACCTCAACAGTTTACAGAAGATAGCTCCATTTTTTGCCTCGATGGCTCAGCCTGGCTAGAGCGGCCCCCTTGTAAGGGGCAGGCCGAGGGTTCAAATCCCTCTCGGGGCTGATTCCTTCTCTGTAGAACTAACTTGGTCAGCGATTTACCAGGAATTAAAGGTAGGTGGAGAACGATGAAACATGACACAAGGAGACCCACACAACCTATCAAGAACTCTTGAAAGATCAGTTCAGAAAATCAGTGAAACCGAAGACCTATCAAACAAGGACAAGAACCTGATCCAAAGGTTCAACGACCATCTTATCACTCAAGACCTTTCTGACTCCAGAATATCTAGGCACCTACAGTGCATCAGGATAATAGGCGAGGCCACAGACCAAGACCTACTCTTGGATACCAGGTCACAGATAAACAGGGTTGTAGGTATAATTAACAAGAACAACCTGAAGGAACAGAATCTTTCCGATTCCACTAAGGCGGAGTACAGGAAGACATTGAACAAGTTTGTCGGCGGATTTCTAACCTCGATGAGAAAGGAGATAGACGGCTTAGACAATGATATGGATGGAAGGAAGCTTATGAAGGGAATAACATCGACTGCACCTTCCACCAAGCCTGATCCTGATCAGCTGCCTACACCCAATACCGTGAGATCTCTAGTTGAGAATGCAAACAACAAACGGGATAAGGCGATGATCATGACCCTATGGAGTACAGGCGGAAGAATCGGTGAGATACTTGGCTTGAAATGGAAGGACATAAAGTTCAAGCGAAGGAAGTCCGAGGAAATAGTCCAAGTCACATTCAAGGATACCAAGACAGGTGTTGACAGGAAAGTACCTTTCAGAGGTGGTATAACCTTCCTGGCTGAATGGAAAAGAGAAAGCAGTGAATCAGATAATCCGGAAAGCTTTGCTTTCCACAACCTCAGAACCGGCGAACAGATAGGATACAAGTCTTCTAGAAAAGTAATTCAGAGAGCTGCCAGTAATGCAGATCAAGAGTTTGAGAGGAAGCTAAATCCTCATGCTTTCAGGAAGGCTAGAGCTACTTTCCTGGCGGCTAAAGGAATGAATCAGGCTACTCTGTGTGATTACATGGGATGGGTTCAGGGAGTGATCAGGCAGCTGTCTACATAGGACTGGCTGAAAGCGACAAGGAGGATTCCATACTGGAGCTTGCTGGTCTTGAAGTGAATGATGAAGAGGAGAAAAAGGATCTTGATCCTGTAAGATGTACCGAATGCAGTGAGCTTAATCCGTTTCTGGCCGAGACGTGTAATGGCTGTGGCAAGGCTTTGGATTCAGGTGATCTCTATGCACATATGGAGATACAGGATAAGAAAGATGAGTTCAAGAATCAGGTGATTATGTCAGAGACCAAGTTCACACCTGAAAACATTAATGAAAAGGCTAAGGAGTTTGTTAGAGACGAGCTTGATCTGAGCTAGTAACTGTACTCCATGTTTTCTTCCTCTTTCTTCCTTATCGATTCTGTAGAACTCTATGCATCTTCTGCTCATGCTTGACCACTGGTCGTCTTGGGTCATTTTGGTTCTTCTGTTTCTCCATACTTTCTTGAACTGCGGATTTACTGTGTATAGCTTGTCTGTGTTTCCTTTGTTTGGTGGTCTTGTCCCTGATAGACCGTTTTCTACGAGCGCGGTTAGACCCTTTTTTACACTGTAATATGATGGATGGTCGATATCTTCATCCTGTAGAATATCCTGTAGTTCGTCATAGTCAGCTTCTACATCCTCTAACCCGTTTTCTAACTTGTATATTCGCTCTGAAACCCTGTTCCATACTTCACGTGCAGAGATTGCCCCGGAAGATAGCAGTACCTCCAGACATCTTAATTCTGTATCTGTTAGCATATCTGGGATAAAATCAAGGTCCGATTGCTGTTTTACTGAGATTTCGTTCCATTTTACCTGTTGAACATCTATAAACAGGTTTTCCTGCTGGTCAATATCCTTTGAGTCATTCATATGAAGCAATATTAAGCCATATTCACAGAAACTTATTTAAACTTCAGAGCCAGAGTGAAGGATTGAACTCTTAATTTATGGCAATACGATTGAATTCAGGAAGAATCAGCAGCTCAATACCCGAAGAATGGAGTCACGGTGAAGATTTCTCTGTGGGGTTGAGAGCTATATGAGTCTTCCAGAACCAGCACAGCGAATAGAAGACACGGAAAACCTAGATAAAGCACTTCAAGACCTTCTGCAATACCACATGGAGAGGTTGAAAAGTTGAGAGAGACAAATGGTCTCGGGCTTCCAACCGCAGATATAGCAGGTGAAGTATAATGGATATACTTGAGGATAAGTACAGGTCTGAGGAATTGTTCGGTGATTCCAAGGAAAATCTTCAGCAGATACCAGCACGGTTTTCAAGCTCTACATTAGGCAGGATAGAAGATATCTCTGAGGCACATGGAATCAGCAAAGCCAGTGTAATACGGAAGCTAGTCAGCCTGGGGCTAGAAAAGGTGAAGAACCTGTGAACAACCAGCTTCCATCGCTATCTATTGTTGTTCTATTGAGGAAGCCAACCATGCGTATATACGCTGCGGAATCTGTCTCCGAAGTATTAGGTGGCAGTGTGGTGATAAAATGCCTGATGTAAAGAAGAGAAAGGTGATGGTGAAGGCTGCAAACAGTAATCCAGGCTCGCCTCCATACAAACACCTTGATACCTTGGTATTCCCAGAGAGAATCACCTACGTAGAAGATGAGGTAGATCTTATTTCCCTCCTATATCTGGTTTACAGACGGGAAATGAAGGTCTGTCTTCAGATGAGTCATGATGGATTTACAACCGTATACAAGGGGCAGATCAAATTGAAGACCGGAGAAGACAGTAAAGGGAATAAGTACCTTCAAAGCATACTGTTCAGGTCAATGGAAGAGAAGATGCATTATCACCTAGGTGTTGATCCGGTTCATCCCACGGTTGAGGAACACAATCGCTGGC
>KB659971.1_pt52 | contig 14045 bp, 13 predicted proteins | sample 558768 | NCBI scaffold set KB644980.1 | reverse complement strand
GACACCGATATCAAATAATGCCCTTCGATCCGGCATCTGTCCACGCATCCGAATAATCGCACCGAGCGTCCCAAAGGGAAATATGAACGGAATAACATACGGGAGTGACACGTTAACACCATGATATCTCCCCATGACATAGTGACCAAGCTCATGGGTGGCGAGAACACCAAGGATAGCTGCAGTAAATGGCCACGCCCGCAGCACTGTCAGTGGATTTGCGATGAGATCTGATGGTGGAATATAATACCATGTGATTGCACCGACAAGAAGCGTCGAAACAATCGTTGCGAGAAACAGAAGCATATTCTTCCACGGAAATCCATCGATACCAGTGTCGATCGGACGCGCAACAACAATATCTTCACGCGTTTCTGTGGATGCCAGTTCAATCTCATAGCCCGCCTCGCGGAATGCTGGCCATGCCTCACGAATTAACATCTGCTCAGGCACGAGCGATTCGCCGTAATAGAGAATACGGTCGCCGTCCCGCTGTGTCTCATAGAGATGAAAGACCGATTGGAGGGCGTCGACCGGCGGGTCCACTGCCGGATCGAGTGATTCCATTATGAGTAAATATGATACAGGGACCAATAAACCTCTTGACTACACCGTGATTGAAACGGCTACAACGCGTGAGGTTGTCCGTGTGACGGTAGCATGATTGACATCCTCCTCCGCGTAAACACAGAGGAATCCTAAGCGTGAGCGTGAGCAGTGGAGATTGCAGGTTTGCAATTCCACCGAACCCCAATACGGTAAGAATCCGTATGGGGTTCACGGACTGTCGCGGGTAGAGTGAAGTGGGACTGTTGGTGTCGAGAGTGCCACATCTCAGCCCCCGGTACTCCTATCCTCGGTCATGTTCGGACTCCCAACGTTGTTTTTGCCCAGGGAGTCCGGCAGACCTCAACGGACTCGGAGTTACTTTGTGTGGTGCGTACAGTAGTCGGGCACTGCGTCGGTTCATTGTAGGAACCGACCGTTCACCCAACTGGTTCCGATTACTGTCTGATTGCTTGAGGCGGACAGGCCGCCATCGTCGGACTGGCAGGAATCACTCCGTTCTCAGCCTGATTCCTCCTTATATGGAGGAGTTCCTATCACTTTCAGTGACGGATTGTCACTCTCAGCGTGGCTATTGCAGCGCAGATTGACTCTCAGTTGTCGGATTCATCCTGCGGCTGAACCCGCAGGGATTCTCCTTGATCCTTATAAACTCAGAATTATTAAAATGAACAGCACTCTGTCTCAATACACCCACTGTTAGTCACGGTGCACGCAGTAAGAACAATAATGTGCCGGAGATCAGTGGTTTCAATCTCATCCGGATAATTGTGATGTCAATTCAAGTACAGACGCAGTCACTGGCCGTGACTGTAGGCGTTCAATGATGATTAAGCAGTCTCAGCAGTCGTTTCGACCCGCCAGGTGGTTGCACTTGTATATGACCATTTCTCGACGGTCAATTCAGTCGCGGAGTCACGAAGCTTCACCATGAGTGCACCAATTTCCTTAGCCGAGAGCCCAACCTCATCGGCGATAAATTTCGATTTGAAATACATCTCGCCATCCTGTGCCTTTGAGACAAGATAGTTCTTCAAACGCTCTTCTTTTGATTGATCCTCGTCCGCATCTGTGGAGGGTGTTGCAGTTGCGCTCATCGATAATACAACTTCATATTACCCCCCTGGAAATATATATGGATAAGACCGTTCGATAAAATTCAGTTTTATTTACGATATGAAAAGAGGATTTACCTCTCTTTAAGAGAGATTTTCTATCCGTTTGACTTTTTATTATTGTTTTTGACTGTTTATTTCTGGTCTCAGTGTACAAAATTAATCCGATACTAATAATAACATGCCCGACTGTCATCAGACGATCACAGTGATGAGTTATCCATATCAGCGGTTGGCACCGTGACCAGTCTAGATACGAAGCTACACTGTTTAGATGTGAATCGCCAGTCTCAGTATTCCATTTCAGTTAACAGCTGTTGGGACTATGGTTTTTTACTCCAGACGAAACAGTCACGTGTGCGTTCCAAGCCAGATGAGTGTGGGTTCGGATATGAACATTGGTCGTGTTACCACCGACTGTTACTGTCTGTAGGTTCTCGATGGGTCACCCTATCAACGCTCACTGCGGTGTTCGATAAAAGGGTATATTAATTTCGCTCATGAACCCAGAAGTCCTCCTCGATAGTTGTTTCATGTTTAAAAATCGGGACCTCGGCTTTCAATCGGTCAATTCCATCCGAAACTGTCTCAAACGCTTCCTCTCGATGCCCGGCTAAGACGACGACAAAAACGATGTCTTCCCCATTGTTGATTACACCCGTCCGATGGAATAACTCGACCGCATAGACACCATCTCGTTGAGTTAATTCAGATTCAATTTTGCGCATTCGGTCATCAGCGACTGAATCATACGTCTCAAATCGAAGGCGAACCGTCTTTGGGTCATCATCAGTGTCACGTGCTCGCACACGTCCAGTGAAGGTGGCAATTGCACCAGCACGGTCTGCATGCGAAGACGTTTTGACTCGTTCGATAAGTGTCGACAACGCTATATGCGGTTCAGCAGTCTCAACCGCAGTAACGACCTCCTCGGTATCAACCGTTGCTGCTGTTTCGGCAGTGAGAACGACATGACTCGAGTTAGGGTCAATATCTGTTACCGCGGTATCGAGCAATACCGTGGGTATACGTGCATTTGATGAACCGATAACGAGTGTATAATCGACTGTCGTCGAAAGTTCATCAAGGATATCGACCACATCATAGCTTTCTCCACTCGCATGCCAGCGACCATCATCTGCAAGGTCATATCGCGTCGTTATACTAGACGATACATCGTGAGCAGTAGTGACTGTCCGTTCTGGTATTTTCTCTGTCTGGATAATGGCAACCGTGCCATCAAGTTGAGCAGCAACGTCATCGCAGAGCGTCTCTGCATCGCGCCCAAGAATCCCGAGCACCTGCATAACTTCTTTCCGGTGACCAATCGGTTTCATCTTATCGGCGCATCCGTTCAAATTACACTTCTGACGTGCGCAACATCCACCATGGTATGAATATTACTCAACTAAGAGAGCACTCAGCCTCCGTCCACAGGTACACGGACAATCGGAATACCCGAGTAGGGCAGAGATAGAGTGTGTCCGCATACGCCTCAAATACTCACGTTAGAAGATGTCTATGATTACACGTAGTTGTCGAGTTGCATAGGGCACAGTCCAAATCACAAGCTCTTCACGACGACCGGACAGTGAGAGAGCCTGCAGTGGACTCATGATGTCGTGCACACGGGGTCAGACTCGAAGCTAATCGACTTCGCATATATCCACACATAACAAACGGTACATTACCGTGTCGAGAAGTCAAACGCGAACTCGAGATTCTCGAACATCACTGTGACAGACAGAGCATCCACTACGTTGAAATGCCTGTTCAGGGCACGACAAGTGAGTAGGCAGGAGTATCCAGTTGATAACTCTTAAGCCCGATTCGAAGCAACCACATTCAATGAGAGTTGTCGTCTCCATCGGCGGGAGTGTCCTTGCTCCTAATCTCGATGCACGACGCGTTGAGGACCACGCGGCGGTTGTCGAGACGCTTGCCGAGGCGGGATGTGATATCGCAGCGGTCGTCGGTGGTGGTGGTGTTGCTCGTGACTACATTGGGACTGCCCGGGAGTTAGGTGCGAACGAGGTACAACTTGACCAGATTGGCATCGACGTCACACGAATTAATGCACGGTTACTCATTGCCGCACTCGGACCGCGTGTTGACCCGAAGGTCGCACGAGATTATGAGGATGCGGGTGATGCTGTGCGACGCGGCGATGTATCGATAATGGGAGGTATTATGCCAGGACAAACGACTGACGCAGTTGCTGCTGCGCTTGCTGAATACGTTGATGCTGACTTGCTCGTGTATGCAACAAGCGTTGACGGCGTATATGATGCTGACCCAAGTTCACAGGATGGGGCTCAAAAATATACACAGTTGCTCCCGACTGAGTTAGTCGACGTCGTTGCGCCAATGAGTCGAGATGCTGGTGCGTCTGCACCCGTTGATCTCCTTGCAGCAAAGCTTATTCAGCGAGCAGGGATGCGAACAATTGTTCTTGATGGTGCTGACCCACAGCATATTAAATCAGCCGTTCTTGATGGTGAGCATAACGGAACAGATATCGTTCCTCCCGACGCGACGGACGATTTAGCAACATGGGTTCGTGCTGAACGATAACTACCGATGAATGATGACACACAGACCACTGCGACGGAGGATGTTGAGCAAACAGACAAATCACGAACACAAACACAGACACAAGCATTTTGGGCTGCAGCTGCTGCCGACGAAATTGAGGAAACTAATCCGACCGACCCGATTGTAATCAAAGGTGGCGTGTCACCATCCGGAGTTGCACACCTCGGAAATTTCAATGAGGTCATTCGAGGGTACTTTATCGCCGAGGTACTCCGAGAACGTGGTCATGAGGTAAGACAGGTATTCACCAGTGATGATCGCGACCCGCTGCGGAGTCTTCCACAACGACTTGCTGATGCTAGCGGTGAGATTGTCGGGTTAGGCGATGTCGATGCCGGCGCTCTCGGTCGAAACCTGGGGCGACCGTACACTGACATTCCCGATCCGTTTGGCGAGTCAGAGTCATACGCCGCTCATTTCACAAAATTGTTAGCAGCTGACGCTGACCGTCTAGATATCCCGGTCGAGATAATCTCAAATACTGAATATTATCGAGAGGGAAAATTTGAAGAGGCAATTACGTGTATCCTTGCGAATATTGACACCGCGCGTGAAGTGCTTAGTCAGTATCAATCAAAGGTGGATGCGGATTATGTTCCATTCAATCCATTGTGTCAAAATTGTGGGAAAATAACAGAAACAGTCACTGATATTGATATTGACACGCAGACGGTCACATATCGGTGCACCGATATGACTGCTGGTGAAAGAACGATCGAAGGGTGTGGACATGAGGGCACAGCAACGTTCCGGGAGGGAAAGCTCCCGTGGCGGTTCGAATGGCCTGCACAATGGCAAATTCTTGATGTCGACTTTGAGCCGTTCGGGAAAGACCACGCTGAGGGGTCATGGCCATCCGGGGAAGATATCGCGAACACTGTTCTCGAAACAACCCCTCCTGTCCCGATGGTATATGAATGGTTCACAGTCAATAACGAGTCATTATCTTCATCAACGGGACACATAGTCACGATTACTGAGCTCCTGACGCTGCTTGAGCCAGCTGTTATTCGATATTTCTTTGCACTTGATCCACGGCGGGCGCGCGATCTTGATTTAACGAATCTTGATCAGCTCGTTGATGACTTTGATCGATTCGAGCGTGCGTACTTCGAGGGGGTGAACGATGAGTCGGTTAATGCATTTGCTGAACAGGCATATCCATATGTTGTCGAAACAATTGATCCAGACCGTGTACGGCTTCCATATACATTTGCGGCGGTGCTCGGGATGACAGACGACCGGTCATTGCAGATTGAAATGGCACGGAATGAAGGGCATATCGATGCGGAAACGCCCGAGTGGGCGATTGATGATGCACTCAACCGTGTGGAGAAAGCCCGTAGATGGGCGGAACGAATGGACAATACATATAATTATCAATTACAGGAGACCCAACCAGCTATCGACATCGACCCAGCGTCGGATACAGCAAAGGCTCTTGATACGCTTGCAGGAGTCGTTGCAGAAGGAAGTGATGGTGAAGAGATTCAAGCGGCAATCTTTGACATCGCACGGGATTATGATATCCCTGTAAGTGAGTTCTTCGAGGTTGGGTATCAGTTGTTTTTCGATCAATCAGAAGGTCCTCGCCTCGGTGAGTTTCTTGGAGAACTCGATACTGAGTTTGTCGTGCAGCGTCTTCGCCGCGAGGGATGAATTGATTTATTGATAAGAGCTGAAATTAGAATATACGGTTGACTCGCTCAACGAGACAGTATCACAGATCCAATATTTGTTCTCATGAACATACTGTATTATCGCGCTCACTTACAGAGGATAATGAACACATATACAATTGAGATCACGTCGATATATGAAAGTCAGAAGTTGAGCATTCAAAGTTCATTATCCTCGATAGCATCGGCAATAATCGTGCCAACAACAGCAAGTTGGGGGTCGATCTGAGTCGTAAACAACTCAATGCTAAATTGATCACGAATCGAAAGTGCGCCTGTAACTATTCCCGCCTGGGTCCCACTCGATGCAATAATCTCACATGAGAAAGGCAGGATGCTGGTGAGGAGACGACGTGCAACCGCTACAGGAAGTCTATCTTCTCGCAGTGTCGCAACGATATTACCATTATCGTCGGAGAGTGTATACTCATGACGGAGACACGAGATTATTTGACGTCGAACAGTCCCAACTCGTTCACCGGTCTGTGCATCGATGATGTCGTATGTGTTTACATCATCACCGGTCTTCGTCAGCGTTTCTCGCACACCAAACCGATCAGTGCCTGTTTGTGGATTACTGAATCGAAATTCCTCGTTCCGTGGGGATTGCTTAGACGCAGTCTTGAGAATCGGAGTCTCATTCTCATACACACGGTATTCTGTCCTGAAGCCAAGTCGTCGGTGTACCTCATAATAGCGACTCTCAAACATTACGGTGGGATGATTCTCGTTAATATAAACATTCTCGTGTAAATCATGCTCACGCAGTGCGCACCGATTACATCGACAGGCTGAGTAGAGCAAGTATCTTGACGTTCGTCTATCACTCACGGGCAGTGCGAGAGTTATATTATCTGTCGTCTGTCGTCTCTCGTCTCTCGTCTCCTATTTCCTGTGGTGAACGATTGCGGATTGATTATGTGATGATGTGATGAACGTATAACTGATGTTATCAACATGAAGACTGTCGATGCTGAGTATCGATATTTTCTCCCCAGATATGGTTAATACGAGCTCCTCGTCAGTCGATAATATCACCTATGTGGATAGAAACGATACTGAAGTAGAATGACTAACCCGAACGCATTTCCCCACAGCACGCCTTTTTTACTGTGATGAACACGCTTCTATGGGTGCTTGTTGGTCTTGCTGCATACTCAGCAGGCACATTCTTTCTCTCTCAGCGTGGACTGCTACCAAAGTTCGTTCAGGTACAAGGACCATTCACGACAATTCATACCCAGCGTGGGCGAGAATTTATTGAGTGGATTGCGCAACCGAAGCGGTTCTGGCGGGCATGGACGAACTTCGGTGTCGGCACAGCACTTGTGATTATGGTCGGAATGTTCGCGTTCTTACTGATCCAGGGAATCTCAATCCTCCAAAATCCGCCGGCACCATCGGCGGTAAATCAGCCAGAAAACTTTCTTGTTATTCCAGGCGTGAATGATTTCCTGCCACTTTCGGTTGCTCCAGAGATCATTTTTGGATTGCTCGTTGGATTGGTCGTCCATGAGGGTGGTCACGGAATACTCTGTCGAGTTGAGGGGATTGAGATTGAGTCAATGGGGGTGTTTCTCTTAACAATCATACCGCTTGGCGCATTTGTCGAACCGGATGAAGAGAGTGAGCGGCTTGCGAGTCGGGGGGGACGGACACGGATGTTTGCAGCAGGAGTCACAAATAATTTTGCGATCACGATTATCGCGTTTGTCCTTTTATTCGGTCCGATTATTGGGAGTATTGCTGTTGCACCGGGATTGGCTGTCTCTGGGGCATATGATGAATCACCAGCAGCAACAGCAGGAATCGAGCAAGGGGATCGGATCACGACTGTTGCTGGAACACCGATTAGTAATGAAAGTGAGCTCAATGGTGTCTTAGCAGAAACGGACGAACGCCAGGTTACCGTCGGAATTAACGACGGTGCGAGTGCAGCAAAGCGGGAACCGCAGACAGTCACCGTCGAACGAGAATTGATTGTTGCTGGGTCAGTCGGAGGAAATCCGGCGGGGATTAGTGTTGACACAGAGGGAGACCCGATTGGCGTTGAGGCTGTAAATGGCACTGCAGTCTATACGCAAGCAGGATTTGCGAATGCAGTTGGAACAAATCGGTTTATTGAATTGACGACGACACGCGGAACAACAACAATCCCAGCTGGGGCATATCTAACACGAGTTGCGTCTGATGGACCGCTTGCTCAGGCTGGGGTTCCAAGCGATCCCGGGGTGATCGTGACCGCAATCGATAATCAGCGTGTTGTCTCTTCGAGTGAATTGACGAAGGTATTGGATACAACACAACCGGGTGAGGAGGTCATGGTTGAGGCTGTCGTATCGGGGGAGCTAAAGGAGTATACTGTTCGTCTTGGTGAGAATCCACAGGATGGAAGTGGCTTCTTGGGTGTGAACATTTTCCCAGGGACAAGCGGGTTGTTGCTAACAGATTTTGGTGCACAATCATATCCTGCTGGAACATATCTTGAATTGCTTGGCGGAGAGGGTGGTCCCGGCGCCATTGGTCTGAGTGGAACGATCGCTGATTCCCCACTTGGAGCGGTATATGTATCGCTCGTATTACCTCTTGCATCTGTTGTTCTTGGCATTCCAAACTTCCCAGGGTTCACCGGAGCGGTGCATAATTTCTATACAATTGCTGGTCCGCTTGAGCCGATCGGGAGTGGGGTATTCCTCATAGCGAATATCGCCTTTTGGACGGCATGGATCAATCTCCAACTGGGGATATTTAATTTCATTCCCGGACATCCACTTGATGGAGGACGCATTCTTCGAACAAGTGCTGAGGCGGTTGTGTCGCGATTGCCACTACCAGCCAGCGGAAAGCGTCGATTGGTTCGAACAATTACGACAAGCGTTGGAATAATAATGCTTTTGTCATTATTACTGTTGGTGTTCGGTCCGACAGTGCTCAGTGGATAGATAATCGCTCTCTCGTTGAGACAGTGATTCCATTACACTACACTACACAGTGGTATTGAAATATTGGTATTCTTTTAGTTAGGACAGTGCTCTCTGCTCCATGGGTGCACATGACGTCGGTAGTCGTTGCACATTCGTGGTTGTAAATGTTGCATACCTCGGAATACAGTGTATCATCGAGGAATGAACTTCCGATCATTCGACTACTTGTTTTCCGTTCAAATCGTCAGTGAAGACTCTATTGACATCCTCCCCACTGTGGATAACGAGACATTATCCGTGTACTCTCACCAGAAGCCAATGAAAAAGAGTGTAATCAAAGAGGATGAGTTAATGACTCGCAACGCACATACAGATGGCGGTTGAACATATGAGTATGCCAGAGGTCCCGCCGACTGACGAGGGCTGGTTCGTCCTACATGATTTTCGTACGATTGATTGGGATGCGTGGCGCGACGCACCAACACACCGTCAAGAGGCTGCAATCGGTGATGGTGTTGAATATCTTCGAAAATATGAGGCGATTGCCGACGCTGAAGAGGGCTCCTCAGCCGTGTTCTCTGTGATTGGACATAAAGCTGACATCCTTATCACACATCTCCGACCAACGCTTGATGCACTCTCACAGGCTGAACGTCAATTCGAGCAAACAACATTTGCTGGCTTTACAACGCAGCCAACATCATATGTTTCTGTTGCAGAGATATCGGGATATACAACACCCGAATACTTTGAGAATCCAGATGCCGCAGATGAGGGACTCCGGCAGTACATGCAAGGAAAGTTGACACCCGAGATACCTGAGAAGGATTATGCCGGGTTCTACCCGATGTCGAAGCGTCGGGGTGAGACACACAACTGGTATGATCTCCCGATGGATGAGCGAGCGGAAATGATGGAGGCTCACGCTGAGACTGGAAAGGAATACGCAGGGAAAATCAAGCAAATCATCGCGTCCTCGGTTGGGTTTGATGATTATGAGTGGGGAGTGACGCTGTTCGCCGATGATCCAACGGATATCAAGGATATCGTGTATGAAATGCGGTTTGATGAGGTGTCTGCAAAATATGGCGAATTTGGGACATTTTATATTGGACGACGCTTCCCACCAGCTGACCTTGGTGCACTTCTCGAAGGACAGGCGGTCCCGACAGTCGAACAGGACGTTGACGCGCCAACAGCACATGGTGAGGCACACGGACATGCCCATGGGGACTCTCCACACGGAGGCGGAGGCGGAGGAAGTCATGGCTCTCCTGGACAGTCACCTGGCGGTGCCAGCGCCGGCGGGTCGACGCACAGGACAGAAGATGCAGACCACAGCAGCTCTGGACCTCCCGCGAGCGCGGAGACGGCACAATCAGACACAAGCACAAGCACTCGCGGTGACGCTCAAGATGGCGAAATACGTGAACAGTTGGCGAAGTATGATATTTATGCAGGACAGCCACACGGCGAAGATGTCTATGCGACGGTTCTATACTCACAGGCGGACACCGATGAGCTGTTCTCAGAGGTTGACGGACTGAGAAAGAATTTCGACCATTATGAGACACATGTCAAAACGGCGGTATACGAGGCTCGCAATCGCCACCGAAATGCTGTTGTCAGTATTTGGGAGACACAATCGGCCGCAGAAACAGCAGCCGGATTTCTTTCGGAGTTACCTGACATTGTCTCACGGGCGGGCGAAGAATCAGGCTTTGGAACGATGGGGATGTTCTATACAGTCGAACCAGAATATCGCGGCGAATTCAATGAGACCTTTGATACTGTTGGGGGAATCCTCGCTGAGATGGACGGGCATCAACAGACAGACCTGATGATTAATCTTGAAAACGAGAATGATATGTTTATTTCCAGCCAATGGGATGCCCGTGAGGATGCAATGAACTTTTTCCGGTCGGATGAGTTCAGTGACACCGTCGAATGGGGACGTGACGTGCTTGCTGAGCGCCCACGACATGTGTTTTTAGCCTGAGTGGCTCAGCCGTGTGTGTGACATAGCACCTCTACAGATAACCAAGGCGAGTGACTCGGGGCTTGGGCGTGATCCTGAGAAAGCTCACACCTACTCTGAGTCTGAGTCTAAGTCTCACCTCCGGTTCCGGTTCCAGTTTCAGTTTATCATTATTAAGCAGATTAAATAATCAATCTGAGGACGCTGTATTTCTTGAATCACTCGTCGCTCGTTTATTAATTCCAGCGGCACGGATATCCTCACCATCAACAGATGAACGAAGTTGATCCATTCCATCGTCGCGATCGATACCAAAGTTCTCTGCGTACAGTGATGACACCCGAGAGAGTTCTTCGGCTGAGAGTTTTGGAACATCAGAAGCAGCCGCCCACGCAGTGATGTCCTCGCGAGTGTGGAAGGTTGGTGTCACTGTTGCAACTGCATCATGGCTGAGGAGATATGCAATTGCAGCTTGACCCATGGTCCGGTCACCATCACGTTCGAGAAATCGAAGTGTCTCAATTTTGTCCCAGCCAGTCTCATACCATGCATCCGGTCGAAATCCACGATGATCATCAAGATCGTACCCTGTTTCAGGTGTTACTTGTTCGTTGAGAAGCCCCGATGAGTGAGGAACACGTGGGATGAGACTTGTTGTGGCGTTCGTTTCTTCGATCGTGTCAAGAAAGTGATTACCGACATCTTGCTCGAAAAGATTCCAGACAAGTTGTACTGAATCAAACTCTTCAGTGATAGCTAGATCGCCCTCGGCAAGCCACCCGATTGAGGGACCAAGTGCCCAGCCAATCGCATCAACGAGTCCTTCCTCACGCAGTTCATCAAGCGTTTCGAGCACATCTGCATCAACCTCATCGACATTTGCATTGTGTAGTTGTAAGACGTCGATATACTCCATATCAAGCCGGTCAAGGCTCCGACGAGTTGCGTCCCGTATCCACTCACCTGTTATCTCTTTTGGTAATTCGCCATGACCTGCTTGTGGATTATTATAAAAGTCATAGCCGACTTTTGTTGCAACAGTGACGTCATCACGATATGGTGTCAGCGCCTCACCAAGAATCGATTCACTATCACCGTGACCATAGACATCACCCGTGTCAAAGTATGTGATGCCCTGATCAACAGCATGGTGTAAAAGTTCAATTGAGTCGCTGCGGGTGCGATCACCCCACCAGTCGGTTCCGACGACCCATGCACCGAATCCGACCTCGCTAACTTCAACACCGGAATTGCCCAGTGTTCGATAGTGCATATCAAACCAATGTATGCAACTTACTTAGCCATTCTTGTATCGTTCGCACACAAGCGGACACACGGATATGTCGATTGCATACTCGCTTCGGTGTAAAGAATACGTTATTCGACCCAATAGTGTAGATGTGGAGACGGTGTTAAGTTGAAATCAATAATCAACGCATTCTGAGATGAATGAAGATGGTTGTCGAAGAAATGCCAAGGGACAAACGTCACGTTCTCATACATCAGTTAATGAGTGAGTCGAACGATGCATCTGCGAACCGGACGTTAACAATCGCCGTTGTTGAAGACACGCACGCAAACGAAATCCCGGACAATATCGATGCTGACCTTTATACGACAACACGTCCGGAATCATCGTTTACGGAGTTTTCAGCTGCCCCTGACAGCGACTTAGCAGACGCACTGAGACGAAACGGATTCGATGTCTAACCAGACTAGACTATCGGTAACTAATGAGGTTACTAACTTCGACAGCAGACGGCTTAACTTAGCATTCAGGTAGTCTGACATACGCCAGGTTAAATGATAACAGCGGTGTTAGCAGTTGTCTTGAGTCAAAGTCGCTATCGGAAATATTCGTTGTAACCGTGACAAGATATATGTCCGCCGAGAGAGGGTTTGAAACTGCGCCGACCGGGAATCGAACCCGGACCGCGGGCTTGGGAAGCCCGAGTCCTACCATTGGACCACCGGCGCGAGAGGTGCAGTATAACGTCATATATGAATTGTTCATACATTAATGTTAATTGTGACGGTTAGATCACACCCAGACACTCCCGATCCCGAGCATGATCACAATGGTAACACTCAATAACCGGTGTTAACACTCGATATCAGATTTTCAAGATTTAGTCATGAGCAACAGGAAATAGATATTAATCCTCTGGTAGTGTATAATTCGTTGATGAGTGCACAACAGTCAGTTCTCTCGACGGATGCACCGCTTGATCTCCGATTATCACCGGAGGAACTCGACGCGATTGAATCGCATGTAAGTCAGTTCATTGCTGATATGGTCGATGATGCAGGTGTTGACGGTGCTGTTCTTGGATTATCAGGAGGAATCGATAGCACAACAGTCGCGTACATGGCGGTCGATGCACTTGGTGCAGAGAACGTACATGGGCTTGTGATGCCAAGTGAGGTCAGTGATGATTCGAACATGAGTGACGCTGAGTGGGTCGCAGAAGAACTTGACATTCCATATGACGTGATTGAGATCCAGCCAATCGCTGAATCATTTTTCGAGGCAGTCCCAGAGGCTGCAGATGATCAAATGGCTGCTGGGAATGTCTACGTCCGAACTCGAGCAGTTCTTAATTACTTTATCGCAAATCATGAAAACAAAATTGTCCTCGGAACCGGAAATCGGTCGGAGGCATTGACTGGATATTATACAAAATACGGTGATCAAGCAGTCGATTGTAATCCTATCGGGAATCTGTATAAACAGCAGGTAAGACAGTTGGCTGCATCGGTCGGGGTGCCTGAGGAATTAGTCATGAAGACACCATCCGCGGGTATGTGGGTTGGACAGACTGATGAGGAAGAACTTGGATTAGGGTATGATACTGTCGATGCGATTCTTGCAGTACACGTTGATGGGCCATTATCAATCGATGCAACTGTCCGACAACTTGATGTGACAGCTGAGGATGTCACTCGGGTTGTCGAGCTATATGAGAAGAGTGAACATAAACGACAGATGCCACCTGCACCATCACCACTGTCTCTGTGAGTGCACCACAACCTGCACCTACTTAACAGTCGTTGGCAATATGATCAGTGTTTATCCGAAACCACACTAACTTCGACTAGAACGCCCGGTGACGCGTTCCACTTCGGATACAGAAAAAATGGGTTGATTAACAATGATAGAAATTGAGTCATCAAATCGCCTGTGCGA
>KB659972.1_pt347 | contig 14109 bp, 9 predicted proteins | sample 558768 | NCBI scaffold set KB644980.1 | reverse complement strand
GAGGAGAAGTCAGAGCGGCTCGACGAGGCGGTGACCGAGACGATGGCGACGACGACATCGGTATCGTGGTGATGCACGACGACGATATCGACGTGCTCTCGCGGAGCGTCCGGGAGTCGGTCGAGACGAGCGTCGAGCCGGTGGTGGTGACGCTTGGCGGCGGGACCGGAAGCGGTAACTTGCGCGAGCAGATAAAACGAGCAATCGGAATCGACCTGATGGACGAAGATACATGAGCAAGACAACAGACCCAGACGTCCAGAACGAGGGCGTCATCGAGAGCGTGAGCGGCCCAGTCGTAACAGCAACCGACCTGGACGCGCAGATGAACGACGTTGTCCGGGTCGGCGATTCGGAGTTGATGGGCGAGGTGATCGAGATCGAGGGTAACGTGACCACAATCCAGGTGTACGAGGAGACCTCCGGTATCGCACCCGCCGAGCCGGTCGTGACGACAGGTGCACCGCTGTCGGTCGATCTCGGGCCGGGGATGCTGGACGCCATCTACGACGGTGTTCAGCGCCCGCTGCGCGAGCTTCAGGAGCAGATGGACGGTGCCTTTCTCGATCGCGGTGTCGACGCGCCGGGTATCGAGATGGACAGGACCTGGGAGTTCACCCCCGAGGTGGAGCCGGGTGAGGAGGTCGGTCCGACCGACATCGTCGGAATCGTGCCCGAAACCCAGAGTATCGACCACAAGGTGATGGTCCCGCCCGACTCGGAGGGTGGCACCGTCACCGACACCCGGTCGGGTGAGTTCACCGTCCAGGAGACGGTGGTCGAACTCGACACGGGCGAGGAGATACAGATGCACCAGGAGTGGCCGGTGCGGACCCAACGCCCGGCGGAGGAAAAGGAAACCCCCACGACACCGCTGATCAGCGGTCAGCGCGTCCTGGACGGACTGTTCCCCATCGCGAAGGGCGGTACGGCCGCCATCCCCGGTCCGTTCGGCTCCGGAAAGTGTGTCACCCCCGACACGCCGGTCATGCTGTCGGACGGCGAACTCGTCGAGATCGAGGCGCTGTTCGAACGACTCGCCGGCGAGCGGGCCGCGGAGGACGGCGAGGTGCTGGCCGAGGCCGACGCCGAACTGATGACCTTCGACGAGGAAACGGGCGACATCCGGCCGGCACCCATCTCGCACGTCTACCGGGGGTCGACAGAGAGGCTCGTTCGCGTGACGACCGCAAGCGGACGAGAGCTGGAGGTTACCCCTGCCCACAAGCTGTTCCGGATGGGCGGGGACCTCCAGGTCGAGGAGACGCCGGCCGCCGACCTCGACGTGGGCGACTCGCTCGTGATGCCCCGACACGTCGACGTGGACGTGTCCCAGACGACAGTCGACCCCTACGAACTGCTCCCGAGCGCGCGTGCAGTCGAGGACAGCGTCGTCGAGCCCATCCAGGCGGCGGTCGAGGAGATGTCGCGTTCGAAGAAGGCAGTCGCGGAGGCAGTCGGTGTCTCCTACGACGTGTTCATGAACTACACGCTGGGGCGGACGAACCCGCCGCTGTGGGTCGTCGAGGAACTCTGTGCGGAACTCGACCTCGACCGCCCGGCGGTCGAGCGGGTCAAGCCCGGCAGCAACGGAAAGCCGGTGACGGTTCCGGCAGGCGTCGACGAGCGGTTCGCCGAGCTACTCGGGCTGGTGCTCAGCGACGGGATGCTCACCGAAAGGACCGTACGGTTCCACAACACCGACCCGGCGTTGCGCGAGCGGTTTGCCGATCTCGCGGCAGAGCTGTTCGGCGTCGATACCGCCGAGACGGTCCACAACACCGTCGAGACGGTCGAAATTCGGAGCACAGTCGTCTCGTCGCTGCTCGCCGCGCTCGGCGTCCCCGAGACGAACAAATCGGTCACGGGCGCCGTGTCCGAGGCGGTCCTGTCGGGACCCGACCCGGTCGTGGCCGCGTTCCTCCGGGGGTACTACCTCGGCGACGGCTCCTTCTCGGGTGGGACCGCCGAGATAACCACGGCAAGCGAGGAGATGGCGACCGGGCTGACCTACCTGCTCGGTCGCCTGGGTGTCCTGTTCCGTATTCGCCACCGCGAGGACGGGAGCCACCGGGTCACCATCTCGGGCGCGGACGAGCTCGCGGGGCTGTCCGAGGCGCTCGCGGACGGACCAGAGCCCGGGGTCGGCACACACGAGAAGCTGGCTGCCATCGCGGAGTACGCGGCCACGACAGACGGGAACACCAACGTCGACACCGTGCCGGTCGGCGCGGAGACGATGGTCGAAATCGCCGAGGCAGCCCGCTACGCCGAGTTCGCCGACGAGGGGCTGGAAACTCACAACTACACCGGTCTCGGAGAGCAGCCGAGCCGCGAGGCGTTCGAAACTATCGGCGACGTGATTGCGGACGGCGGGCAGGCGGTCGCCGACCGTGTGGACCACGTCGCAGGGATGCTCTCGGACGTGTTCTTCGACCCCATCGTCGATATCGAACTCGTCGAGGGCGAGCAGACTGTCTACGACGTGACGGTGCCGGGGACGCAGAACTTCGTCGGCGGGCACGTTCCGAGCGTACTCCACAACACGGTCACCCAGCACCAGCTTGCGAAGTGGGCCGACGCAGACATCGTCGTTTACGTCGGCTGTGGCGAGCGGGGCAACGAGATGACCGAGGTTATCGACGACTTCCCCGAACTCGAGGACCCGGTGACGGGCCACCCACTGATGTCCCGGACCTGTCTCATCGCGAACACCTCGAACATGCCGGTCGCGGCCCGGGAGTCGTGTGTGTACACTGGAATCACGATCGCGGAGTACTTCCGCGATATGGGGTACGACGTGGCGCTGATGGCAGACTCCACCTCGCGATGGGCCGAGGCGATGCGTGAGATCTCCGCTCGTCTGGAGGAGATGCCCGGCGAGGAGGGGTATCCGGCGTACCTGGCGGCCCGACTGTCGGAGTTCTACGAGCGAGCCGGGTACTTCCGCAACACGAACGGCACCACCGGGTCGGTGTCGGTGATCGGCGCGGTGTCGCCGCCCGGGGGTGACTTCTCCGAGCCGGTGACACAGAACACACTGCGCATCGTGAAGTGTTTCTGGGCGCTGGACTCGGATCTGGCCGAGCGGCGTCACTTCCCGTCGATAAACTGGAACGAGTCGTACTCGCTGTACCGCGACCAGCTCGACCCGTACTTCGAGGAGAACGTGGCCGAGGACTTCCCGGAACAGCGACAGTGGGCAATCGACACACTCGACGAGGAGGCCGAACTCCAGGAGATCGTCCAGCTGGTCGGAAAGGACGCCCTGCCGGAGGACCAGCAGCTCGTGCTCGAGGTGGCGCGCTACCTGAAGGAGGCGTGGCTCCAGCAGGACGCCTTCGACGACACGGACACCTACTGTGACCCCGAGAAGACCTACCGCATCCTGAAGGCGATACGAACGCTCAACGACGAGGCGTTCGACGCACTCGATGCGGGTGTTCCGATCGACGAGATAACCGATATCGACGCCGCGCCGCGGTTGACCCGCATCAGATACGAGGCGGAGTACAACAGCTACATCGACGACATAGAGGAGTCGATAGCGGCACAGATCCAGGCGCTGTACTAACAATGCAAAAGGAATACAGAACGATAACCGAGATCAGTGGTCCGCTGGTGTTCGCCGAGATAGACGACCCGGTCGGCTACGACGAGATCGTCGAGATAGAGACACCGTCCGGAGACATCCGCCGGGGACAGATCCTGGAGGCCACGAGTGATTTCGTGGCGATCCAGGTGTTCGAGGGGACCGAGGGGATCGGCAGGAACTCCTCGGTCAGGTTTCTCGGCAACACCCTCCAGATGGAGCTCACCGAGAACCTGCTCGGGCGCGTCCTGAGCGGCTCCGGCGACCCGATCGACGACGGGCCGGAGGTAGAGGAGGACAAGAAAGAGCCGATCGTCGGCGCGGCGATGAACCCCTACGCCCGGGAGTACCCGAGCGAGTTCATCCGGACCGGTGTGTCGGCGATCGACGGCATGAACACGCTCATCCGTGGTCAGAAACTGCCGTTGTTCTCGGCGTCGGGGCTGCCACACAACGAACTCGCGCTGCAGATCGCCCGACAGGCGACCGTGCCGGAGGAGGACGGAGGGTGACGGTGACACCGAGTTCGCCGTTATCTTCTGTGCGATGGGTATCACACAGGAGGAGGCAAACGAGTTTATAGACGACTTCGAGCGGACCGGCGCTCTGGAGCGGTCTGTGGTGTTCATGAACCTGGCGGACGACCCCGCTGTCGAGCGGATCGTCACACCGCGACTCGCGCTCACGACCGCGGAGTATCTCGCCTTCGAGAAGGGGTACCACGTGCTGACTATAATGACCGACATGACGAACTACTGCGAGGCGCTGCGCGAGATCGGGGCCGCACGCGAGGAGGTGCCCGGCCGGCGTGGCTACCCGGGGTACATGTACACCGACCTCGCGACGCTGTACGAGCGGGCCGGCCGTATAAAGGGCCAGGAGGGGTCGATCACACAGTTGCCCATTCTGACGATGCCCAGCGAGGACATCACGCACCCGATTCCGGACCTGACGGGGTACATCACCGAGGGGCAGATAATCGTCGACGGAGCCCTCAACAGCAAGGGTGCCGAACCGCCGATCGACGTGTCGCCGTCGCTGTCACGGCTGATGGACGACGGTATCGGTGCGGGGCTGACCCGTGCCGACCACGCCGACACGAAAGACCAGATATTCGCCGCCTACGCCGAGGGAAAGGACCTGCGTGACCTGGTGAACATCGTCGGCCGTGAGGCGCTCTCGGAGCTCGACAACAGGTATCTGGACTTCGCGGACCGCTTCGAGGAGGAGTTCGTCGACCAGGGGTTCAACACCGACCGCACCATCGAGGAGACGCTCTCGATCGGTTGGAACCTGCTCTCGATGCTCCCGAAGGCCGAACTCAACCGCATCGACGAGGAGTTCATCGAAAAGTACTACCGCGAGGACACCGGCGAGACGGTCGAGGCAACCGCCGACGACTAACACCGCCCTCGGAGCCTCGCACCTGTTTTTACTGTGGCGACAGTCCGACCCGTTCGAGTCGACAGAACGCGCCAGTCCGGAGTGGGTCGGCCAGTTCCGTGAGCGTGGCAGTTCAGAGTGGGTCGACCAGTTCGGTGAGCGCGGTCTGTGGGTCGTCGGCCTTTGCGACACCGCTTGCCAGGAGCACGCCGTCGGCACCCAGGTCACCGGCCGCGGCGATGTCCGCGCCCGTCGAGATGCCGGCACCGCAGTAGACCGACACGGAGGGGTCGACCTCCTGTGCGGCCTCGACCGCCTCGCGCACGACCCCCGGGTCGGCCTGGCTGACGGGCGTCCCGGTGCCGATTAGCTCCGGCGGTTCGACCGCGACCGCGTCCGGACCCAGCGCCGTGACGGCGGCCACCTGGTCGGGGTTGTTCGCACAGACAACCGTCTGGAGACCCGCGCGGTCGGCCGCCTCGAGTGCCGCGTCGATATCGGCGAGGCGCAACCGTTGCTCGGAGTGGTTCAGCAGCGTCCCGCCGGCCCCGGCATCGACGACTGCCTCTGCGAGCGTACTGCCCGTGTGGCTGCCGCTCGTCACCGGGTCGACGTGCTGTGCCCACGTCCGGACGCCGGTACCTGCCACCGCCCGCAGGTGGGCCGTCTGCGGTGCGATTGCGACGGTCGCTGTCGCGCTGTCGACACGACTCGCTGCCCGGGCCACCGCCACCGGGTCACAGGCGTACGCCTTCAGATTGACGAGAACGAACATACTGTCCCGTCGCCCGGCACCCATATATCGGTTGTGCCCCGGGCGATGCAGGTCCGAAAGCTTCAATTGTCCTTGCCTGGTATCGGCAGATGCGCGAGGGTTCGTGGTCTAGGCTGGTTATGACACCTCCTTGACATGGAGGAGGTCGGCAGTTCAAATCTGCCCGAACCCACTTCTGATGCCGACGACGAGTGCAGAGTCGCTCCCCTCGGCAAGGCAACCGGCCCGTACACCCGCACGGCACGTACCCGGGGACACCTGTTCGAGGTTTCACACGGAAGGTTCCGTAGCAGGACACAGTGTGTTACCGGGGGTTACGCAGAGACAACCTCGATATACAGACAGTAACCGGTTTCGACAGCAGTCTCGGCAGTCATCAGTGGACTCCACGCAACACACATCGGGTCGAATAGAAAAGGGGATTACCGCTGACAGCCAATAGTTGATGAATGCGCGATAGGATCTGTATCCTCTCTGTCCACGGCACTGACCACCCATTGTTTCTGGGTAGTGAGAGACTGGCAGCGGCGAATCCGGATTTTGTCGTCGAGACGGCACACAGCGTCGACGAGGCGGTCGACCGACTCACCGCAGGGACGTTCGACTGTGTGCTGTCGGCGTATCGGTTGTCCGGCGGAGACGGGATAACGCTCCTCCGTCGTGTCAGGAGTCTCGACCCGGAGTTGCCCTTTGTTCTCCACACACACCGTGGCTCGGAGGAGGTCGCGAGCGAGGCAATCACCGCCGGCGTCACGGACTATATCAGCGCCGACCCCGGTAGCGACCAGACGGAGTCGGTGGCAGCGCGACTCGTGGATGTAGTGAGCGAGCAATCGGAGTCGGGGCAGGAGTCTCAGGTCCGCGAACTGGTCGAGGTGACAGACGACGTGCTCTGGATGGTCTCGGCCGACTGGGACGAACTGCTGTCTGTCAACTCCGCGTACTCCGCGGTGTGGGGGCAACCCGAGACAGCACTCCGGGAGAACCCGATGGCGTTTCTCGATGCCGTCCACCCCGACGACCGGGACCGTGCCAGAGCGGCGGTCGAGCAGGTGACAGACGGTGAGTCCGTCGAGATAGAGCTGCGAGTCGACCCGACAGCGGAGTTCCAGCGGCAGGTGCTCGTTCAGGCCAACCCGGTTCTCGCCCGCGACGGGTCGGTCACACGTATCGTCGGCGTAACCCGCGACGTCACCGAACAGCGTGACAGACAGCGCCGTCTGGAGGCGGAGACACAGATGGTCGATAGCATCTTCGATGCGCTGCCGGACGTGCTGTACACGTTCGATACAGCCGGCTATCTCCTCCGGTGGAACAGGCAACTCGAGATGGAGACCGGTTACACAGCCGACGATATCGAGGAGATGCACGTGACCGACTTCGTGCCTGCAGACCAGGTTGAACCCATTGCGGAGAGTTTCCAGGCCATCGTCGAGGAGCGACGCTCCGTGACGGTGGAGTCGGCGTTCGAGACGACGGGGGGCGAGCGCATCCCGTTCGAGTTCACCGGCGCGCCGCTGGAGGCCGCCGACGGGAGTCTGCGTGGGGTCACGGGAATCGGGCGGAATATCGCCGAGCAGCGGAGACAGCAGCGCCGGTTCGAGGCGGTGTTCGACAACACGTACCAGTTCACGGGGCTGATGTCGCCCGACGGAACACTGCTTGAGGTCAACCAGGCGGCAGTCGAGTTCTCCGGTCGCGACCGTGACGAACTCGTCGGAGAGAAGATCTGGGAGGCCTACTGGTTCCAGAACAGCGAGACAGTCAGACAGACTGTCAGGGAAGCCGTCGAGACCGCCAGTAGTGGGGAGTTCTTCCGGGATCAGATCCCGGTCCAGGGGAGCAACCGTGAGGCGGTGATCGACTTCTCGGTGCGTCCGGTCACCGACGAGGACAGCACCGTCGAGTTACTGATCCCCGAGGGGCGAGATATCACCCGTCTCTCCGAGCGGGAGCAACAGCTCGAGGTGACAAACCGGTTTCTCAGACACAACATCCGCAACAAGTTGACCACGATTCAGGGGTACGCCACACTCGTCTCCGAGGCCGACGCGGACCCGCTGCGGTCGTACGGAACAGCGATCGACAGGGCGGCAACCGAACTCGACGACACCGCGGAGATGGCCCGCGATATCCACGAACTGATACAACGGGACCCGACCCCGGAACCGGTGGATATCGTCGACCAGCTCGACCAGGCTATCACCGTCCTCCGGGACCGGTATCCGGACGCAGACATCACAGCAGAGACACCGGACTCGCTCACGGTGATGGGTCTCAGGTCACTGGACGGGGCGCTCGTCGAACTCGTGGCGACCCTGTTCGCGGGCGCCACGGGTGACAATCCGAGCGTGAGGGTTGCACTCACCGGGGAGGATACGCCTGTGTTGCGGCTCGGAGCAACCGGGTGTGCACTCTCGGCTGCCGAACAGGAGGTGCTGGCAGGAAAGACCGAGATCGACCAGATACGACACGCGCAGGGTCTCGGTGTGTGGTACGTGTACTGGCAGGTCTGGTACTCCGGTGGGGAGATCAGTGTAGCCGGTGACGGGGGTCAGGTCGAACTGTCACTGCCTCCGGCCCGGTAGTTCGCGTGTGGCTCCGTGAGCCGAGTCGACTCACCGCTCGCGTTCGGGCCAGTGGCCGTACGCGAGGTCGCGCTGGATGGCGTTTGCACCCTCGTAGATCGAGGGGTACTTCGCGTCACGGTAGGCACGGTTGGCGCGGGTTTCCTCGCGGAGCCCCTCGCCACCGTGCAGCTGAACCGCAGTCTGTGCGATGTCCTCCGCGGCGCGGGTGGCGTGGCTCTTTGCCAGACTCGCCCAGAACGCCGGGTTGTCGCCGGTCATCACGTGTTCGCAGGCCTCCCAGGTGAGTGCCCGGGCAGCCTCGAACTGCTCGCGACTCTCGACCAGTCGGTGTCTGACGGTCTGTTTGTCCGAGACGGGTTCGTCGTACAGCTCTCTGTCGTGGACGTACTCCCAGGCAGCCTCGAGCGCCGAGGCCGCGAGGCCGATACCGTGTCCCGCAACCGCGATGCGGCCGTAGTTGAAGAAGGAGGCGAGATTGTAGAACCCACTGCCCTCCGCTCCGAGACGGTTCGAGGCAGGCACACGGACACCGTCGAAGTTGATGCGGGCCTGCTGTGAGGCGCGCAGCCCCATCTTTCCGGTTATCTCCTCCGGTTCGTAGCCATCCAGCTCTGTCGGCACCACGAACAGCGAGTAGCCGCTGTGTTCGGGCTCGCCGGTCTGGGCGTAGACGACGATCCAGTCGGCGTCGACACCGTTGCTCGTCCAGTACTTCTCCCCGTCGATGACGTACTCGTCACCCTCACGTCGGGCAGTCGTCGTCATCCCGGCGAGATCCGAGCCACCGGACGGCTCCGTCGCCGCCATCCCCGTTATCACATCGCCGGCCGCAACCGGTGGGAGCCACTCTGCCTGTTGCTCCTCGGATCCGGTCATCGCGACCACCTTCGCGCCGAAATCGACCAACTGGAGCGCGAGCCCGATACCGCCGTCAGCCCGGAACCACTCCTCGACGACCGCGAGTCGGTGTGCGAGCGTCCACCCCGCCCCACCGTACTCCTCGGGAACGTAGCTTCCGGCGAGTCCCGCGGCCTGTGCCTCCCGGATTATCTCGCGCGGGTACTCCCCGGTGGCGTCGTGTTCAGTGCTGTTCGGTCGCACGTGCTCGTCTGCGAACTCGGCGGCGGCCGCCTTCACGTCTCGGGCACCCTCCGGGACCAGTGACGGTGTTAGGAGATTCATACACCTATATTGTACCGAGTTTATTTTATCACTTTGGATTACCCCCCTCTCGCGGCCGAGAACGCGGGAATCACACCCCGAAACATCGGGCCGAGTGTGACGATCTCGTGGTTTCGAGACGCAGGCGTTCCAGGCGTCGTCTGCTGGATATCAGCACGACAGGCAGTCCGGCTCCGAGGCCGAGCAGTAACCGCGGGTCGAGACGAGGGAACTCGTCTCCAATGGGTTGCGACTGGGACCCGTTCGTCGGTCGAATCGCGGTCCTGACACGGGCGTCAGAATCTTATGAGTGAGTCTCGAATGTACATCACGAATGGAAGACTCGTCGTGGTCCCGGCGCGACATTCTAAAGAGTATCGGGGCAGGTGTTCTCGGTATCGGGGTCGGAGCCGCGGTGTACCACCGGATGAACGAGTACATAATCGGAACCGAATCCGAGGGTGGTGCCGCCGCCGCGGCATCGGTGTCAGAGAGCGGTTACGCCGAGATCGACCTCAACGAGCACACGTCGACAAAACTGGTCTGTGGCGTGTTCTCGGGGGCGCGCAGTGAATCGCTGGCCGCCCGCGACGATGTCGCGTTCGTCCAGCGTGACCGGAAACTAACACACGTCTCCGACTCTCACACGGGGTCTCAGTCTGCCACCTCGGCGGGAACACTCCCCTGGGGGATCGACCGCATCGACGCCGACGTGGCACACAGACGAGGGGCAACGGGTGACGGTGTCGACGTTGGTGTCATCGACACGGGTATCAGCGCGACCCACCCGGACCTGAGCGGGAGCCTGGCCGACCCGGAGGTCGACGAGAACCACGAGGCCTGGGCGGAGTGCTCCGGCGGGGACTGCACGTACCCCTGGTCGGACGACGGCGGTCACGGGACACACGTCGCGGGCACCGTCGCTGCCGCGGGTGGCGAGGAGGGGGTCATCGGTGTCGCACCGGACGCGACACTGCACGCGCTGAAAGTCTGTTCGGGGAGCGGTGGCTGTCGCACCTCGGCGATTGTCGCGGCTATCCGGTACGCCGCCGACCGTGACTGGGGTGTGGTGAATCTCAGTCTCGGTTCCCCGCTGCCGTCGCCAGCGCTGAAAACCGCCGGCGAGTACGCTGTCGAGGCGGGGCTGGTGCCCGTCGCCGCCGCCGGTAACCGCGGGGCAGCCGACTCGGTCGGGTATCCGGCGGCCTACGAGGAGTACCTCGCCGTCTCCGCGACGGATATCGACGACGAACTCGCGGGCTTCTCCTCGCGGGGACCGGAGGTGGACCTCGCAGCGCCCGGGGACAGCATCTGTTCGACCCACCCGGACGGACACACCGTCCTCAGTGGCACGTCGATGGCGTCACCGCACGTCACCGGCGCGGTGGCACAGTTGCTGAGTCAGGGGCACACACCCCCGGAAACCCGTCAACAACTTCTCGACACGGCCGAGGATATCGGCCATCCCGACACCCAGCAGGGTGAGGGGTTGGTCGATGTTGCGGCGGCGCTGGGCTACGACTCCGGCGACGACGGCATCGGAGACGGTGTTAGTTGTCTGGCCTGACCGCCAGGTCGGTTCCGGCCCGGGATCACGGTCTGTCTGTCCGGTGCGTGAGGATAGCCGGCACGGTGTCAACACTGTCGACAGGGCGATTCCACACGCGCTGCAGGCGGACGCGAGGAACAGGTGACCGTGGAGCGAACCGGGACCGCAGACAGCACCCTCGGTAAGCGCATCCGAGGGCTCGAATCCGAGAGAGTGACACAGGGATACACCGTCAACGTGGACTGCCGGAAGCCGGGATACCCGCTCCGGACGTTGCTGTACAGCACCGCGTCCGTTCCGAAGCAACGGTCACCACGGGAGAACAGGTCGTATCCTCGCCTCGCGAATACTCCACCTCCGGTACAGGAATCCCCGGCGTTCACCCGGAGAGGCGTGACAGTTAATACTGAGCAGCGCGACAGCACAGTATGTCAGATAAAAAATGTCCCGCCAGGTCGTTGGGACGGTCTCTCAGCCTCTCGGCCGAACTCAACAGGGCGGAGACGGTCGAAACCGCGGTCACCCGCGCGATGGAGCTGGTGGAGACAGCGTTCGACCGACCGGCAGCGAGCGTCTGTGCGCACGACCCGGCAACGGGTACAGTCACGACCCTCGGTTCCTCTGTCTCATCCTCGGCTTGGGTCGAGAGCGCTCCGGACCGGATACCGGAGCTGCTCGTCGACCGAGCAGCCGAACGCGGGGAGGATGCATCTGACCGCGATGCCTCCCGAGCGACAGTCGACACCAGCCCTTGGGGGCCGATTCAGGTTGAGGTGCTCGTTCCCGTCGGGCGCGACCGAGCACTGCGTGTCGGTGCCACGGAGCAGGAGCGACTCGACAGCGGCGAGATAGCCATCATCAAGGGGATCGCGGCGAACCTCGAAGCGACACTGGCCCGGATCGACCACCGACAGTCGGCGGCCGTGGGGTCTGATGTTGCTCGTGCGCTGTTCGCTCAGTCGGACGAGGCCACGTTCGTCAGCGATACCGACGGAGCACTGGTGGCCGTCAACCGTGCCGCGGTCGAGTTGACAGGCCGCGAACGAGACGCAGTTTCGAGAGGCAGACTACCCGATATCTTCGGGGACACGGCGGCCGAGTCTGTTCGCAGTCATCTCGACGAAACTCTCACCGGAGTGTCGGAACCGTTCACGACGACACTCGAGCACGCACACGAGGGAACGCTCACGGTCGAACTCACGAGCAAACGGGTCGATGTCGACGGGACGAGCTATATCCGCACGACAGCACACGAGCGGTCGTCGGGCGAAGAGGGAGGAGTAAACGACCCGGTCGAAGATGACGCGACCGCGCTCCGTCGGTTGAGTGAGCTCACAGCCGGTATCGAGGAGTTCGACGAGACTATCGAGCGGTTGCTGTCACTCGGGTGTGAGCACTTCGGTCTGGATACGGGCATCCTCTCGCACATCGATGGAGACGAGTACGAGGTCGACACCGTGGTCGACGCGACCGGGACACACGAGGCGGGCGCGGTGTACGAGCTCGGGAATACGATGTGTGATGTGACGCTCGCGCGCGACGCAACCGAGTCGCTCGCGTTCGCCGACGTCGGGGAGACCGACCACGAGAATCACCCGGCAGCCGAGAGTGTGCGTGCGTACATCGCGGCGCCTGTGATCGTCGATGACGAGACGTACGGGACGCTGAACTTCTCGATGGGGAGACCACGCGCGGAGGCGTTTCGCCCGGAGGAGAGAGAGTTCGTGACACTCGTCGCAGAGTGGGTCGGCACCGAGATCGAGCGCCGCCACCGGTTCGAGGAACTGGAACGGTACGAGACGATCCTCGAGGCGATCGACGACCCGGTGTACGCGCTGGATGCAAGGGTCGATTCACCTACGTCAACGATGCAACAAAACGGGAGCTCGGATACGGAAACGAGCTCGTCGGAGAGCGTCCATCGGTCGGGATGGAGAAGTCGGACGTGGAACAGGTTCGAGAACAGATCGAGGGTCTGATGACCACCGACGAGCAGTCGACGACCGCAGAGTTCGAGATCGAAACGGCCGACGGTGGCCGAACACTCGTCGAGAACCGACTCGCGCTGATCGGTGACGAGGGGTTCCGCGGCACGGCCGGTGTGCTCAGGGATATCACCGCCCGGAAGGAGAGACAGCAACAGCTGGAGACGTTTCAGCAGGCGATAGCGGAAGCCGCCGACGGCGTCGCGATCCTCGAGGATGGCGAGTACGTGTACGTCGACCAGACCCACGTCGACACGTACGGCTTCGAGGACGAGGAGCAACTGCTGGGTGAGAACTGGGAGAAGCTCTACGACGAGGCGGAGGTCGAGCGACTCGAAGCCGAGGCGTTTGCCGCGCTCGAAGCAGACGGGCACTGGCGGGGAGGTGTCACCGGGACTCGACCGGACGGGTCACAGTTCCCGGCCGAACTCTCCCTGACCATCGTCGACGATGGCCGACTCGTCTGTACATTCCGTGACGAGACCGAGCGCCGAGAGCGCGAGCGCGAACTCGAATCGTTCCAGCGAGCGATCGAGTCCTCGAGAGACGGTGTCGCGGTTCTCGACGGCGACGAGTACGAGTACGTCGACCAGACCCACATCGACATGTACGGTTTCGATACGAGGGAGCAACTGCTGGGGAACACGTGGCGAAAGCTGTACGACGAGGCCGAGGTCGAGCGCCTGGAGGCCGAGGCGTTTGCCGCGCTCGAATCCGGGGGGTACTGGCGCGGGATGGTCACCGGGACCCGACCGGACGGCTCGACGTTCCCGGCCGAACTCTCCCTGACCATCGTCGAGGACGGCCGACTCGTCTGTACCGTCCGTGACGAGACCGAGCGCCGAGAGCGCGAGCGCGAACTCGAACTAAAGGAACGGGCGATGGACGAGGCCAGTGTCGGTATCCAGATCACAGACCCGACACAGGCGGACAACCCGTTGGTCTACGTCAACAACGGGTTCGAGCGGATGACAGGATACGACCGCGAGGACGCGCTCGGTCGCAACCCGCGATTCCTCCAGGGCGAGGACAGCGACCCGGAACAGGTAGCCCGACTTCGCGAGGCGATCAGT
>KB659956.1_pt375 | contig 14110 bp, 15 predicted proteins | sample 558768 | NCBI scaffold set KB644980.1 | reverse complement strand
GTCGTAGACATCGCTACTGATCCTCCACATATCCATCAGTACGTCGATGCTCACTGTCCGGTGGTGGCGAGAAAGCATCCGGGGTGCCAGAACGCTTGTCGAGTGCTGCCGAACTTCGGGATTCTCGTCTTGAAGAAAAATAGTAGGACACAAAAGCGATGAGTCACTGAACCGGCGAAAATTGTATCACACAATACACTCCTTTGAGCGTTCGACATGCGTAAAGGGAGTGCCCTAATAACTGTGTCTAATGGGATCAGGGGCGGATGAATCAGGACGTATTCAGATTATCGGAACAGCACACGTCTCTCAAGAGAGCGCTGACGAAGTTCAGTCAGTTATCACAGAGGAACGCCCGGATATCGTTGCTGTTGAATTAGATGAAAGCCGCTACCGACAGCTCAAGGGTGAACAAACTGAGGATTTATCAACTGCAGACATACTGCGGGGTAATACTGTTTTCCAGTTTCTCGCGTACTGGATGCTCTCATACATACAGACTAGACTGGGTGATCGGTTTGACGTTTCACCTGGCGCTGATATGCTCACCGCAATTGAGACTGCTGAGGCACAGAACGCAGACGTAGCGCTAGTAGATCGAGACATCAACGAGACAATACGACGGTTTTGGAACCGGATGCGTCTACGGGAGAAATTTCAGCTATTATTTGGATTGTTAGCTGGAGGACTCGATTCAGTTGGTGTCGGTATCGGATTTGGAATCATTGGGGGGCTCATTATTGGGCCAATCATTGCGATTTTCGGAAGCTCGTTTGGTATTACCTCAGTGATCTTGACCAAAATCGCTGGAGGCGTCGTGTTGGGGGTAGCTGGTGGGGTTATGACGTGGACTGTTATGCCCGATGAGGTTGATATTCCCCGGCAATTGGCGGTTGTCGGCATTGTCGGAGTTGTGGTTGGTGGTGGTGGTAGTGTTCTGTTTGATGTTGCTACGGTCATTGGACAAATGCTCACTCCGTGGATTGCTGAAACAATCGGGAGTATCTCAATAGGGCTGTTCATCGGGGTCGTCAGTGGGACTGCTGTCAGTGGCCTGAGTCCATCATCTATGACTGGTGAAGAGGAATACACCGAGTTGGATGTGAGTGAACTGACAGACACTGATGTGGTGAGCGCAATGATGCATGAGTTTCGGCAGTTCTCTCCTGGAGGAGCATCAGCGCTCATTGATGAGCGTGATGCATATATTGCACATAAACTCATTCAGCTTCGTGCTTCCGGTGCTGATGTGGTCGCTGTTGTTGGTGCGGGTCATCAAGAGGGAATTAATCAGTATCTCAGCACACCTTCAGACCTCCCGCCAATGGAGACACTCTCGGGAACTCAAGGGTCATCTATTCCGTGGGCAAAGATGATTGGAGGAATTATCTCTCTGACCGTCATCGTATTCTTCATTCTTATTGCACTATCATCCGCCGAGAATGAGATACTACTTCGCCTCTTTGGAGCGTGGTTTTTCATTAATGGCATTTTTGCAACAGGATTAGCTAAACTCGCAGGGGCAAAGTGGAAATCATCGCTTGTCGGAGGAGCAATTGCATGGCTCACCTCAATCAACCCGTTTCTGGCCCCTGGGTGGTTTGCTGGATACTTTGAGCTACAATATACCTCAGTGAACATTGCGGATATCAACCAGCTCAATCAGTTATTAACGAATGAAGAACTTGCTCTGAACGATTTAGTCAATCGAATGTTTCATGTTCCATTATTCAGGTTGATTATCATCGTTGCTGCTACGAATATTGGGAGCTTTATTGCTTCCGCGCTTTTTATTGCGTATCTTTTACCACTGTTTGCTCTTGACCTTGGAGGAGCACAAGGGATTTTAAATCTCTTGATTGAGGGAGCAAAAAACGGACTTGAGGTCCTTTGGAGAGGGTTCAGGTGAGATTTAAAGCCCGAGAGCTTGGTGATTTCTTCGCAGCGTGGATACTGTTGTCAGTCGCCTTTGCAATCTTTTTTGCAGGTGGCGGGAGTCAAGCACTACGCATTCTTCAGTCAGGTGATTTTATTACTCCAGTCATCGTCAGCCTCTTTACCGCCGGAATAGGGTTTCTTTTCCACGAACTGGGTCACAAGTATGTGGCTGTGCGATTTGGGCAAAAAGCCACCTTTCAAGCAGAATATGGAATGCTGTTTGTTGCACTTATGAGTGCAGTGTTGGGATTTATATTCGCTGCCCCGGGTGCGGTGCACCACCGCGGGATGATCACTGAGCGGCAACATGGAATCATCGCTCTTGCAGGCCCGGCCACGAATGTCCTTCTTGCGGTTGGTTTTATTCCGGTATTTCTCTATGGAGGTACATTCAACAATGCATTGCTGAGATTCGTTGGTGGCCGCGGGTTAATCATTAATGTATTCTTAGCTGGATTCAATCTACTCCCACTTGGGTCACTGGACGGGAAGGTTGTGTTTCAGTGGCATAAATCCGTGCACGTTGGCCTGCTTATCTCATTGCTGGGGTGTACGGTGTTCCTCTGGATTAATGGCATAGGAATATAGCGCCTTGTTTTGTCTATTTTATTTGTGCGCTCTCGGGTGGCGGTTCAGTCGTCTTACATCTATGGATCATGCCCGTGACCAATTACAAGCGAAGTAACATGAAGTATGAGCAAGCCGGGAAAGATGATCTGCTCTGGTTTAGTGAACCCGCCACCTAACAGCGGCAAATACGCCGCTGGCAAGATAATGGCCAAATAAAACATAATTACTTGAGCGAACTGCTTGGCTTCAGTGAGCGTCTTTCTGAGTGCAGATTTTTGGAGGAATTGCGTCTTAGATTGCCGGGGCACGTTTGACATGTGTTATTGTCAATGAAAGTGTCCATGCACATATAAACCGACGAGCATTTGCATCATTTGTAACTCTTCATCCACTCAAATCCGGCAAGGTGAACTTTTTATAATCGGAGCAGATGCGCTCAAAACTTTTATTCAGCTGTCTCATATTTTCATACAGTATATATTGACCCGTAACTTATCACCGTCGTGAGCGGTTCATGAAGTCACAGAATCTACCAACTTTTTCAACTCTCAGAAGTCCCATCTAATATGACCGATGATTCCTCGCCTTCCTCTGATGAGGAACTGACATATGCAAAAGCAGGAGTCGATATTGATGCAAGCGAATCTGCTACCGACGCACTATTACAGGCCGTCGGTGAAACACCAGGAGATTATGCTGGCCTCATTGATATTGGTAACCAGTATCTGGCAGTCACAACTGATGGGGTTGGAACGAAGCTTCTCATCGCCGAGGCAATAGCTGAATACTCAACGATTGGTATTGACTGTGTGGCGATGAATGTAAACGACCTTGTGGCGGAGGGCGTCCGTCCAATCGGATTTGTCGATTATCTGGCCGTTGATAATCCCGATGAAGATATTGCCAGTCAAATTGGCGTCGGATTGCAAAGCGGTGCTGACCGAGCCGACATCTCACTTATTGGTGGAGAAACAGCAGTAATGCCAGAAGTGATCAATGGATTCGACCTTGCAGGAACATGTGTTGGGCTAGCTCCAAAGTCGGATGTTCTGACACAGACAGCACAACCCGGTGATATCATTGCTGGGTTTCCATCATCAGGCATTCATTCTAATGGACTGACACTGGCTCGCAAAGCGATACAAAACCAGTTTTCATACACAGATCAATACCCAGAGTCACAGTACAACTCTATCGCAGAAGCACTTCTTGAACCGACTAAAATATACACACACCTGTTAGAACCGATATATGAGACTGGCGTCCGCACGGCGGCACATATCACTGGCGGTGGGTGGACAAATATTGAACGGATGGGTGAGAATACATATCATATTCATGACCCACTATCTGTCCCCTCAATTTTTGAACTCATCCAAGAGAGTGGGAACATAGACGATAGGGAAATGTATCGCACGTTCAACATGGGCATCGGGTTTGTGTGTGCGGGAGAACCAAGCGTGATTGACTCATTAGTTGCTGAAACTGACGGCGAGGTCATCGGCGAGGTGGATGTCGGAACGGGGGTGAAGATCGATGGAATGGTATTGTGAACGACCCTCGCTGACTCGGACGCTAAACAAGAGCTTTCTGACTTCAGCCCTTAATTCCACTATTGAGAGAGGTATATTGATGCCACTCACGAGGCGGTCGTGAGCAATCTCAAAGCATAGATGCCGAACCCGACTTCTCGAAGAGTCGATTGTAAAGTGAACCTGTGAGAGTGTCGAATATATTTTGTCCCTCACCACTCACTCAGCGCTCTCTGAGGACATAGGAGAGAAGGGAATGGGAAGGAATCTGGGCCTCTTTCTCGGATGCAAAATGTAGTAAACTACACACGAGCGGCGACATCTGCTTCGGTAATAATGCCGACGGTGTTCCCATTCTTGACGACCAACACGGCATCGTGATGGTCTAATGCAGAGTCAATTTCTTCAAGTGTTGCAGATGGCTCAACCGTTGTAGTCGCCTCCCGCATCACCTCTGCGACTGGTAGACTCCCGACATCGGCTTCTCTCTCCTGTGCATGTCGTATATCACTATTTGAAATAATACCGACCGGCCGACCATCACGGATCACAGGGAGTTGTGAAAACCCTTCATCAAGCATGACATCTCGCGCTTGATGCACGGAGTCGTCCGGTTTGATACTCACGACCACTGAGTTCATGACCTCATCCGCTCTAATCACCTCACCCTCAGCCTCATCTAATGCATTAACAATACGCCGGAGTGTCGAAAGTCTCGGATCCACGTCGCCACCTTCGATACGTGCAATAAGTGGTTGTGAGACACCAGCCATCTTCGCAAGACTACTCTGCGTTAATTCAAGCTCGGTTCGTTGCTCCCGGAGGTCCTGTGAGGTGGGAAGATCCATACAGTCGAATTACCCCAAGTTATATGAAAGTGTTTCGGGCGATGGTTTCGACAGAGAGGCCACATTACGCTGCTGATATAGGTGAACCGCCTCACGATTACCGGGTTCAAAGAGTAAATCGAACCTATCGCCAACGACCTCGGAGTCAAGTGAAGTGGTTTGAGACGCAGAGCGTCTCGTCTTCATAGAGATCTTCGATTTCCAATCGGGAACAAACCCAAGCGTTATCGGTGGTCTCATAATATCATACCCGAATTTAATTGAGATGACTCGATATCGAATTACGCTCACGAGTTAGCGACCCCAATTTAGAGGGCTGGTTGACTGGCAGCCCATGTCTGACAACACCTGTGGTTGCCAGTCAGTAAAAAACATCTTGGGGTCGCTAAGAATAAATCTCTGCGAATTTGTGAGCCGTCAGCTCCCTCCCCGAAAGGGTCGGGGCATCCGGCTCTGCAGCCGATGAAATGGCACGACAGAGTCGTCTCGAAGGATCTCAAGCGATTCAATCTTTTCTTATTCACAAATAATTTCCGATTACCCATCACCACTCACTCTTCTTCAGCAGTCTCAGCAATATCGATCACAGTCAGTGGGACATCACGGAGTGCACCACCAACCTCGCTTTTAGCGATACGAGAAGCATGTTTCTCACCGTCAGCATTGAACACATCAATCTCAAGTAGAAGACCAACAAGTGCTGTGTCAGCGGCAATGAAAGCGGAATCGAATGGTTCGCCACAGGCTGGACATGTTGTAACGCCAACTTCAACTTCTACATACTCTTTATCACGGTCATTAAGCCGTTTCCAGCCTCACTCACAGCAACACCGATTGCATCATCAATGTCATTCACATCACGAACCAGCCAGGCAGCCTCCATCGCAACAAGGTAATTGGTCATATGGAATAGAAATGACCCAGCGACCCAGTGTCTTGTGATTTGTTACTCCACGGTGTGAATAAATTATGCTCTTGCCACATATCGAAGAGTGGCTTTTATCACCACTCATCCCCTCACTATGATAATGCGTAATCCAGGCAATCAGAACCTCTCTGGACGAACTAACGAGCTCAATGACAATTCTGGACCAGTATTCGAGCCTGAGCTTGGTGAATTCCCAACGGAGGATGCACAAAGCGCTGAAATTGGCGATGCCGAGACAAAAACGGGAACGACGACAGTAGGGCTGAAAGCACAGGATAGTGTCGTATTAGCCACGGATATGCGTGCTAGCCTTGGACGGATGGTCTCTTCAAAGAACGTACAGAAGGTTGAAGAAATTCACCCGACTGGAGCATTAACAATCGCAGGGTCTGTTTCAGCAGCCCAATCGTTGATCAGCTCAGTCAGGGCAGAAGTTCGCCTATATGAAGCACGCCGAGGTGAAGACATGAGCATGGAGGCACTTTCAACGATTTTGAGTAATTTCCTTCGTTCGGGCGGATTCTTTATTGTCCAACCAATACTCGGTGGCGTTGACTCCGACGGACCACACATTTACAGCATAGACCCAGCTGGGTCTGTGCTTGAAGAGGAGTACACAGTTACTGGCTCTGGTAGCCAGTATGCCCTTGGTGTGCTTGAGCAGGAGTACGGGGATGAACTAAGCGTTGAGAAAGCTCAGTCTGTTGCCGCGAAGGCAATCCAGAGTGCTGTTGAGCGAGATGTCGCTTCAGGCAACGGAATAAATATGTGTGTCGTTGATGAAGAAGGCGTTGAGATTACTCAACAAAAAGAGCTCGAAACGTTCCTATAAGATCTCAATAGCTGCATGAATGACTCTTCGGCTTTAGTCTGACAATTATACACTCGGTCCGGTGTGGTAGCTAAATGTGCTTGCTCTCTCTCATCCGATACATACTCAGCTAAACTGACCTTCGATGGTGGTCCATAGACAAGACTGAGACTCTCATCTACCTTGGCCACTATGGCGGTAGTCTCTGGCCAACGGCAGTGTCACCCTCTCGGAGCTTATCCGGTACGGCGGAGTTCCTGGGCTTGTACGGGTTGGCTGTGAGCAATTCAATTTCATTCTCGTGTTGTGGAATACGGCTGAGACGCTGGTCTCATATTACGATTCTCAGCGGTCCCAGTCTGAGAATGAGCCTTCAAGTAGTGTGCTGCGCTGCTGAGAAATGTATTCTTGTTGCATCTCTGATATTGCCTCAGAAAAGGTCGCTCCGTGGGCAAGTTCGTCTTTTACTTGATCTATCTTCCACCCTGCTGGTGTTAAGCGATGATTGACTCGAAAGCGGAGTGGGTCTAAGTAAGAATCTGCCACAGTCGCAGAGCATCCTGCAGATGTTAATCCATCCTTTGCATGCGCAAAAATATCAGTAAATATGCTCTCAGGTTCACTCTTTTCAACGCCATCATGGCACACCCACTGCAGGTTGGCATCAAGGCCATCTTGAACAGCAGCATAGAAATTTTGCTTTGCAGTAGACCAGGACTGATCAATCACTGGATGTTCGCGCTGTGGGAGACTCTCCATGAGACCGGCGAAGAGAGCTTGAAGCGAAACTGAATCACGAACAGTTGGCTGTGCAGGAAGCGGTCGGAACTCGATGCGCGCGTTTGCGGAGGACCGTGTCTTACCGTCAAATACTGGTCGAACCCATCGCCAGTATGTGCCATGTTTCCGTCGAAGCGTGGCAAAGTTATCGTCAAATCGATTTCCACGCGGCACTGGCATCGGGACGATTGTTCCATCCGCTGCAACGCGGTCAATAGCGTCTCAGTGCTCTCAAGATCGCGTGGAAACCGCACTTTTTTCATTTCATTCGTGTTGAGCACTGATTCAAAGACAGAGATACGGTTCTCTGCGTATCCATCTGCGAGGATCTGCTGTGGCTCTACTTCGTCGTATAGTTCTGGAGGAAAAAAAGGCGAATTGACGCTTAGCGCTAGCACTGGTCCAGCGAGCCGTAGTGCGTAGTTGAAATATCTCGAAAGGTCGTTTGCGTATGCGACTTGAAAGTGTGGTTGAATTGACGTGATGAGTGACTCCGGCATGACCGTATCTGCCGACAAGCTAACGTGCGGAGCGTCAATTTGCATTGTGTTTGCCGCCAGCGGGCCGTTAGCCATCGCGTGATATCGCACTGCATTGCTCATGTTTGTAGCAATTCGGATACCATGGTCTTCGATGCTATCACAGAGATACCGTCGTGCTGACTCTCCAGTAGGTGCGACCGTCCATAGTCCATCGCTGACTAGCCGGATTCCCTCAGCTTTCGTGCAGTCGAGTGCTGCACGGAGGCGTGCTCTCACTTCTGATTCTTGAGCAGTTAATCCCTCGGCGTTGAGTGGTTGGGGACTGGTGAGCATCTCAGCGTTATGCAGTCCAAGCTCTCTCTCAAATCCAATCATATTCAACAACCGGCGGGGAACTCGCATCAGACTGGTCGCTCTCTCGGAGTCTGAGCGAGTCCAGCGGCCGTCAGTAACTGCGTAGAATTCATACTCTAGCCCGATGATTGATTGATTATTATCAAAGGTCCCTCGCTGTAGTTCATCCTTTACGTAATCTGCATCCTTTCGTGCCTGCTTTTCAAACTTGGCGGTTTCGACAGCGAGGGCATCACTGACATTGGCCGCCAGCTCCTCAGTCATATCCTCAACTGTGAAACCACGAGGCTTGAATCCCATGGATGTATATGTCTGTGATGAAACTGCAACAGACAGGCCCAAGAATTCATGATGATTATTCTATTGTGTGGCTGATGTCTGACACACTCTCTGCACCCCATTCCTCAATAAGATGATTCACGCTCCCATTTGCTCCCACTTCCGCAGCTGTTGCTAAACTCTCATGAATAAAGGAAATTCCACGAGAGACAGATGTCTGAAGAGACTCATCCTTGGCCAAGTTCGCGGCGACTGCACTGGCAAGCGTACACCCGGATCCATGGGTGCGTGTCGTCTCTATGTGTTCTGTTTCGTATACTGTCTGATCTGTGTCGGAGATTAATACATCTGTGGTGGTGCCATCACCGCTGTGAAGATGGCCACCCTTGAATAGTATCGCAGAGGCACCCCATTCAAAGAACTGCTCCGCTGCCCGAGTGCAAGCAGAAGGTGAATCTGGCCAGATTCCAGTCAATGTCTCAGTTTCCTCAGCGTTGGGTGTGACAACCGTTGCGTGATTAAACAGGTCTGTGTATGCGTCAACTGCCCCTGGTGCTAATAGCTGGTCACCCGACGTTGCGACCATCACCGGGTCAACAACAACAGGACCGGAGTACTGCTGTAGGCAATCATCTATCACTGTAATTGCTTCACGTGTTGCTAACATTCCCAGTTTAATCGCATCAATCTCAATGTCGGTCATGACCGAGTTGAACTGTGACCGAATTTCTTCGGCAGGTAAGATGAATGTTGAATCCACTCCCTGGGTATTTTGCGCGGTCACGCCGACAATAACGCTTCCACCGTACACTCCAAATCGTGTCATCGTTTTGAGATCAGCCTGAATACCTGCCCCACCACTTGAGTCACTTGATGCAATAGTGAGTGCGTACGGAGAGTTCATCTTATCTTCAGTTGTCATTGTGTATTTCCAGCGATGTCCCTAATGATTCTTCTATCAGTCTGTCTGTAGCTCATATCAGCTTTCGGTGAATTTTCGACGGCTCATTCTTGTAATATCGGCGTTATGCGATTGCTATGCGAGTCGATCTTATCTGGAGAGAAGTTAGCAGCAGCATCACGAAACGCAGGTTCATAGCTACCAGGCCCGTGCACGGTGCCATATTCGTCGACAGCAGCTTCTCCAGCGAGTCCGAAAGCTAGTGTTCCCGCAAGTGCTGCAGAGAGGTAGTCGTCGCTACCACCAGCAAATGCAGCAAGTGTCCCACCAAGCATGCATCCGGTTCCAACGACCGTACTCATCAGTTCGTCTCCAGCCGTGATTTCATATGTAGTCTGTGACGAGGCGACAATATCGGTCGCACCGGAGGCAACAACAATGGCGTCTGTTTGTCTTGCACACGCCATCGCTGTTTCTGCAATTTCTGGATGGTCTCCAACAGATTCGACACCCTGTACATTTGCCTCCTTCCCCGCGATGGCCGCAATCTCCCCACGGTTGCCATTAAGAATCGAAACCGGCAGGTCGTCGGCTAAGCGAGTTGCAATCCGAGTTCGGGTTTCTGTTGCACCAGCACCAACTGGGTCAATGACTAATGGAACATCATTCTGCCGGGCCGCTTCCCCCGCCCGAATCATGGCCTCTTCACCTGTTTCGCTCACCGTCCCCATATTGAGCAGGCAAGCACCAGATATGCTTACCATCTCGTCTAACTCTCGAATATCATCTGACATCACCGGGAGTCCACCCCAGTGAAGAATGATGTTTGCAACCTGGTTCACAGTGACATTATTTGTGATTGCATTGACCAGCGGTTTCTCACGCTGCGTCTGTCGATGCTGCTCGCTAAGATTGGTGGGTGTGCTCATGAATGGACCTCCTCAGGGGATGTACTGCTGGATACGACCGCTTTATTCAACTGGACAGTGGCTGCACAGGGGTCATCGGCCTTTGTGATAGCTGAGATAACAGCGACCCCATCTGCGCCTGCCTCAATTACAGAGTGGGCCCTGTCTGGTGTAATACCACCAATGGCAACAATCGGGACCTCAACAGATTCGGCGATTTCTGTCAGTTTCGATTCACCGATTTCAGCCTCTGCATCATCAACATCCTTCGATGATGTCTGGTACACAGCACCAACTCCAAGATAATCCGCCCCAGCATCGACGGCTTCGGTCGCTGCTGAGACAGTTGATACGGATCGCCCGATAATGGCCGAGTTACCGAGCACATCTCGGGCGGCCTTGACTGGAAGGTCATCATCGCCGAGATGCACTCCGTCTGCGTTTAGTGCTGCAGCAAGATCGACTCTATCATTGATAATGAATGGGATATCGGCTTCTTCAGTCAGTGCGCGAATTTCTTTACCAATCGTATATCGTGATCGGATCGTTTCGTGCTTCTCACGAAGTTGCACAACGTCGATCCCTCCTTCAATTGCCTCAGACACAATTTCAGGCGTGCTCCGGTCACGAGAGTGACTCTTTTGCGTGACAAGATATGTGTCTACAGAGATATTCATGTGTGATATCGTAGGGTAATACCCCAACTGCAAAGTTACTACTGATTCAGCTATCCCTTCTCAACTCAATAATTCGCAGGGCGTTCAACGGCCACGAGGTCAAATAGTTCAAGAATCCCTGACTCTCCTCGTCACAGAGGACTGCATATCCCGTCCAACCCCAGGGCTTGCATGGGCTCACTGTGTCTTCTCTAGGTCAGAGTTCTCTCAATATGACTCTCTCGAATTGCAGGCATTCACGAGTCAGTCACTCCGATCTGAGGAGCTGGTTGAGTGGCAGTCCATGACTCACAACAGTTGTGCTTGTTAGCCACTGCACTGCAATTCAATGAATCAGTCATGATTACTGTTTGCAACTCGAACCCGACAGCTGTCGGGCTTCCCGGCTCAAGGCGTTGGCTTTCGGCTTGAGACACCGTGGTCAGATAGCCCTTAGATTGCGGCCTGAGCGTGATTTTCTGCTCCCCAGCCTCGGAGCGACGACGAGCTCGCTCTAATGGGTGACGATAACCAAGTCTTTGCTCTGGTCACATTTCGGTGGGTCGGAACGTCAGTTTACGAGTCAAGTTGAAAATCACTTCCTTGAGCGGTGAGCCTGCTAAGACAGGCGAGTACGGAGCGGTCGCTCAGATAATGTCCATCTCGTTCAATCTCGTTGGGAGGTACGTTTCGGTCACGAAGTCAAGCCCCCGTGCTGCGAGCGATTGCTGCTCTGCTTTCTTTTCAATGTCGAGTTGAATCTCAATCTGCTCTTCCCAATAGTCAGACATGAATCGCGGATCTTCCAGCTCGGACTCTAATGCATTTTTATCTGAGTCAGATAATGGGTCTGTTGGGAGGTCGTATTCAACGATATCAGTCGGCTGTATGCCGATAAATCGTGCTTCTGGGGTCGCAAGGTATTTTGAAAGATGTGCCGATTTGATCGAACCGTATGACACAGATCCATATATCCGATACGACCACGGATCGCCATCAGTAAATACCACAACAGGCACATGCAACTCGTCGTGAAGTCGCTTTGTAATGCGTCGTGTGGCGCGGGCTGGCTGTCCTTTGAGATGTACGATAAGAGTATTATATGTCGTATCAAATCCGTTTTCGATCAGTCGATCTCTCATGCCGCCAGTCTCGACACACAGAATAAAATCCATGTCATGATCTAAGAATTCGATTGTATCTGGGTTATTTGGGATTTGATAGCCTCCCTCACCCACATCCTGCTGACAGTGGATCTCTCTTTCACCGCGGCGTGTTTGCTCGCGGATTTTGAGTGGGCCCATCAGGGTTGCTCCAGATTCCTCAGGCCGCATGTGGAAGTCCTCTCGTGTGACATCTGACACAATTTCCAGATCCTCAATCAATTGGTTAGATTCATCTTGATCAGAAAACTGTGCTTCTTTATTATCCCACGATTCAGAGAGATAGTACAATTCACGAAGTGTGGACGACCGGCCTTGTCTCAGTTGCTCAGCCAGAAAATCAATTGTATATGTCGCCTTTAGTAGCTTCCGAGCCCCTCTGACACTGTTGGCTGACCGGGTTGAAGTCCGGTCACCGTACACCCACACCTGTGAGTCCTCATCGAATACAATGTTTGTTTTTGTTCGGGTCGGAATATCCATATGAGGAATATCCCCAGTAGCAAACTGGTCATAAAATTCTGCTGCTAAGTCTATGAGCTGTTCTTCTGCGAGTTCATCGTGTTGTGAGGTAGTCATATTACGATCTTCGTTTTGAATATGTATGGTTTAGACATTGAGTGTCAGTTTTTCTGTCTCAATACCATCGATTTGAATGTCGAAGGTTGCATCCGATACAGCACGATAACTGAACTGAACAGTATCGCCTGCTTTCACCGTGGGATTCCACGTAAGGAACCACTCTCCATCCATGTTAACGCTGTCTACGTCATCCGGCACGTTCTGCGGCTCGGCTGAAACGATTTCCGTAATTTCGGGTGTTTCGTTTCGGTCACTATGATTTCTTACTTTGAGTGTAACAGCAGTTTCCTCGATCTGCCGTTCGATACTCACATTATTCATGATACGAGCGAGTGCTGAGTCAATATCAGGCTCCTGCCGACCAGTCACCTCAGCAAGTTTGTGTGCCATCTCCGGCAGAATGCGACTCAATACATCCTGTTTTTTTCGCCGCTTCTGCATGGATCGCCGCTTATTCAGGAACGACTTTAGATCTCGCGACGCCTCTCGGACAGCGAGCTCAATTTCATTCTCGATAGCAGGAATGTTCGCCAATGCATCTTTTGACTCGCTGGTGAACGGAACGTTCGTTGATGCCACATGGATCATCAGAACGATAGAATCCTGAGGAAGTCCAGACCCGCCTGGTTGGTTCAAGCCGTAATTTCGCCACCTGATCTGCTTTATGACGTCCGTTGTTGCACATGCGCCTTGCTGATACACCAGAGGGACTCGATTCGCAAATCGAAGTAGTCTCATACTCGTATTGTCTAACTGTCCACCGTAAGCGATGCCCGCCTCCACGACAAATGGATCGCCACCGTGTACCTCTGCATCGCGTGTCGCGGCAGCATAAAAATCAGCGTCGAATTCTTTACGCAGCCCTGCTTCAACGAGTTCTTCAGATATTGGGGACAGACAGTTCGTTGGAGGAGCTAAGATATCTGTCTCGCGCATTGCCTCCAATAGCGATGATGCTGTATCTCGATCGTCACCGACAGCACTCACTTGTGGTACGGAGTCGTTGACTGTGTTCATTACATCCCAAAACGCTTCAGCGACATTGCCTCGCGCAGTTTCTCCGAATGTGATTTCCTGAGTTTCAAGCTGGTCTGCAGACCGGTTCACGTATTCAGCGAGCACCTCGCGAGTCAGGCGGTGCTGCTTGTCGTGGTCTTGGAGCTTTGTTTCTAATCGAGTTGTCAGTCCATTCAGTGTCGATTCATCTTTTTGCTGACTTGTTGCCTGCTCAACCAACTCGAAAATATCGTCTGATAAATCAGCTGTCAACACTTGCCACATCGCGGTGTGTGCTCGCTGTCTCACAGTGGCTGCAAATGTGGTTCGATACTCATCCTCTATATCCTCCGCAATCGTTTCGATGATGGTCTGTAGTTGT
>KB659943.1_pt63 | contig 14119 bp, 14 predicted proteins | sample 558768 | NCBI scaffold set KB644980.1 | reverse complement strand
CCGACGCGCTTGTGCATCGTGACGATGTCCGCGACTCGTCGCCTCGATGTAGTCGAAGATCCCGCGGAGGGGCAGCACGTCTCGTGATCGATCCGGATCGGATCGTCGCCGTACTCGTCGACGAATGTCTCGACATCGAGCGGGAAGTCGTCCTCCTCGTCGACCTTCTTGGCGATGACGGCGTGGCCGTAAACGCGGCGGCCCTCGCTGCCCTGCTCGCCGTCGGGATCGTGTGGCCAATCCATACCCCGAACATCATCACGGCGTAAAGTTAGTCTTACGCTCTGTGGAGCCGTGAGCGATCACTCGGTCGTCGGCGATGAGCCGATCCCAACGGCGTTGCCGACTATGGTTACAACCGGGATATCGATCTCATTGTCTTCGACCAGTCGCGCCCAGATGACGATCGTCGACGGCACCACAAGGATCGAGAAGATGAATGCATACAGCACGCTCAGTGATATCAGAATCCCGAACGTTCCGATTCCGGGATTAAGGGCGAGCATCAGGGTCCCGATACCGGAGACAGTCGTCAGCATACTTCCGAAGAGCGCGCCGCCGGTGCCGACAATGGTGCGCTGCAGGGCGGGATACAGGTCTTTCTCGTGGTACTCGTCGGCAAAGCGATGGACGACGTGGACCGCGTAGTCGATTCCAATGCCGACGGCGATCGCAAGGATCGTTCCATTAATGGCGTTGAATTTGATCCCAAGCAGTCGCATCGTGGCAACGACCGCGACGACGGTCATGATAATCGGGACAATGTTGACCAGCCCAAGCGTTGCTCGTCCCTCTACCATCCAATAGGCGAACACAAGGAAGGCAGACGCGCCGACCAGCGTCAGGACAAGGCTATCGATCACCGAGTCGAGAACCAGTGAGAGCGCTTCGTCGAAGATGATTACACCGCCGGTTGGTTGTGCCGTCCCCCGGAAATTGCCGGCAACAGCGTAGGCGTCCTCGGTGACGACATCGTCCTCTGCCCCCCCATCGACCGTGTAGATCACCTGCGCACTCCGCCGGTCCTCACCGAGGAAGGTGCTGAGATCGCTATCGGCCGGTTCCGCGAGGGCCTCGTAAATCTGTGGGAGATTGTCGTCGGGTATCCCGTTGTTGTTCCGGTCGTTTCGCTCAACGAGCCGGCGGAACTCGGGGTCACGCTCGGCACGCGATTGAATCACCGTCACGATGCTTTCCGATTCGGCCTGTCGCTGGTCGCTCTCGAAGGTTGACGGCGGCAACGTCCCGGCGCGGTGTATCGACTCCAGTGCCGAGTCGCGTGTCATCGGTTTTTGCACGTACATCAAGACACGACTGGTCTCCGCGAAGTTTCGGTCAAGATAGTTGTTGATACGAACATACTCGAACTCCTCGGGCGGTCGAATAGGTGCTGGTAAGCTTTGATAGTAGTCCGGGGTTTCTTCGGACGGCTGGAAGTCCTCAGGGCCGAATCCCGAATCGACACCGGTCGCGTACACTCCACCGCCAGCCGTCGCAATGAGCACGAATAACAGAAACACGAGTGGTGCGCGTTTTGAGATCGTGACCGACATTGCGAGGACTCGTCCTAACAGTGAATTGTCTGAACCAAGTGGCGTGTTGGCAAACGACGGGATCGGATACCGCTGGCGAACGCGATCGACCAACACCTTCAGCGCGGGCACGAAGATACCGAAAATGAGGAACGTAAAGACGACCCCGAAGGCGGCCACGAGTCCGAAGTCCCGTGTCGGTGGGAACGCACTGGCGGTGTTTGACAGAAATCCAATCACAGAGGTGCCGGCGACGATGGCGAAGGCGACCAGCATCTGATCGGTGGTTCGCGTCATCGACTCGGAGATACTCAATCCTGTTACGCGTTCCTCACGATATCGGTTGATCGAGTGAATGCCAAAGTCAACCCCGATGGCGATGAGGATCGGTGGCACCGCGATGATGAGTGAGGTGAATGCGATGCCGGCAATCCCGAGGAAGCCAAACGTCCACAGCAGCGTCATCACGATCGCCAGCAAACCGATTGCAATATCGAACGGATCACGGTAGGCAACCGCCAGAAAGAGCAGAATCAGGAGGAACGCCACCGGCAACACGATACTAGTCGTGAACCACTGTGTATTCGGTGGCGTTCCCTGCACCCAGATTGTTGAGGCGTCGTCGGTAACGACACTCTTGATCCGCTCAACCTTGTTCGCCGGGAACTCCGAGGCACCACCCGGCCCACCGGAGGAGCCCTCTCCGGGGCCAGCAAGGTGCGTGACACTGCCCTGACTTGCCGTAGCGGAGGCCGACTGGCGATTGAAGTCGTCGCTCAGACTGGAGGTGAAGCTTGCATCCTCAGCTGCCTCGCGTACCGCCGTGTCGATCTGACTCGGCGTTGCTTCCTCGATTGCACGGATGTGTTCCTCGGGTGTCGTTGCCGCTGGATCCAGCGTGGTCGCGACCTCCTCTGCTGGTGTCTCTACCTCGTCCACCCGTAATGCGTTCATCTCGATGATCCGGTTCCGCGTCTGCAACATATCCAGCAGCGCGGGTTTCGAAAGCACGTTACTCGACTCCTGAACGAGCGTCGTGCTTGTCGTTGACCTCCCGCTGAACGTGGAACTGAACTTTTCCCGAATATCCTCGGATGCCTTGAACGAGTCCAGATCTTCGATAAACTGCTCTTGGCCGCTCTCGGAGGTGATCGCCCCGAGTCCGCCGATCATCACCCCGGTGACGAGCAAAAACGCGAGGACGACCGTTTTCGACCGGTTGACGATGTAATAGTCGACCCGGTCTATGAGCCACTGATACTGCATATAAATCTGTTTACTGTTTCCTACGGTGTTGTGGTCGTAAGTATATCACGTTATACTTGTTTCCGATAGTGTGGCTGGCGATCAGCGACTCCCTACCTCGTCCTTGCGGCCACCACTCAGCAGTGCCGCAATCGAGAGTGCCTGCAGGCGGGCCAGTGCGTTCAACAGGTTGGCTGCGACGATGACAAAGACCACGCCACCACCGGCGACAGCGAGTGCCTCGGGTAGCGTCTCGACGACCCACGGCCCAACACTGTACGCACCGACCGTGACTGCCGAACCGACGCCGACGAACTGGCTCTCGTAGACGAACGGTGTTGCCAGCAACGCGGCACTGATCCCCAGTAGCGTCGGCAACACGACGAGCGAGACGATGCTGAACACGAACTTCACCGCGACGAGGCCGACGCTCAGCCACGTCGAGCGAGCCGTGACGAGCGACACGACCGCATCGAGAAACCCATCACCCGGTAGGACGAGCCCGTCTCGCACCGATGTCTTCGTGAGAAATTCCGGCTCCGGGATAACGACACCGACCAGCCAGCCGGCGAGTTTGGCTTCGAGACCGGCGACCCCTGTCGTCGCCGCGAGCGTCCCGACGAGGATCGGCAGGCCGAGGAGGGTAATCAGCAGTCCGACGCCGAGCGACGCCCCGGTGACGAAGCCGACGAAATACAGCTGGCCGAGGACGGCCGCAAGAGCGAGATAGGCGATGTTCCCGTACGTCTGTTGGCGGATCGGTGCCGCAAGCACCGTCCGTAGCGATTCCAGCACCGACGAGCGATCTGTTGCAATGGCAGTCTGCATTGTAACTAGTGGCTCAACCCACTCACGTATAGTTCGAGACACCGTGTTTCAGCGGGTGAAACAACCCGGAAACGACAACGATTATGCGGGGACCGCACGAACCAGCGACCATTGATGGACGAGACCACCCGGGAGTACCTCCGCGGCCGGTTTGCCGACTACTACCGGGCCGCGGCGGTGTCGCTGCCGCCCGCCGCCAACGAACGCGAGTGGGGCCACATTCCGTGGACGCCGGGCAGCGAGACGACGATGGTCCGCCACCAGTCACAGCTCGATCTCGGCGATGTCGACGACTTTCTCCAGCGCACTGCCCCGCGGCATGTCTACTTCTCGGCGGCGCGCTACGACGACCCCGGCGCGAGCACGATGAGCGAGAAGGGCTGGCGCGGCGCGGATCTCGTCTTCGATCTCGACGCCGATCACCTCCCCGGCGTCGACCCCAGCGAGACGACCTACAAGGCGATGCTGGCGGCCTGCAAGGACGCACTCCGGCGACTCCTCGATTTTCTGGAGGCCGACTTCGATTTCGATACCATCCGGATCGTCTTCTCGGGCGGTCGCGGCTACCACGTCCACGTCCGCGACGAGTCGATTCAGTCACTCGACAGCGACGCCCGCCGGGAGATCGTCGACTACGTGCGCGGCCGCGATCTCGACACTGACGGGCTCATCCGCGTTGCCTCCAAGTCGGGCACGACGCAGCGACTCCTCCGCACGGAGGGCGGGTGGGGACGTCGCGTCCACCGCGAACTCACCGCACTGACCGAGGAACTCCGCGACCTCGACGAGCAAGCGCGCTCGACCGCCTCACAGAGTTCGAGGGCATCGGCGAGGGCCGCGCCGAAACTGTTCTCGGCGCGATCACGCGCAATCCGGATGCGATCGCCGAGGGCAACATGGAGGCCGGCGGCCCCGGTATCCGCCTGATCACCGATGCCCTCGCCGACCGTGTCGCCGACGAGCAGGCCGCACCCATCGACGAACCGGTGACGACCGACACCCACCGCCTGATCCGGCTGCCGGGCTCGCTCCACGGCGGCAGCGGGCTGGTCGTCACGCCTATCGACCGCGACGATCTGGACGAGTTCGCGCCGCTGACCGACGCTGTTCCCGACCGATTCACCGGCACCGACATCGATATCGAGGTGGCCGACCCCTGCAGAGTCGACCTGTCGGGCGACACGATTAAGTTGGACCGTGGTGTGCACTCGGTACCGGAACACGTCGGCGTCTTCCTGATGGCGCGCGGCGACGCAGCGAAAGTCACAGCATGAATCTCGACGAACTCCGCAGCGTCCAATCGAAAGAACGCCGGAAGGATAGCCTCCAGCAGCTGCGGGACTCCTTCTATCAGGACGTGGCGGCCTACATCGAGGACCTGCGCGCCGAGCGCGACCGCCGCGCCGAGCAGGTCGACAACCCGTTCAGCGACGACGAGGTCGGCCGGCTCTCGGACGAACTCGACACCGCCGAGGAGGTCGCCGAATCCCTCTACGAACGCCGCGTCGGCAAGGTCGTCAAACTCGCCAGCTTCGCGGCCGCGGATATGTCGGCCGATCAGGAGGGGCTCACCCACGAGGAACAGGCGCTGTTCGACGACCTCGTCGACCGCATCAAACGGAACAAGGCCAACGTTCTCGACGTGCTGGCCGGCGAGGGCGGGTCGCCGGCGACAGGGACTGCCGACTCGGGGGCCGCAGCTGACACCGCCGAGTCGTCGGCAAGTCCACCGACCGAGTCGTCGACAAGTTCAGCGACCGAATCGATACCAACCGACGACGAACCGACCACTATCGGCGGCGCGAACGCCGGAGGCGCTGAGTCGCCACCGACGCCGCCGGAAGCCGAGGCCGAGGCCGACGACGTGCTCGCCGACGCGATGGGTGGATCGACCGACGCCGAGCCTTCCAGTGAGTCAGACCAGTCGCGGGACATAGGGAGCGATGCTGACGACGGCACGGACGGCGACGGCATCCCCACGACTGACGGCGGCAGCACGACGCAGCCGACACAGTCGGATGGCTCGCCCGAATCGCCAGCGGCACCATCGCCGTCAACCCCGGAGAGGACTGGCTCGGCGGCCGACACGCCACAGGCTGGCGCAACCGACGCGACACAGACTTCTCCAGCCGAGACGGCAGGAACGCCGTCCGCCGAACCGTCGGCCCCCGAATCACAGCCAACGAGCGAGTCGACACCTGCTCAGTCCACATCCACCCAGTCGACACCGGCGGCGACAACGGCGACAACTGACACGGAATCGACCCCCGCGGAGACCGGCGCGCAACTGTCCGCCAAGCCACCAGCCGAGTCAAGCGAGCCCGCACAGTCGGCCACGACCGCCAGAGACTCACCAACGACGACCGCCACAGCCGACGCGACGGCGTCGTCGCCGGCTGCCACCGAAAGCGAGGTAGCCGCAGCCGAGCAATCGTCCGGCTCCCCGGGCGAGGCCGCGACGGCCACCGAGTCGGTCGACCGCACGACGGTCCGCGTCACCGACCACGTGGGAACGATTCTCGGTACCGACGACCGCGAGTACACACTCCGGCGGGAGGATGTCGTGACGCTTCCGGCGGCCAACGCCGAGGCACTGCTCTCCCGGGACGCCGCGGTCGAACTCGACTAGTTTTGCCGATGGCATCTATCTACGATCATATCGAGGTTCGCGACAGTGACCACCCCGACGGCGTCTATCGTGTGGTTGGCACAACCGCCGACACGGTGACGCTGCTCCACGTCGCTGATGCCGACGGCCGACGACTCCATTCGGGTCGCACGGTGTCGGTTTCTCACAGCACGTACGAGGCGTTGCCTTCGGCGTCGAATCCTGATGACGGCGGTTCAATCACCGACGTGCTGACATCGCTGCCGGCAACTGGCTACTGGGCTGTTCGCGGTTCGGCTCGACAGTTCGCGGCGTCGCCGGTCCGGACGCTTCTCGCCGTCGCCGCCGTCGTCGGCGGCGCGGTCGGTCCCCGCGCGCTGTCGGTGTCGCCGCTCGTTCTCGATGTGCTGTTGCTCGGTGGGATACTTGGCCTCGTGTTGATCGGCGAGGGTCGCGTGTAGTCGTCGCCTGCGGGCTACCGTCTTCGGCAAAACAAGCCGCTGTAATCGGCGTCGCAGCCGCGGCTGACCTCAGTAGCCGCGATCGATCAGGTAGTCAGCGATAGCCTTCAGCAGATCCCGGGCCTCATTATCGGGCAGGACATCGAGGCGGTCCTTCCCCTGCTGGGCCAGTGCCTCGGCTTTCTCGCGTGCGTAGTCGATACTGCCCGCGTCTTCGAGAGCCGCGACGGCGTCGTCGATCTCGGCTTCGGTCACCTCGTCGACGCTTTTCGCTTCGATCAGGCCGTCGACATCGACGCCCTGCTGGCGGGCGTGGAGCGTAATCAGCGTTTCCTTGTCTTCGACGAGGTCCGAGCCACGCTGTTTGCCCAGCGTCTCGCTCGGGACTGTCAGATCCAGCACGTCGTCCTGAATCTGGAAGGCCTGTCCCGACTCGATGCCGTACTGGTACATCGCCTCGACGACTGCCTCGTCGGCACCCAGTAGTTCGGCGGGGACCGCCGCGGAGGCACCGTAGAGGACTGCCGTCTTGAGTTCGACCATTTCGAGGTATTCGTCGGGCAGGAGGTCGCTGCGGGACTCAAACGCGATATCGAGTGCCTGCCCCTCACAGATCTTGGTACACGTCGAGGAGAGCAGCCGCATCGCCGCCAGGGCGTTGGCCGGCTCGCCACCGGTGTCGGCCATGATCTCGAAGGCCGACGAGTAGAGCGTGTCGCCAGCAAGGATCGCCGTCGAGGTGTCGTACTCGTTGTGCACCGACGGCACGCCGCGCCGCAGGTCGTCGTCGTCCATGATGTCGTCGTGAATCAGCGTGAACGACTGGATAACCTCCAGGGCGACCGCGGCGCGCATGAGATCGACCTCGGTGCCGGTGAGCGTCGGAAACGACCGGTAGTCGGTGCTGTCCGGCGCGACATCGGCCAGCGCCTCGCCGGCGACAAGCGTCACCGTCGGCCGAAGTCGCTTCCCGCCGGCCTGCAGCAGATACCGGGAGGCCTCGTAGAGCCGTTCGGGATGTTGCAACGGGAGTTCCTCATCGAGTGCGTCGTTGATCCGGCTACGACGCTCGTCGATGGCGGCCAGCACCCGCGATTCGGTCGAATCAGTGGTCATTACTCCACCAGTTGGACGAGGTTTCCGTTGCGACTGATATGAAGATCCTGGCCGATGGTGTAGCCCTGACTCTCACAGAGGTCCACGTACGGCGCGATACCCTTGAGGTCTTGATGGGCGGGGATAATGTTCTCTGGCTGTAGCGTGTCAAGCATCTCGTAGTGGCCCTCCTCACGGAGGTGGCCCGAGACGTGGATGTCGTCGTAGATTCGTGCGCCCTGCATCTTCAGCAGGCGTTCACACTGGTATCGCTGTCCCTCGTTTGTCGGCTCCGGAATCACCCGTGCCGAGAAGATGATCTTGTCGCCGTCGTCGATCTCGTACGGCGTTTCGCCGCGGCCCATCCGGGTGAGCATTGCGCGCGGCTCGCCCTGATGGCCCGTGACGATGGGCAGGAAGTTCTCCTTGCCCTCCTCCATGATCCGCTTGAACGTGCGATCGACCGATTTCCGGTGGCCGTACATCCCGAGATCGTCGGGGAAGTCGACGAAGTCAAGCCGCTCGGCCGCACCCGAGTATTTCTCCATCGACCGGCCGAGCAGGACCGGCTGGCGACCGATATCGTTGGCGAACTCGACGAGCGATCGCACACGGGCGATGTGGCTTGAGAATGTCGTCGCCACGATCCCGCCGTCGTAATCCTCAACCGACTTCAGTACGTCCTTGAGGTGTTTGCGGGCGGTCGACTCCGAGGGTGTGCGACCCTTCTTACCGGCATTGGTACAGTCCTCAATGTAACAGAGGACGCCCTCGCCCTCGCGGCCGATCTCGCGGAACCGCTCCATATCGATCGGGTCGCCGATAACCGGCGAGTGGTCGATCCGCTTGTCGAGCCCGTAGACGACCGATCCCTCCGGCGTGTGGAGCACCGGATTGATCGCGTCGATGATCGAGTGGGTGACGTTGACGAATTCGAGGTCGACATCCTCGCCGATGGACATCGTCGAGCCGGACTCCATCGGCTGCACGTCGTTCTCGACGGTGAACTTGTCCTCGTCGTCGATCTCCTCCCGAACCAGTTCGCTGGTGTAGGGGGTAGCGACGATCGGGGCGTCGTAGCGATGGGCGAGCTTCGAGATCGCCCCGATGTGGTCGAGGTGACCGTGCGTCGGGACGATGGCCTGCACGTCGCCTTCGAGGTCGCTCATCACCCGGTCGTCGGGGATGGCGCCCATGTCGATCAGATCGAGACTGTGCATCTGTTCGGTCCGGACGTTGTCGTGGATCAGGACCTGCGAGAGATTGAGGCCCATATCGAAGATGACCACGTCTTGGCCGGCCCGCACCGCTGTCATCTGTCGTCCGACCGCCTCATAACCGCCGATAGTTGCGATTTCGATTTCCATAGTTGAATCCTCCGCAGCCGCTGGTGGCGACTGCGTGCAATAGCCGCGTGGGGACCATCTGCCCCCGGCGTCCGTTCGCTGGTGGTCGTCTGGCCCCGCTCTGTGTCGCGCGGCGTGGTCGTCCACGACCGCCCGCACAGTGACCCGCGGGTCTGTTGGTGTGAAGTCGTTGCACACGTGGTGGTAAAAACTACATGGGTTCGCCGCTGGTACGGTTTAGCGTCGGTCAACTGGATCTACAACGCCTCGAAAGTCCCGCCCGACTGCGGCTGCTTAGCCTGCCGATGCGGGTGGGACTGAAATGGGCCGGAGGCTCGGCGTGCCCGGACGACGCAAGCACCGCAGGAGCGAGCACCGCGAGCGACGAAGCGCGCAGCGAGCGCGCGGTCGACCGCAGGGAGACCGCGACCCGCTCGAACGGCGAGCGAAGCGAGCCGTGAGAGTCCCGGGAGTCGAGCCGCCGGGGGCTTTCGAGGCGGTTCTACGTTTTCCGGCGTATCTGAATACGACCTCGCTGCTCGTACCACTATTCGATGTTCGATATCACCTAGATAAGCAGCAACTGCCGTAGTTTCAGTCGTCGTCGGCCGCTTCCAGCGAGTCCTCGGGGACGCCCGTCTCTTGGCCGTCCTCGAAGCTGATCGTGTACGTCGCGTCGCCGAACATGTTATCGACGACCTGCGTGATCGTCCCGGTCTCGCCGTCGAAGTCGCTGTGTTTGTCGTCGAGTACCACGGTATCGTCCTTCTCGAAACTCATGGCTGCTCGTTTCGCTACCACGGATAAAAACGCGTGGATTCCCGTTTTGCGCCCGATGTTCGGGCGACGCCGCTCGGCTCAGTCGGCGTTCGAGACCGCCCGATGGAACGGCTGGCGGGCGATCATCTCACGGAGTTCGCTCAGCGATGGTGAGCTCTCGCCGTGCATCGCCTCCATCACCGCACCGACCTCCTGTCTGGAGATCTTAACGCCGCGCTCGGTGAGAGCGTCCTCCGGCCGGGCTGCAAGCTCTCGGAGCGTTCCGACGGCCAACAAAAACGGGACACCCCACGCGGCCATCGTGTTGCCGTGACGGAGCGGCATCGCCTGCAGATAGCCCTCGGCGTCGTCGAGGAACGACCGCGCGTGCTGCACGGTGCGGCTGACGACCGCGGCGGCGTCCTCCCGGTTGTCCGACTCGATAACCGCCTCCTGATCGATCCCCTCCTCGGCCAGCCACTCGGCGGGGAGATAGACGTTGTTCTCCTCGGTGTAATCGTCGTAGACATCCTTCGAGATGTTGACCAGCTGGAGCAAAAGGCCAAACTCGACGGCCGTATCGTAGAGTTCCTGTCGGCGGTCGGCGGCGAGGTCGCCACGGGTCAGGAGATTCGTGATGAGGTTGCCGACCGTGCCGGCGGCGTAGTAGCAGTACTCCTCCAGTTCGTCGGCGTCGCCGATGCGGAGCCCGCCCGCGTCGGCGTGGCGTTCGACGAACATCGCCATCCCGTCGATCAGTTCCCGGACCGGCGGGATGATCGCCGCCTGTACGTCGTCGGGCAGTTCCTCGAAGGTGGCGGCGATCGTCGGGGCGCTGGCGACGACCTCCCAGTCGTCACTGAGTTCGCCCTCGGGCAGCCACGCCTCGGCCGACGCGCGGAACTCGTCGATATCGGTGTCCGTGTCGGGATCGAGCGCGGCATCGTACGTCCGGAGGAGGTCGGCCTGTGGCTCCGGCGGAATATGGTTTGCATCCTCGATGGTATCGGCGACCCGACAGAGGAGATAGCCGAGGCAGATATGCGTCGACATCGGTTCGTCCAGCACGTCGATGGTCAGCGCGAAGGTTCGGGAGACACCCTGCACCGCCTCGTGGCACCAGTCGAGATCGGGTTCGGGGGTCCCACCGGGCGGGCGAGATTCGTGGTCCGACATTCAGGTAGCTCCCTCTATGGGATGGGGCATAAAAAGTCTCTTGGGCTGGCGGGGAAACGTGGGAAGATTCATTTGGTAGCGAGCGTGTTCTCTCCACGTACATCATGGGCGTCATGTCCGATCGGGGCTCTCAGGTCGTCCGCGACAACATGGGTGGTATCATCGTTGGGCTATCTGGGCTGCTACTGCTCGCCGATCTTGTTGGGAAGCTGACTGGTGGAGGGCTGACACCCGCCCGGTTTGGCGGGTTCGTCTGGGACGGCCTCGTGATCGGTATTCTGATCGGACTGGCGGGGATCGGCCTCTCGCTGACCTACAGTATTCTGGGCTTCGCAAACTTCGCTCACGGTGACTACATCTCGTGGGGCGCGTTCTCTGGATGGGCCGTTGCGTATCTGCTGGCCGGTATCGACCGCTTTGCGGCCGGCGGCCTGTTGCTCATCGGTGGCGGTGGCGGCCCTGCCCCCGGCAATGTCGGAGTCAGCATCACGAACACGCCAGCCAGCATCGTCGCTGGGCTCATCGTTGCCGTTGGATTCACCGTCGGCGTGTCGCTGCTTGTTGACCGACTCGTCTATCGCCCGATACGGGAGGCCGACGGGATTACGCTCCTGATCGCGAGTATCGGTGTTGCCTTCGCACTCCGGTATCTAATCGTCTTTTTCTTTTATAACGGTCGACAGGGCGTCACCGATATCGGCCGAATCCCAACGTACGACATCGCCGGCGTCGTGATCACCGCTCACGAACTCACTATCGTGATTGTAGGTCTTCTTCTGATGCTCGGCGTTCATCTGCTTCTACAGCGTACCAAACTCGGCAAAGCAATGCGAGCGATGGCGGACAACCGCGACCTCGCACAGGTTACGGGAATTCCGGTTGAGGGTGTAATCCGGACGACGTGGATTCTCGGCGGCGGGCTGGCCGGGGCAGCTGGCTACCTCGTCGTCCTCACACAGGGCACCATCGCCTACAATCTCGGCTGGCTCCTCCTGCTGTTGATTTTCGCCGCCGTCATCATGGGAGGGATCGGCTCGGTGTACGGCGCCATCGTCGGTGGTCTCGTTATCGGGCTTGCGAGCCGATTATCCCTGATCTGGCTCACCGGTGACCTGTCGAGTTTCGCCGAACCGGTCGCCTTCGGGCTGATGATCTTCGTACTGCTGTTCCGCCCGGAGGGGATCTTTGGTGGGGTGAGTACGGCATGAGCACTGACAGCCTGCCAACCGACTCCCTCGACCGATTCCGGGCGTTGCTCGAACGTTCCGATGCCGCGCTCGTCCTTGCCGTGATGGCAGGGTTCTATCTCCTCTTTCTCGGGATCGGGGCGATCCTGAACTACGATCTCGCGGGCCTCATCTCGATTCTCGGGCAGGTCACGTTTTTTACCACGGTCTACGCGCTGGTCGTCCTCGCGCTGAACCTCCACTGGGGATACGCGGGCCTGTTCAACATCGGGATTGCGGGCTTCATGGCCGTCGGCGTCTACACGATGGCGATGCTGACCGCGCCGCCGACCGGCTCTCCACCCGGGCTCGGTCTCCCGCTTGCGGTCGGGGTCGTCGGGGGAATGGTCGCGGCAGCGCTCGTTGGCCTGCTGACCGCCATGCCCGCACTCCGGTTGCGCGCGGACTACCTCGCGATCGTCACCGTCGCAATCTCCGAGATCATCCGGCTGACGTACAACTCCCCGGCGTTCAGCACGTTTACGCTTCCCGGGGGAATCGCTCTCGGCACGGGTGGCGCCAGCGGGATCGGGACCTTTCCGAGCAACCCTGTTCGGGGGATCTACTACGTCAACCCGGCCAGTGCGTCCTCGGGGACAACACCGATTGGAGCGGCCGTTTTCGGCTTCTTCGAGAACACACTTGGCATCTTCCGGAGTGCCGTCATCGTCGATCTCACCTACGGGCTGGTGCTCGTCGTCATCGTCTTTCTCGTCTACACGCTGTTGGCCCGCGTCGGCAACTCGCCGTTCGGGCGCGTGCTCAAGGCGATCCGCGAGGACGAGGTCGTCGCCAAATCCCTCGGCAAGGACACCAACCGGTTCAAGATCAAGACGTTCATGCTTGGGTGTGCGCTGATGGGGCTGGCTGGCGTCGTCTGGCAGGGGTTCGGCACCGGTGCGGTCTACCCACAGGCGTTCCGCCCGGAGCTGACGTTCTACATCTTTATTGCTGTCATCATCGGCGGTGCGGGCTCGAACACCGGCAGTGTCCTCGGCGGTGCGGTGTTTGCCAACCTGCTGTTCCTCCTGCCGCAGTACCTTCCAAATATCATTGAACAGACGTTCGCAATACAGGCGAGTCCGAACACCTTCATCGCTGCCGTCACGCCTATTGCCGCCGGCGAAATCGCCCCACTTCTGGGGTACGTACTGAATCAGCGACTGCCCGCCCTTCGCTTTGTCTTCGTCGGCGTCCTGCTGGTCTATCTGATGCAGAACCGTCCAGAGGGACTCCTCGGTCACCGCACCGAGACGGCAGCGGCGGTCGATCTCACCGAGAACCACCGGTCCGGGGCCGGTCCCGAGCAGACACCGGACGCTAGCGGGGTTGCTGACGGCGAGGGAGGTATCGACGATGAGTAGCGACGGTGCGGCCGACGGCGTCGGCGACGCTGCCCCTGTCGACACCGCCGGCCCCGACGAGCGTGACGCCACCGGCTCACCGCTCCGCGTCGAGAACCTCCGCAAGGAGTTCGGGGGTATCACCGCCGTTGACGGCGCGTCGTTTGCGGTCGCTGACGAGTCGCTGACGGGGCTGATCGGGCCGAACGGCGCGGGGAAGTCGACGACGTTCAACTGCATCACCGGGATTCACGAGCCAACCGCCGGCGCGGTCTACTTTAACAGTGAGAACATCTCGGGGCTCTCGCCGCATACCGTCGCCGAACGCGGGCTCGTCCGAACGTTCCAGATCGCCCGCGAGCTGGCCGAGATGACCGTCCTCGAAAACCTGATGCTCGCCCCCCAGCAACAACAGGGTGAGGCACTCTACCGGTCGGTGCTGCCGACGTTCAGGGACGGCGTGATCGAGGAGGAAACCGAGTTGCGAGAGGCGGTCTGGG
>KB659934.1_pt5 | contig 14156 bp, 18 predicted proteins | sample 558768 | NCBI scaffold set KB644980.1 | reverse complement strand
TGAGGCCGCTGCTCTACCCACACGATCCCTCATGAATGTCACGTGTCAGTAACATTTATATATCGTGGTTGCTGTTTGGCTGTTTATTTGTCGGTTGTGGGCGAGGGGCGGGATTTGAACCCGCGTCACGAGAGCCACAGTCCCGTAGTATGGGCCAGCTAACCTACCCTCACCACGCATCCAATTCGAGTTCTCCGAGGCTTAAAACACGTTGCTACATCTCTTCGAGATAGGTCTACACAGTGTGGACAAGTTCCAACGAGGATATACACAGAGGTCGTGAAAGGTCGTCTCGGAGACGAACCGGGCCAGGGCAGGCTCGCTTACCTACAGGGTATTGAACCAGACTGCTTGAGGGCCTGTCGCTACTCGACTAGTTTGTCTTGTTTCAGAGTCGAGACATTGACAAGTACAAGAGATCTACGCGTCTATGTCGAGTTAAATTCACGAAGTTCGGTGGTTATCTCCTCGAGGTCGGACAGGCTGTTACTTCCCTGTATATCCGAGTCGTTGATGTACGTTATCAGCTCCTCGCTAGCTTCTGTTACTGCTCGAACAAGATCTTCAATTCCCACAGCGAACCCGACTTCCGAGTAGACCGGAATAGAGGGGCTGAAGACCCCAGTAGAAGGTACTTGAAACGCAATTCTTGCTGTGTCTTCGCTCAACCAAGAGATGACGATGTATCCCATAGCATCGTGTAGTTCAACTCGCCTCTCAGTTGATTCTCCCAGACCCGTGAGGTCTACTTCTCCACGCACGAATTCCGAGACATGCCGCAATAGGTTTGTAATCACCAACTTTGGATAATCGCCTTTGTACTCGTAGGAGCGGCCGTACTCGTCTTCGAGATTCTCTTGTCGCTTGTACCGAGTCAGCTCGTAGCCATCGACTGTCATTTTGACACCACCGTAGATTTGCTGGATGCTGTCAGTATTTGCGGGTTTTCTGGTATATTCTACGTCTACACAGACTGTCTCGCCAACTGGATAGTTCTCAGGAGGCTTCACGTAAGTCGCGAGGCAGTTGGTGTAACGTGGTTGTTTGAGTTAAGCCGTTGGCAGCGGCACATAATCATTTCTATAATCAGTCTGTTCATATTGGCTTTGGGTTCTGTAATGCTGCTCCAAATACAGGATACCGGCTGTTCCGGAACATTCACACCTCAGTAACCTGCGTGTTACATTCTATTTAGAGCCTCAATTCCCAAGAGCTCGAGACCCGTGTCAGTAACCTCGCGGAACAGCTCCACAAGTAGGAGTCTCCGCCTCATATCCTTCTCGTCTGCCTGGAGAACAGGGCATTCGTGGTAGAACTGATTGAAGACCTCGCAGAGCCGGGAGAGATACGAGGCGAGCTTGACAGGGTCGAGAGCTTCGACCGAGCTGTCCAACGCGCTTGGGAAGCCCGCGAGCTCGCACACCAGTTTTCTTTCCTGGTCGGTCAGCTCACCCAGGTTTTCGCCTGTTCCGTTGGCGTCCGACAGTATGCTCCGGGCCCTAGTGTTGGAGTACTGCAGGTATGGTCCGGACTCGCCCTCAAACGACAGGGCTCTATCCCACGAGAACTCTATGCCCTTGCTCCTAGAGACCGAGAGGCTGCCGTACTTGACGGCGGCGAGACCCACGGCTTCGGAGGCATCTATATCCCTGTCCTCGATTTGTTCGGCCTTCTGCTCCGCTCTGTCCAGGACCTCACGCATCTCGATTATGTTGCCCTTCGACGAGGACATTGACTCCTGGCCCTCTATGTTGAGATAGCCGTAGGACACGTGCTGGCTGTCCATCTCCCCGCCGATTCCGAAGCGCTCTGCGAGGCGGAACAGCTGCTTGAAGTGCAGGTTCTGTTCGTTGGCGACCACGTACAGATTGCGGTCGAACTGCTCGAGCTCCCGTTTCTTTATGTTGGCGAGATCGCGGGCGAGGTACAGCGTGCTTCCGTCGCTGCGCTTCAAGAACCACGTCCGGTAGATCCTCGAACTCGGCGTAGACGCTGCCGTCGTCGTCCTCCTCGAGGTAGCCATTTTGGAGTCCTTCACGCAGCATCTCCTCCGCCTCCTCCGCGACCTTTGACTCGCCGGTTATCCTGTCGAACCGTATATCCATGCGCTGGTAGTCCTCCATATCGTGGTCGAGGGTGAACTCGCGGAACATCTCCCATAGCCGGGTCGCCTCCTCGTCGCCCTCCTCAATCCTCCGGGACCACTCCCGGGCCTTCTCTGAGTCTCCTCGTCCGCTTCCTGGTTTATGCGGACGTACAGGTCATACATGTGTTCCATCGGGCTCTGCACCAGGTCTTCGCGGCTGCCAAACTGCTTGTACGCGTAGATCACCTGGCCGTGCTTCGTACCCCAGTCACCGAGATAGTTCTCGGAGAGCGCATCGTATCCAGCGAAGTCCAGAATCCTGTGCAGGGCATCCCCGAGGCAGTTGTTGCGGAGGTGGCCGATGTGCATAGGCTTTGCTAGGTTCGGGGAGGAGAACTCCACCAGGACCTTTCCGTCCCGCTGCTCCACACCCATCCTGTCGGAGCGGAGCTGCGCCTCGGTTCTATCCAACAGCTCCGAGGAATCTAGATGGAAGTTGAGGTAACCAGGCCCCGCAACGTCCACTGCGTCTACGAGGTCGGTCTCCGGGAACTCCTCGGCCAGTTCCTCCGCGAGACTGCGCGGGTCGCGTTCCTCCGCGACACCCATTACTGGGAAGGCGAGGTCGCCGTGCTCTGGGTTCGGCGGGCGCTCGATGTCCCTCGACGAAACGCCGTCACCGACCAGATCCGACAGGATATCTGCTACGTGTTCTTCGGCAAGCTTCACAGTCACAGATGAAAGGGGAACTGATTCAAAAGGAACGAGAACAACAAGGTTGCATGGATTTGAAACTGATGGCTGTGGTTGGACTGGTTCTCTTGGTATCCGGTTGTACCAGCTCGACACAGACCATGGACGAGGCAGCAGATGAAACGCAGGAACCAGAGGCTCAGTCGCCTAGCGAAGAAACACCTGAGCAGTCCAGCGAGGACACGATGTCCGGAATGGATTCCGAGGACAGCAGCCCGCCCGCACCACCCACGCCGGAACCGTCTTCTTCAACACAGGAGAGCTCCGCATCAGGCGAGTCCGATAACACGATTACGTACACCTCTTCGGGCTTCCAGCCGTCCAGTATAACAACACAACCCGGAGAGACCGTTACGTTCGTAGATCAGACCGGAAACGGAGTCTGGGTTGGCTCCAACAACCACCCCATGCACAGAAACTACGATGGAACATCGACCGGGGAGCACTGCAACGGAGGACAGAGAGTAGGGAACCCGTTTGATTCGTGCGCAGCGGTGTCGGAGTTCTCGTTCACATTCAACGAGGCCGGGGAGTACGGCTACCATAACCACCGCGGACCCGGCGACCAAGGGACCGTAGTGGTGGAAGAACAGACGTAGAGCTAGGTCACATCCGAGCATCTAGATACATCAGAAGCAGGGAAGCCAGAGTGTGTCGTTTGTATGGATTCAATTTGTGGCCGAATCATGGGAGAAGGTGTACGATATTCGTCTAGACGATGTTCTCCTAGATTCGGGCACCTGAGGTATTAACACCGGCATCGAAAAATTTGTGATGTGAGACTGTCGGACTGGATAGAGAGAATTGACCTACAAGAGGAGATACAGGAGGTCTACGTCCACAGCTTCCTGTTCAAGCTCGCGGTCCGGCTTGTCTCGATCTTTCTGCCTCTGTATCTACTGAACATAGGTTTAGATCCATTGGGGGTAGTGCTGTTCTTTGCAGCCTACTACGGAGTTAGAGTGTTTGCGAGCCTGCCGTGCTCGTGGATTGCATGCAGGATTGGGTATAAGAGGGCGTCTCTGGCGGCTTCACCTCTTCTACTGATGTTCTACCTTGTGTTGCGGAGTCTGGAGTCAGGAGGACCTGAGCTGTATGCTGTTGGAGTTGTGGGGTCCTTGGGATTCAATCTTTACTGGATGGGCATGAACCCGGAGGTGGCAACCAGCAGCCACTCCGGTTCACGGGAGAAGGAGACGGGTTACTTCGTCTCGATGTCGCAGCTCTCGTCTGTGATATCGCCATTTGTGGGCGGGCTGGTCCTAGCCACGTTCTCCTTCGAGGTCCTGTTCCTCCTCGCGGCAGGTGTAATGGCGCTGTCCTTCACACCTTTCCTGCTGTCATCGAAGCACAGCGGAAGGGTGAGGTACAATCTTTTGGAGTTCGTGCGAGGGATGGACAGGGCAGACATACTCACATTTCTGTTCCGGGGAAGTCTCGGGAGCGGCAGAAAGGTGGTGTGGCCGTTGTACCTTGCGACGATAATTGGCTCGGTGGGTATCGGAGGTAGTGGAAGCCTGATGGCCCTAGCATCCGCGGCCGTGAGCGTGGGTGTCGGGAAAACTGTCGACGACGGCAACAGAACGAGGGTGCTGGCTATCGGAGGGGTGGTTTCGGCACTGAGCTATGCGGGTATGTCTCTGGTCGCAGGCACCGGTACAGCACTCCTAGTCTCGGTATTGAATGGGTTTGCTACCACTTCCCTAACCGTACCGGTTTTCAGTAGAGCGCAGGATCACGCGGAGAAGCTTGAGACAGCCGAGTACTTTGCAGTAAGAGAGATGCTCTTCGGGGCTTCAAAGGTGGTGGTGCTGGGGATAGCGGCGGTGGCCTTTCAGCTTCTTCCACAGGACCCAGCCTTCACGGTTGGGTTCCTAATCTACGGGTTAGCATGTCTTTGTACTGCAGTATACGGTTCTAGGATGAAGTAGGGCGCAGCATTGAGTGGTGACTGTTCAGCGGGTTAGGGAATTTTTGGAGGAAGGTCAAAATGTTGGTTTCCAAGACCTTCCTCCCTTGATTGGTGGAGGCGGATGGAGGGTACTGTTGAAGTGTAAAGTGTTGTTTATAAGGCTAGTCCTGTTCGGTCTTGGAGAGCGCGTCCACTGACTCCAAGAACAGGGCTACAGCAACAGGGCCCGCTATGACCCCTACTGCGCCAACCGTCAGGACACCCCCTATGAAGCCCAGGAAGTACATAGCACCGGAGAGACCTGTGGTTCTTGAGGCAAGGCGCGGCCTGATTATGGCGTCCGGCAGGAGGCCGACAACGAACACACCAACGGTCATGACGACGATGGCCGCGGCGGTGCCGCTGGTCGCCAGCTCGAACACCGACAAGAGACCTATCACCGCGCTAGGCCCAACCACTGGTATGAACTGGAGGGCGCCCGATATCACCGCCAGGGAGAAGAAGGCGTTGTATCCCAGGAGAAAGAACACAGGCAGCGACACCACAAATGTGAGGGCGGCGGTCGCCGCCTGCACGACGTAGAGGCCGTAGAGGGTGCTGGCCAGCCGATGGCTGTAGGCGTCTAGAACAGGCTCTAGGTCGGCCGGCATCGCGTCAACAACGGTGGACCTGACTGCTTTTGGTCTGCTGAGAGCGGCGTAGACCAGGAAGGAGCCAAGAACCATCTTCAGTGACAGCGACGGAGAGGAGGATGCCAGGTTGAGAGCTGCGTTCGAAAGGTAGTCCTCTAGGGAGCTTGTGACCGTTGTGGTGTCTACGCTGTACGTGAAATCTAGGAATCTTAACCCGAACTCTTCAGGAAGATCCGTAAGGAAATCAAGGAAGACCTGTCTGCGGCTGTAGAGCAGGAAGAGTATCGGGGCGGCCAGCGCCGCGAGACCGAAGAATATACCCACTGTGAGTCCCGCGGCTGATAGCTTTGGTGGCACACCCCTGCTGTCGAGCCTTCTCCTGACGGGAACCAGGACGTATGCCAGGGTCGAGGCGAAGAACACTGTCCAGAAAACCTCGTGTAGCACAGCCGCCGCGGCCACGCCGGTCAACAGTACTGCGGCAGCTCTCAGCTCCCAGCCATCGAGGTCAAGCACACGACGGAATCCGTCCAGAATCAAAAAAGATTACGCATTGTCGCAACGCGGCGAGAAATACATTGCCAGATATAAGCGTTCGCTGGGTTCTGTCCAGTTGTGTCAGACACAGAGCTCTCGCGTTCGGTAGGAAAGAGAATACTACACGACAACTCGGAGAGACAGGTGAGCGCGGAAGCAGCCGACGAGCTGGTGCGAATACTCGAACTCTACGCAGGCGACATAGCCGAGGAAGCGGTGGCACAGGCCAGGGACGACGACAGAAAGACCGTTAGGCTCGAAGACATCGAAAGGGCGCTAGAGTAGCTTCGGCCTGTAGAAACGATATCACAGAGTCTGGTTGGCGCAAGACATCCAGCACCGAGTTGAATCGATTTAAGAATTGCTGACATACCTACCCATGGTAAGCGACGAGAACGAGGAGCTTCTGGACAGCCTTGTCGAACAGCTGGATATGGATGCTGACAAGGCGGAGGACGAGGTACAGGACAGAGTAGAGGAGTTCGAGGGAATGGTGTCCGAGGAGGGCGCCATCCACCTGGTGGCCAAGCAGCACGGCATACAGCTACAGGAGTCAAGCGGACAGGAGCTGAAGGCGGAGAACGTGGTGCCTGAGATGCGGCAGGCAGATCTGAAGGGAAGAGTCGTATCCGTGGGAGACGTGACCGAGTTCGACCGCGACGACGGCGAGTCAGGAAAGGTGGTCAACCTGACCCTCGGGGACGAGACAGGAACCGTAAGGATGTCGCTCTGGGACGAACAGGTGGAGATGACCGAGAAGATCGAGGAGGGTGACACAATCGGGATAGCGGGCGCCTACACAGTCGAGGACAACCAGGGCAACGCAGAGCTCCGGCTCGGGGACGATGCGAAGGTGAGCATGGTGGACGAAGAAGAGGTAGGAGAGGTACAACGGAGCTCCTCAGGTAGCACACAGGGACAGGCCAGCGAGGTCATGTGCCGAGGCGTCATGAACGAGAACACCAACTACACCGTCAAAGGCATGGTCGTCGCTGTCTACACCTCCTCACCTTTCTACAGGGTCGACCCGGAGTCAGGGGAGAGCGTGAGGGAGAACGACGACGGCGAGCACGTGACCGACTCCGGAAAGGTCGTGGAAGACCCGGGGTACCGGCTCGCAGTGCCCGCGGTCATAGATGACGGAACCGACAACATCCGCGCAATATTCTTCCAGGAACGGGCCAAGCAACTACTGGACCTGGAGGGCGAGGACGTCGGCGGAGACCACAAGGCCATAGAGAAGGCGGTGGACGACGCAATTGGCAAACGGCTCGAGATCACAGGACGCTCAAGCTTCAACGACTACTTCGGGCGCATAGAGCTCATCGCCAACGAGGTAGAGGAGGTCAACGCCACCCAGGAAATCAAGAGCCTAGTAGACGAGCTCGAGGCCTAGGCCCCCGGCAGTTTCGCGCAGCGACGCCGCCGCTTGATGGGGCTGTGGCGCAACCAGAAAGGTGCGTCAATCAACAGACTTAACGTTTACTCAACAGTGTATCAGTATGTCAGAAGAACTCGAACTCGAGGACCTGAAGGGAGTCGGGAGCAAAACAGCGGAGAAGCTGGACGAGGCCGGACTAAACGAGGGAATGTCGATCGCAACGATGTCAGCTGGAGAGCTCGCGGAGAAGGCGGACCTCGGCGAGAGCAGCGCACAGACCATAATTACGTCAGCCCGGCAGAAGGTGGACGTCGGCGGGTTCGAGACCGGGATGGACAAGCACGAGCGCCGCAAGGGAATGAAACGCATAACCACGTCGTGCGAGGCGTTCGACGAGATACTCGGCGGCGGAATCGAAAGCCAGTGCATCACGGAGTTCTACGGGGAGTACGGATCCGCCAAGACACAGATAAGCCACCAGCTCGCCGTCAACGTCCAATTGCCGGAGGGCGCCGGAGGTATGGATCGCGGCGCCGTATACATCGACACAGAGGACACTTTCACGCCGGAGCGAGTCGAGCAGATGGCCGAGGACAAGGATCTCGACCCGGAGGAGGTACTGGAGAACATACATGTGGCGAGGGCTTTCAACTCCGACCACCAAGTTCTGCTGGCGGAGGAGGCACAGGACATCTGCCAAGAAAACGACATCGGGCTCGTAGTGGTTGACTCGCTGACAGCACAGTTCAGAAGCGACTACGTCGGTAGAGGTGAGCTCGCGGAGCGCCAACAGAAGCTCAACAAGCACATGAACACGCTGCTCCGCCTCGCCAACAGCCACAACGCAGCGGTCGTCGTCACCAACCAGGTCATGTCCAACCCCGACCAGATGTTCGGCGACCCCACCAAGGCCATCGGCGGCCACATCGTAGCCCACAACTCCGCCGTCCGCCTATACCTACGGAAATCGAAGAAGGACAAGCGCATCGCCCGCCTAGTCGACAGCCCATACATGCCAGAAGGAGAGGCGGTCTTCAAGGTCAAGGACCGAGGAATAATCGGCGACAATTAGTCGGTAGCCCGTCGTCCAGAGCGCAAACAAAGAAATCGTCTGCGTGATGTCAGCGGCCGCGTTAGATAAAGACATCGAACCTAGCCTTGTGCATAACGGCGTATCCTGTGAAGAAGGTCAGATAGCCGACGGACAAAAGGGGAAAGCTACGCAGGTTTACACCGTACACACAGATAGGGAACGCGACTGCCGACACAAGAGCTCCGACGAGCAACATAAGGTATGACGTGTCTGTCTGCGCCAGATCACCGGCCAGGTCTTCGGAGTGCACCAAGTCCCCTGTCAGCATCTCGTGCGACTTGGAATAGCACAGCCAAGCCGCCAAAGCAGACAAGAATACCGGAGCCGGCGCAGCCTTGACCGAGAACCACGTACCGGAAGCCGTTAGGAACGGTACAGCCAGGTAGGCGGCAATCGCTTTAACCAGGGTAGTTCATTCCAAGAACCCCTTGACGTAGCTCTCGTGGCACACAAAGTAACCAGTCAGGACGCCAAAGGCACACACCGTTATCAGGAAGGGTGAGAGCGACTCCGCCGCTCGAGCACCCATTACCAAGCTGGCTCCCGTGAGCGCTGCACCCAGAAGGATTCCCGGTGCGTAGCGCAGCCTGGGAGTCTCTATCAAGATCTGTGTTTGCCGGTTGCCACTGAGTACGCGATCGGGAAACCGGCCACTGATACCGATGTGAGTAGCATGTCGTACTGGAAGACCGATACACCCATAGATGATCCGGAGGCAGCCATCATGAGGCTTCCTACGGCGTACGATACTCGACCTGTCATCGTAGACCTCCGCCGAAACTAGATGATGTCGTCTTCCGAGACTATGACGAAGTCGCCCATGCTCCGGACGGCTGAGAAAGGTATGATGTTGCGGCCCTTGCGGTCGTCTTGAAGCTCCTTGTCGTCGAGGTGGTCGGTGGTATCGGTTATCAGCAGGTTCATTAGCTCTCCTGTGCCGGCGACGAACGACATGTCTTCGACCTCGCCGAACCGTTTTCCGTGCTCTTCCGAGACTATGGTCTTCCCGATCAGCTCTGTGCCTCGCGGCCTCTGTGGCATATGTACAGTGTCGTCGCCGGTGGTTAAAAGAGTGCTACACGGCTGCGGCACAGATATATGAAGAACGGAGGTGTTCGGTTCGACTGTGAGAGGGTTTTCGGCCATCGAGGTGAGCGGCGGGCTCGCGGACGAGCTCCTCCGGGTGCGCGAGGCCGTCGACATAGGTTTCTCGCCGGTTAGGAAGCAGGATTTCCATATTACGCTGCAGTTCTTCGAAAACCTCGGTATGGAAGATGCAGAGCGGATAGCGGAGTCAGCCCGGAAAGCGGACACCGAGCCTTTTGAGGCCGAGGTCCGCGGCCTCGGAGCCTTCCCATCGGAGGAACACATCCGGGTGGTGTGGGCTGATGTTCTGGGACAGGAGATGTTCGACCTCAAGAACACCGTATCCGATCACAGAGTGGAGGAGGACAACAGCCACGAGTTCCACCCCCACATAACGCTTCTCCGGGTCAGCGAGGCGGCTCCAAGGCAGAGAAGGAAGCTCCGGCGCAGCCTGGAGGAGTTCGGAGACCACCACTTCGGGACGCTGGAGGTGGATCGCCTCAAGGTGTTTGAGAGCGACGATGGCTACCGTGAAATCGAAACAGTGAGGCTGTGAACAGGGAGAGACTGTTCAGGCTCTGCGCCTTGCTGGCTGGCGTCGGTCTCGTGGTGCTCTACGCCGCTGACCAGTATGTCGAGACACCATATGTCGACCTCCAAGAAGTGGACCGCGGCGACGCCGGGAGAAACATCCGGGTGAACGGAACCGTAACGGAGACAGGCGTCTCCGGCGACACCGAGTTCTTCACGCTGCGGGACGGCAACTCATCGGTTCAAGCCGTCTCGTTCTCCCGCGTCGGGGTCAGCGAGGGAGACAGGGTGTCGGCCCGCGGACACGTTTCCATGTACCACGGCAAACTAGAGTTCATAGTCGAAGAGACTCAGAAGTAGTTCTCCATCTCCCCCGTCAGGTTCTCGAGATAGTCAGCTGTCTCCTCCATGTCGCTTGGGTCGACGACCTCCGTAGCGGAGTGCATGTTGCGGAGAGGCACCCCGATACTTCCCGTGGGTATGCCCTCGCGGACGAGGTATATCTTCGCGGCATCGGTAGCGCCGCCCTCGCCGACCGCGCGGTTGAAATCATGTTCCTCCTGTTCAGCGGTCTCCACCAGCCACTCCTTCACCGGCTCCGGGGTTATCAGCCCGCGGCCTTCTCCCTGTATCAGGGTTATCTCAAAGCCGCCACCGAGTTCCAGCGAGGACTCTGTCTCCTCTACACCAGGCACATCACCGGCAATAGCCACGTCTACGGCCAGGGCGACATCCGGGTCGATGCGGAATGCGGAGGTCTTCGCACCCTTGAGTCCTACCTCCTCCTGGACGGAGAAGACAACGGCGAGCTCGTAGTCTTCATCGAAGCGCTCCAGCATGTCGACACCAAGCGCACACCCCACGCGGTTGTCCATAGCCATGCCAGTCACCTTACCGTTCACCTCTGCTGGCTCTCGGTCGAACGTTATTCTGTCGCCCACGCGGACACCCATCTCATCAACCTCCTCGCTGTCCTCCGCTCCGACATCTATGAACAGCTGCTCCTTCTCCGGTAGTTTGTCCCTCTTTTCCTTGTCCATCAGATGCGGCGGTTTCATCCCAATGACGCCCGTAACCTCGTTGCCGGATTCGGAGTGAACCGTGACGCGCTGATTCATAAGGGACTGTATGGTGACACCGCCGACCTTCGAGAACGAGATGAAGCCGTTATCGTCCACATTCATCACCGACAGACCGATCTGGTCCATGTGGACCGACACCATCAAGGTCTTGTCTCCGTCTCCCTTACGAGCGATTAGATTACCCATGTCATCGGTCTCAACGCTGTCAGCCTTTTGTTCGGCGTGTCCGCGGATTGTTTCCCGGATTTCGCTTTCCTGTCCGGAGACCCCGGGCGTCTCCATCAGTTCCTTCAGAAGTTGTTTCATGTGTGACACTTGGGTCGCTTGGTTTATAGCGGTTCGGAGGCAATACTACTGTCATGCTGAAGTACATCCTCGTGGGATTGTTGGCGCTGCCGTTCGTTGACATGTATGTGCTGTTCGAGGCGGCGAACGCCATCGGTTTCCTCGAGGTACTGGGTATCGTGGCGGTGACGGGCATAATCGGTGCTTGGGCTGTCAAGAGGGAGGGAGTCCAGGTGCTGCTCCGGCTCCAGAGCTCCGTGACCGCAGGAGAGGCCTCCGGAAACATGATAGAAGCAGTCCTAGTGACACTCGGCGGCCTCGCGCTCGTCACACCAGGGTTCCTAACCGACATCGCCGGTGTCCTGATGGTCGGGAGGCCGACGCGCCAAAGGATAATGCTGAGCATAAGAGAGAAGTTCCGGGACAACATCAGATTCCAGTTCCAGAGCGTCTAAAACCAGACAAGATGTCATTCCTGCGGTAGACGTGTAGCTCACCCTCCATGCAGAGATATCTCAATTGCCTTCTACCACGAGTACGCGAAACCAGGCTCCGAGGACTCCCAAATATCTATAGGCCAAGTAGTAGGAGTGAGGCTTGCTCGGGGAGCGAAGAGAGATGTGTTTGAGCCGCTTGAGCGCTCGGGGAACGACGGTTTCCTGAATTCAGGTGGCGATGACTGACATGTCCTAACCAGCAGGGACGAGCGACACGTAGACAGCCCTCCTTTGGTGTGTGGTGTAGTTAACTGGCAGGTACAGAGCTGTGTTTCACGCTACAGATACGATGTAGTTTGGCGCAGCGAGGCCAGCATCGACGCGGCAAGTACTCCAAGCGAAAGCTCGGACGGCACCTCGAAACCAAACATCGACAGTGCTATCAGCGACAACACCAGGCCACCGCCGTATCTCACGTATCTCAGTTCAAGGCTCCTGTCAGCCAGCGCCGACGCACCGTAGAGCGTAGCAAGCGCCACAGCCGCCGTTCCCACGCCAGGGACAACGTACTCCAGGCTGTAGGTCAACGCCGCCGGATCCCGGAGCGACACGAAAGCTCCCGTAACAACGACCGCGGGAACCGACAACCTGTCGCTGTACCTGAGACCAGCCATCTGCGCTGCTATAACCAGGAGAGCGAGGCCCGCGGCCTGCTTCATCGTCGACAGCACCAGCACCTGCTCAAGCACCGGCGCAACCAGAGACACCAAGGCCGCACCCCCCAATAGGAACGGCGCCACCACCCTCACCATAGATCTCGCCTCCTCCGCGGAGTCGCTGTGGCTGAACAGAACCGCGAGGGCTCCCGCACCGGAGAAGACCGTTACAGCCACCGACAGCACCGAAGAAAAGGTCTCCAGGGCTCCCGAGACAAGCAAGGTGGCGAACACACCGTCCACCAAAGGAAGACACAGAACGAGCAACAGCCGTGAAGCGCCGTCGTCGAGTTGTTCCAGAACCATGCTGAGAAACACCGGGAAAACATGTTCGCAGGCTCTGGGACCTTACACAAAGATTTGCTTGGTCCCAAAAGTGTGTTGGAAATTCGCATTCGACGGCAGCATAGAGACTCGGCGGACACTCGAACACTGCGAAATATGGTGCCACCGAGTGAAGTCCATTCACCTACACTGTAAACAACATCTAATAAAAAGCCCCTACTCCGGTCTAGCAGAGAGCTCGCTCCTCAGAGTCTGTCGAGGAACACAGGCTTCCCGGAATCCAGCATCAGGGTGTCATCGAAGTAGACAGTGGGTTTTTCGCAGACTGTGTCGTGGTGGAGCGGTGCGTTTACCTCGCGCGGGTCGTTGTCACCGGGTACATAGCTGGAGTTGTCCCCAAAGGCGAAGTGGACGGTTCCAAGCACCTTCTCGTCCTGGAGCGTGTTTCCGACCAGCTCGGCCTCTGGATTGGTTCCGAAGCCGAACTCCGCCATGTTCCGCGCGCCCTGCGTATCGCCGAACCTGGCCTCGAGCTCGGAGCCGTCGTTCCCAGGGCTCTCGGCGGACACAACCTTGTCTTCCTCTACCTCTACCGTGGTTCCGCGCGGCGCAATCGGGAAGTGATCGATGACCAAGGTTCCACTCATGTTCACCGGCACGCCAAAGGTCTCTCCCGCCGGCAGGTTTCCGTAGTCACCGGAATCTCGAACCATGCCTGTACCGGGCTCGTAGTACTTGATCTGAACCTCGAAAGATACATCGGTTCCTGACGGAGTCGTGACCCTGACCTCTGTGGTGTCGTGGAGTGCCTCGTAGATCGCCTCCGAGTTCCGCTTCACCTCCTGCAGGTCGGCGGTTAGGGCCTGGTTCCATACTTCGCGGGTTATGCTTGGGAGGGTGACGACGCGGGCACCGTGCTCGCACGCCTCGCGCCGCGCATCCGTGTGCGTCAGGGACTTAACGGTGGGCGCCACTACAACATCGAAGTCCTTCATCGCGTCCGTCACATGCTGTGGTGGCTCTGCACCCTGTGTCTCCGGCTCCTCAAAGGTTATCGCTTCGACCTCCTCGGTTGCCTGTTCTGCGCGGTCGACCACCGCCTGTACCATCGCTTCGTCGTTTGAATCGTTCAACACCAGCACGGACTCGCCGTCCTGAACAGCGAGCGACTGGTCGATTATCGTCTCCGCTCCATCGCTGAAGTCCATATGTAGCACATATACTCGATGTTGAAAACGGTGCCGGAATAATCCGTGTTTGCCTCGGTGGCTCAGCCTGGCTAGAGCGGCTCCCTCGTAAGGAGCAGGCCCCGGGTTCAAATCCCGGCCGGGGCTCATAGA
>KB659956.1_pt90 | contig 14185 bp, 16 predicted proteins | sample 558768 | NCBI scaffold set KB644980.1 | reverse complement strand
GGACCTGCTTTCGGATTCGGGCTGATGTACAGTATGTACGACGACTATGCCACCCCGGAGTCAGCGTCTGCAGATCGCTGACCAAACTGCTCGCGATTACACTCTTGAAACGCCTCCCTGACGAGCTTTACGCGACGATCCCGAGTTGGACTTCGGATAACTATTCCCTCAAGTTGAACGTCATCTGCCAGCGACGAGGTGGGGAACGTGTACATCGTTGGGTCGAAGTCGCGTCAGACTGCTTGGGGATTGGTGCTGGGACAAAGGACACATCAATTGGAGCTTCATCAACGCGAAGTTGCTCAAAAATCGCCCATCTGTCTCATGATCGAGAAACCCCTCATGTGTCTCCTCGTATGGACTTCCTGACGGTACCATTGTCTTAACGTTGGCGTATGGGAGGATATCGAATCCCACCAACGCGGGAAGTTCGTTTGTGTCGAACCCATAATCAAGTGTTGAATACACGAGATTCTCGGCATAGATGATCAGTGGTCCGTCGAATGTGTCGTGTAGGTGTCGGAGAGGAGCCGTCTTAACACTCTCATGGAGACACCGTACTGCACGATAAAGTGCACCATCGATATTGGCGAGGACATCGCGATGACTACCGCGGATCTTCTTTCGCGTTCCAAAAACGAGGCTGCCATCTCCGGTAGCGGCTTCAATGACCGCCTCTGAGTACTGTGCTGCGTAGCGCTCATCATACAGTGTAAACCGGAACGAGTTTTCATCGACTTTCTCAGTAAGTGTGAGCGACTCGGAATCAAAAAAGTCCGACGGGACAACCGGATGATCGTAGCGCGGCACCTTCGGGTATATTTTCATGATCGTATGATTCACCTCAACCGACACAACTCGACGGAATGGCACTATATCCTGAACCAGGGATTGAGTTTTTTACAGTTGATCCATACGGACCGGACAACCGCCCCGTCACAATCCGGCATGCCCGGCAGATAGCCAACGAACGACTTATCGAACTGTTGCAAGCGTTTGTATATCCACCCAGCAAGAAATTCCCGTATCATTAATCCAATCAGGGAACAATCGCTTCTGACATCAAGAACAAAAAGACAATATCGATAATATCCTGTTCGAACGAACGTCGTTGTTGATATTGACTATTGTATCAAATCTCACTCAACCGTCACACTCTTCGCCAGATTTCGTGGCTTATCGATTGAGCGATTCATTCGGTCAGCCATGTGATATGCAACCAGTTGGAGTTGCGTATTTGCGAGCACTGGCGCTATTCTTGGATGGGTTTGTGGAATCTCAAGAGTGTGATTAGCGTATCGTCTGACTTCCGATTGCCCGTCAGTAACCGCAACCACCGGGGCATCGCGTGCTTGGACCTCTTTGATATTGCTGATTGTCTTTTGAGCGCGCTCTCCATTGCCGGTGACAACTGCGAATATCGGTGTCCGCTGTGTAACAAGCGCAAGTGGACCATGTTTGAGTTCGCCGGCTGCAAATCCCTCAGCATGTTCATATGTGATTTCTTTGAATTTGAGTGCCCCCTCTAGTGCAACAGGTCGGTGAAGTCCACGACCAATGAAGAAGTACGCATCATAATCGACATATTCCTCAACGACTGATTTTGCAGTTGAATTATCGATAACTGATTGCAGTTGATTTGGGAGATCACGAAGCGCCGGAATCAGCTCACGCGTTGACTCCGACGTTCTCTTTGTACCGCTCGCACAAAGTCTTTCGACGAGGAGATTCCCGGTTGCGAGCTGTGATGAGAACGTCTTCGTTGCGGCGACGCCAATCTCTGGACCAGCACGGATGTACACCACATGATCACACTCACGAGCAGCAGTGCTTCCGACAACATTAGTCACTGCGAGTGTTGATGCCCCACGACGCTGTGCCTCCCGAAGTGCACTGAGTGTATCTGCTGTCTCCCCGCTCTGTGTGATCCCGATGAGCAGTGAATCAGAATCGAATGGGGCTGGTGCTGTAACATACTCACTTGCGAGATGCGCCTGTGCAGGCACACCGTGCGCCCTGAACAGTCGTGCTACGTACAATGCGGCGTGATACGACGTCCCGCATGCGACCAATTGAACACTCCCTGGCGAATCAATATCAGATAATTCCTCAAGCGACACGGAGCCACTCAACTCGTTGACGCGACCGCGGAGGCACTGACGGAGTGATGCCGGTTGCTCATGGATTTCCTTCGCCATGAAGTGATCATACCCACTCTTTGCCGTTTGGTCGGCACTCCACTCAACGGTCGTTACTGACGGGTCAACAGACGTTCCATCGCTTTCAGTTACCTCGACACCTGATGATCGCAGCGTTGCGAACTGACCGTCCTCAAGATAAATCACATCACGTGTGTATTCGAGAAATGCAGGCACGTCACTGGCAAGAAAGGCTGCGTCCTCATCAACGCCGATGACGAGTGGCGAGCCATCTCGTGTCGCAAAGATTGCATCATGGTTCTCAAAGACGACTGCAAGTGCGTAACTCCCCGTAATCCGCTCGACAGCGCGGCGAAACGCTGTCTGTGGATCGGCGCCGTCATCCCGGAATTTGCTGATGAGATGTGGCACAACCTCTGTGTCAGTCTCACTGACGAATTCAACACCATCGGCCTCAAGTTCATCTCGAATCGACTGATAGTTTTCAATAATGCCGTTGTGGACAACAGCAACGTCTCCGGTTTCATTGGTATGTGGATGTGCATTGGCGTCCGTCGGTGGACCGTGTGTACTCCATCGGGTGTGACCAATCCCAGCAGGTCCATCAAGCGTGTCTGAGCGTGCTGTAACTTGCTTTTGGAGTCGGTCAATCTCGCCCTCGCGTTTTGCAACCTCAATTCCACCATCAGCAACAGCAATCCCTGCGGAATCATAGCCGCGATAGTCAAGATTCGCAAGTCCATTCATCAATACTTCACGCGTTCCACCATCCGGATTAACACAGCCAATGATTCCACACATTATCGTAGCACCTCCGCCTCGTTTGGAATGTTTCCATCAATATGAGCATTTGATTGAATCGTTGCCGCAGACCCGACGAGTGACCCAGATGCAACTGTCACACCACCACCGACCGTCGCTCGGTCAGCAATAACCCCGCCGAGGTCGCAGTCCTCGTGTACTTTTGTATCAATACGAATATCGGCTGGTCCCCCAGCAATAATGACTCCCGGACCAAGGTGAACACCCTGCCCAAGAACTGTATCAACGAGTGTTGCGTTCTGCCCAACTCGTGTGTCACTATCAACGAGCACGTTCGTCAGTACTGCACCCGCTCCGATTGTTGTGTTCTCACCGACAGCGACCCCGGGTCCAAGAACAGCCTGTGGTCCAACGACAGTGTCCGCACTGACGATAACGGGTGGACGGAGTGTTGCATCCTCGTGAATCGTTGCTGTCTGATCAGAGAACACGCCGGGTGATTGCTCGGTCGTCTCATTACCAATCCGGTCTTGATCGAACAAGGTCTGCATGACGGAAAGGAGGTCCCATGGATATGTTGCGTCCTGCCAGGGACTCTCGGTTACAACGCCACGAACAGCACTCTCATCCGTAGTGAGGTCGCGAATTGTCTCTGGAAGTGAAAGACGTCCTTGTTCTTGGAATGTCCGCTCAAGTGCAGCAAAGATTGACGGTCCGAACACGTACACGCCAGCATTGAGCAATCGATATTCATCATCAGCTGGCTGTTCAATGAATTCTGTGATGCGGTTGTCATTCAATTCAACAGCGCCGTACTGTGAGGCTTTCTCACTCTCAACAACGCCAAGCGTCGCCGTATCGGTCGCTGTATGTGATGAAGAGACAGTCTCAATCATTTTTTCCGTGACAATTTGATCGCCATTAAGCACAAGAAAATCAGTCTCAATCGTTTCATCCGCTTGAAGAAGTGCATGCCCACTCCCGAGTTGTGTGTGTTGGATATGATACGTAATCGGTCGGTTGCGGTATGTCGACCCAAAGTGGTTCTGAACCCGCGCACGTTGATACCCAACAACGAGGTGAATCTCACTGATACCAGCCTCAACAAGACTATTGAGTACGTGTTCAAGAATTGGAATATTACCAGCCGGTAACATCGGCTTTGGTCTGTGGGTTGTAAGTGGGCGGAGTCGGGTTCCCTCGCCCGCTGCAAGAATCACAGCGGTATCAATTGTCATATGTCATCTCACTCAGAGCAGTCACATGAATTTTGTTTTCACGCATTTTGATAATCACGTTTATTGACGGCAGCCAATTCGTTGTTGAGCCATCCCTACGAATTAGTCCATACTCGTGTTTCTATCACTCGTCTCAGAGACATCGGTATCAGACGGAGCATCTGCACGTCTCTCGGTGAGATACTCCCAGATCTCAGTGCATCCTGCGCCATCCTCAATTTCACTCAGGTGCGCTCTGTCATCGTGCTCTGCGGTCATCACGTGGCTATTCAACGACTGGTAACTTAATTCTACTGCCGTATTTACTCAGAATCTGAGTCACTATTGATTGTCGTAGATGATTCATGATTTCGACCCTGATCTGTCATCGTCCCCTACTGATAGTTGCTCACCACAAATACAATTCTTGAACCGCCTCGACTGTGACACAGATTCAAATAATATGTTTAACATAAAATATGCATATCAGTGTTATTTTGATTCGATACTCTGACACACTGTGCATAGTATCCTGTCACCACCGACTGAGAAACATCGACAACAGTAGGTATCTGAAACACAATCTATCGCATAACGACTGTGGCATCGCCTCATAGAGGGGCACGAACAGAATTCAGCAGATCACTTACCACAAATGAATGACTCTCACCAGCCATCAGAGCTTCTCGATGCGTTTGAACTGACTGAGTATGAAGAACAGGCTCTTCAGTCGCTTATTGAACTTGGTCGCAGCACTGCTCCGAGTCTCTCAGAAGCGACAGGGATCCCAAAAGCACGAGTCTATGGTGTTCTCGATGGGCTTTCTGATGAAGGCTTTATCAAAATAATTCCTGGGCGTCCAAAGGAGTATGAGGCGAAGCCACCAGCAGAGCTTCTTGATCAAGCAATCGAGAACGAACGACAGGAATACGCCTCATTCAAAAAGCAGATTGAGGATATCGAAGAAGAGTTCGTTGAGACACTCATGCCGATATATGAACGTGGACGCGATGAAATCTCAACAACCGAAGAGCTGTTCCACGTTGTCGATGTTGGGGAGCCGAGTGAGCGCGAGACTCGCTCAATCTATCGTGATGCGACAAACTGCGTTCATATCATTACGAAGAGTTTTGAGTACTTTGACGCGGTTGAGCCAGCAGTCACTGACGCGCTTGAACGTGGCTGTGAGATACGCGTGCTCTTCCTTGATCCAGAATTGCTCGATGAATCAAATCAAACCGATCAACAACGGATGCGTCAGCATCTCAATTCGTCATATCCAACAATCGAGTATCGATTTAGTGCAAAACGACTCCCATGGCGGGGGACGGTCGTCGATCCCAGCTTATCATATGACTCTGGAGCTGCCGTTTTGCTTGTTGAGGAAGAAGACATTCCATTGCACAATCGACAGGCAGCTATCACCGATAATGCGTCATTTGTTGCCGGATTAGAGCGATACTTTGACCTTATTTGGCAGTATGACACAGTGGATGACCACGCAGACCCATAGCCTGCGCATTATCCCCAGTCATGTGAACGGAATCGGTGACAATTGAAGCTCTATCACTCGGTGTTTTTCGTTTGCAGCAATCGCCTGATTGATGACTCGACTGTGTGTTGTGGCTCCCAGTTGAGTTGCTCACGTGCTTTTGAGATATCGACCTCAAACCGATCAACGAGTGTCTCACCACTTCGTGGGTTTTCAACAAGAGTGACGTCTACATCTGTGTCAATCTCTTCTTGTGCGCTTTGTCGAACCGTCTCGGCGACCGTCATGATTCCTGGGTCTTCCTTTGAGGCGATTTCGTACTTTTCGATGCCTGTTTCATCCCGGTTAAGTTGTTCTTGTAATCGCTCAGCACTTCGAACATATGCCCGGGCAACATCATCAACATGAATATAGTTCCGTGATTGTGTTCCTGGCTCGTATACTGTCAATGGCTTCTCGTCGAATACTCTGTTAACGAAGAAATTGATGACTGTTCCTTTCGAGACGCGCTGTCCATCGATTGTATGCTCCCCATATAGATTCGATTTGAGAAATAGATGCGCTGGGAAGGCATCCGCTGCAAACTCCTCGACAAGACGCTCGCCAATGAGTTTTGTTCGTCCATACCAGTTCATTGGATCACGACCGTCATCAACGCTGATTGGGAATGACTCCGGGTCACCAAGCACAGCCATACTGAATGGGAATGCAAGCGCTGCGCCGGTTTTTCGACAAAACCACGCCACGTTTGTCGTGCCGGTAACATTCACCTCGTACGCAAGATCAGCGTTCGTCTCACAGTCATCGACGCCGCTCACTGCTGCGAGATGTAACACGATATCTGACCCGGTGAGCGCATCCTCCAGTGCAGACCGATTTCGAACATCGACATGTATGACGTCCGTCTCACCCATCTCGCGCACGTCACCAAGATAAAAATTATCAATGGCGGTGAGCGTCCACTCTGGGTGTGCCTCTTGAAGTAATTTAACTACCCGACTTCCAATGTATCCTGCTGCACCGGTTACTGCGACGTGCAGTGAGTTATTCTGTTCCGTTGTCATAATCCCTGCTCCGCTGTGATTGTCCGTGATTCCATTTGTGTGAACTGCGTTGCAAGTTCTGTAATTCCCTCTCGAAGAGTATATTTGGGTTGGTATTTTGTTTCACCGAGTCGGTCAAAATTCACGTGATACGACGGTCCAGGATGTTCATCCCGGAGATATGTTATCTCGAGTGTTTGATCAAGTTCCTCGCGGACGGCTTGCGCAATTGTCTCGATCTGGAAGTTTTGTGTGCTCGCTCCAACGTTATAGCAAAATTGTGACCATTGCTCTGGATTACATGCAGCATGTGCGTACGCCCGTGCTGCATCATGCACATGAATGAATGGTCGCCAGTTGCTTCCATCGCCATACACGGTCAACGGACGGTTCGTCAGCGCACGGAATACAAAGTGATTCACAACAAGATTGAATCGAATGCCTGGTGCATAACCGTAATTGGTGCTCATCCGTAATGCAGTCCCGTCGAGATTGTACGTATCGACCGCATCCCGTAGGAGGGACTCCGCTTTGAGCTTTGATTCAGCATACGGATTGAGCGGGTCTGGGTCAGTGTGTTCAGTAATTTCTGTCTCGGCGGCACGCCCGTACACGTTGCACGATGAGGCAAACACGATATTTTTGACACCAAACTTTCCTGCTGCACGGAGCACGTTTTCTGTGCCGTCATAGTTGATTGCGAACGTTTCCTCACGACGATCATGTGTGCTTGCTGCTCCAGTTATTGCTGCAAGATGAATGATTGTTTCAGCACCACGAACTGCGTTTTCAACATCGCCGTATTGTTGGATATCTCCACGGATGAATGATAATTTATCAGTCGATCCCAACCCTGTTGCAAACAGATTCTGTGGGGAACTCGAGGCAAAACTATCGAATACAGTGACATGGCTCACAGAGTCATTTTGGAGCAACTGTGGAATCAGCGCGCTTCCGATATAGCCGCATCCTCCTGTGACGAGCACATGCCCTGCGCTTGCGCTGTTCGTGGTCACTCCGCTTCCTCCGCTAATCGGTCCTCAAGCACGCCAGGAAGGAATCGATCTTCATGTGATTTGATACGCTCTGTGCAATCTGTAAGCGTTTCAAACACCTCGCGAATTCCCTCTTCAAATGTCACAGACTGACCGCCAATCAGATTCGCATATCGGTCATTTTCAATCTCCATTTTGTGTGTCTCATCCTCATCCCGTGGGTTTTCGAAGTGTTCAACATCGGTATTGAACCCGAATTCTGTGGCAACATCAGCAATAGTCGTTCCCATCTCGACGATTGAGATTGGTCGCGTCACCTGATTGTAAACAACATGATCATCTAGTCGTTCATCAGGCTCAGTGACTGCTAACCGAGTCAGCCCCTCGACAGCATCCTCAAGCGAGATGAATGGCTTCCGCTGTTTTCCTTTTCCATACACCGTAATTGGGTATCCAGCAACCGCTTGTGCGGCAAATCGATGTGCAACGACACCAAAGTAATAATCGAAATCAAACCGAGTCATGAGTCTATCGTCCGCTCTGGTTTCTTTTGTTCCAGCTCCATACGTGATTGCAGTGCGAACATCACTAATCGGGATATCGAACTGACTATGTGCAAGACGAAGATTAGCAGCGTCGTGGCTTTTCGTCATGTGGTACCAGGATCCCGCCATCGCTGGGAATGGAACCTCATCACGACTGTCTTGATGTTCCATCACTGTACCACCCTCTGGGATTGGGAACTCGGGAGCGCCATAGACACCTGTTGTGGTCGTTTCAATGAGGTGTGTGTCGACAAGGTCGTTTTCATGTAAGCCAAACACGAGATTCCGCGTTGCCTGCATATTATTTTGCTGTGTATAGTTCGCCCGCTCACCATTAATCTGTGAATACGGCGCGGACGGTTGTGCCGCAGTATGCACAATTACTTGTGGTTCGTGGATTTGGCACAATTCATCCACAAATGAGCGGTCAGTGAGGTCGCCCTGGACGAATGAAAGATTTCTCAGCCCGTGAACTTCCTGAGCGGCGGTGAGTCGGGTTTCCATTGAGGCGATAGGTGTTGCTGACACAGAGCCAACTTCGGAAACCCACTCTCGACGAGCGAGATTATCGACAAGAAGCACGCGATCGTCTGTCTCTGATGCAATCCGAAGCCCAGTCGGCCAGCCAAGATATCCGTCGCCGCCAGTGACAATGATCGACATTAGTTACTCAAACTCTGAGTAACAACGCTCGCATTAAAATATTGTGTAATCGATAACGATGAGAAAAAACCGCCGCAAATCGTGTCATTGATCCATTAAATAAGACGAGGATCACAGTTCGCGGACTCGGGGCGACAGTCACTGCGATGGTTGGTGCCATTATCCGGGCTGTGGAGCAGGGACTTGATCCGGAAAGAAGCGTACACTCTGAAATCCGAATGGACTCTCATGAAGTTTATATGACTGAGAACCCCCGGGAACAAGCCCACTCGCTCATCGATAACGGCGCTGAATACATATCATAACGCTCGCGATACTGGCTATGGGTTTGGGTAACAAAAACATCGATAGTCGTCGTTTCTGTCGCTGTCTCAAGGAGACAAGCCACCTACAGACACAGCAATAATTTTTCAGAGAAGTATATTATGTGAGGAATCGAACAATTGATTATGGCTCCTGGCTTCAATCATGAGACGCTCACTCGCGCACGTGACCAGTAGCGGGATTCAACGACTACATTAGAGCACGTCCACCAGACAATTGAACAAACAACATCGCCGACAACCGCGAGCGACATTGCTAATAAAGCTCTGGTAAGCGAACCGACCGCTTCAAGCGTGAAGTTGAAAAAATAACGCCCGTCCGGTAGACTGATCGGAGTAGGACGCTCCTAGGAGGAATACACCATATGCACACGCTCAAAGTTACCATCGGCGAACGCGACCGCCTCTATCAACGCATGCGTAGTCGTATCAAAGCCGCTCAGGGGGGTGAAGATCTTGATGACGCCCAGCCGATACTGAACTTCGGTTCGTACACTGAACTTAGCCGGCTCCTCAGTCCGAAGAACTTGGAGCTGTTAGAGGTAATATCCAAGCATGAACCTGAAAGCATCCGCGAAGCCGCCGAACTGGTAGACCGGGACTACAAGCAGGTTCATCAAAACCTCTCTGAACTTGACGATATCGGTGTTATCGAGTTCGAGGTTGACGGGTTAGGCAACGCCAAGAAACCGAAACTGAGGTATGACGGTCTCGAAATTGACATCTCTTTTGCGAGATCGAATGAGAATGTTGGCACGGCAGCGCCGTAACGTAGTTTAGACTACTGCAGTCTGGACTGCGATAGCTGAGAATATGCGATCAGCCTGCCGACGGATTGAGACAGGTGGTGTGTGCTAGTGCTGGTATGGACGCAGTCATTCCCGCTGCCGGGCGGGGCAGCCGACTCGGCGAGCTGACGGCAGACCGACCAACGGGCTGGTCACTGTTGTCGGGTACGAAGCGGCCCAGATTGTCGACCGGTTCGGCGACGCCTTCGCAGGCGTCCCGATCGTGCCGTGTTCGTCCATCAGACGTACGCTAACCACGAGTTCAGTTTCATCGACGCGATGACCGTCGCGATGACCGAATACCACAAGATGAATAAGATGTTGAGTTTTGACGACGACTTCGACGGGGTCGTTCTCCGACTCATTCCGGACACACTAACGTTTCAGTAAACGGCGAGGATTCTACCGCAGCGATGTCGCTACCATTGACACAGACACAAAACTAGAAGCCAACGGCTTCAGCCATTGAGGGATCCGACTCAGACCGCGGCATCGCTTCGAATTCAGCGACCTCACCGATCTCTCGACACGAGCGTACTGCCGCTGCCAGGCGACCGCCGGGAACAGGTCGTGTCGATCAAACAGCGCTCGCGCCTGCGAGGTGATCAGATATAGTTACATGTATTTTGAATCACACCGAGGCAGCATCCCGCCCTGCAGTCTCCCGGAGCGGGAGTTGGATGTTAATTTCGTTGTATGGGACGATGGGACGCTTGGCTCGCCCCTCAGCAACGAACTCAACGACATCGTATCCTTCGAGCCGTTCGAGATTTTCCGAAACTTGTTTGATGTCTCGATCAACGACCCGAGCGGCCTCGCGGATGCTCGCGGGCTCTTCTTGTGCAATCGCCTGAAGAAGGTCGATAGCGCGCGGTGTGAAGACCTGTGCCAGCTGGTCGGTAGTTTCGAAACTTAGACGATGGGGAGCCTCCTCTCCAACTGCGTCGCCGGCGAGTGCCTGCGTGAATGCCTCGGCAGTGCGTTGCTGGACGGCACCGATCGATTCAATAGTCACAATAAGGATGTTCTGTGTCATTGGTTGTTGTCGTCCTGTGATGGCTTTTCGTCGCGCAACTGTTCAATCTCTGTCCAGAAGCGCTCTTGGACCGCCCCGTAGCCGGGAAATCGGTAGTCGTCGTCAAGTCCATTGGACGTGTGTCGTTCGTGGACGTCGTGGGAGTTGTCATACCGTATTAGCGTCGTCTCGTCTTCAGTACCGAAATGAAGCCGGTACTTGACACCATCCGGGAATTTCTCCGACTCCGGCACGCTCAGCACGCGGACACGGAGAACGGTGCCATCCGCAAACCGCCGTTCCGTGTCTTCCAACACACGCACGTCGTTGGGTGCCATCGATATCTGATGTTTCGTACCACATCATAGTAGCTGTTGCGGTATACAACAGCATATAGGCTACCTCAAGAGAGGTATCAACTCGTGTTCGACAGGCTCCCTGGTTTTCTCAACACAAGCGCATTTTAATGATCAATGGATTGAGGTTGCCGGTGTGTCCCAGTCCTCGTATGAACGCGGTCATCGCGGCCGCCGGACGAGGGAGTCGGCTCGGCGAACTGACGACGGACCGATCGAAGGGGCTGGTCGAGGTCGTGGGACGACCCCTGCTCGCGCACGTCTTCAAGAGGGCAGTCAACGCCGGGGTCGATGAGCTAGTCGTGATCGTCGGGTACGAGGCGGCCCAGATTGTCGACCGGTTCGGCGACGCCTTCGCGGGCGTCCCAATCACATACGTCCACCAGCGCGAGCAGCTGGGGCTCGGGCACGCCGTGCTTCAGACGAAGCGGCACGTTGACGGAATCTTTCTTCTTTTGAACGGCGACAACGTCTTCGCAGGGAGCGTCGCGCCCGTGGTGGAGGAGGTCTCACCAGAGGTCGCAGCGACGACCGGCGTGATCAAGACGGACGATCAGGGGCGCGTGACGGGGATGGTCGAGAAACCGGTCGAGCCGTCGTCGACGCTCGTGACGACTGGGTGTTACGTGCTTTCGATGACATCTTTCACGCGTGTGCGCTGCTCTGGCCGTCGGCTGAAGGCGAGTACCAACTGAGCGAGGCCGTGGGACTGTTGATCCGAGCGGGGTACGACGTGGCGACGGTTCGGGTAGATGAGCGCGTAAACATGAACACGCTCGCGGAGGTGGCACGGGCGAGCGAGACGGTGCGTGGGGAGAGCAGAACAAATAGAAACGGGTGATAGATATCTACAAGCCCTTGAATATATATTTTCCAGAGAATAGAAGCTTCCATGTCGAACGAAACGGACGCTGCCGATTCAAACGCTCCCTCGATGACGCGAGGTGAGCGAGTTCGTGCGGCCGCGCGAACGCTCCGAACGCCCCGAACCGCATCGTGGGTAGCCGAAGAAACAGAAACCACGACGAAGACGGCCCAGAAGTACCTCGATCAACTCGTCGAAGACAACGTCTTACAGAAGACCGACCGCGGGAGCCAGACGCTCTACTGCGTCGATCAACTGATGGCGAGCTATCGCGAAGTCGCGACCCTCCAGCGCGAGCACGACCGGGAAGAACTCGCCGACGCCCTAGAGTCGATGCGGGCGCGGATCGCAGAGTGGGAAGCCGAGTACGACGTCGAGTCGCCGAGTGAACTCCTCGCGAGTGTCGCTGACGTCGATACCCCTGACGAAGCTGAGAGACGGCGTGAGATCGCCGGCGAGTGGGACCATCTCGCTGACCGGTTACCGATTATGAAGGCAGCGCTGAAAGAGTACGACTGGGCGACCGACCGAGACGAGGTTCCGGTCTGAACGATGGGGTTGCCAGGGATAATCAACGTGTCTGTTTATACCGGGCTTCGTGATGTCCTGAGTCGACATCCCAAAATTACGACTGTTGGCTTTGAGCCGGACAGTATCTCGAAAGAATACATTCGAGCGAGTATTGCTCCCGACCGGGTTGAGCCCCCTACTGGTCCAGAGCCCCCACTACTCGAAGTGGAGTGGCGGTTTCGACGAGAGACGGAATCCTATCGAATCCACTACGTGGACCCAAACACGGGCTTCAACTGTGGGTGGCACCGCGACGAGGATCATCCGGACCTCGGCTCGATACACTTTCAGTACGAACACCGAAGCACAAGGGAATCCGATCGGATACGCGCAGAATTCACGAAATCTGTTCCGACAGAAATTCTGTGGACTGCGTTTCATCGGCTGTTCGAAACGAAGATACCAGCATATACGTCGACTCGATAGTCGATTTTCGTGAGTATGCGGGACGAACCCCTGACACCTCACCGCGTCGAGTGATTTTTTACTGGGGCAGTAGTCAGCCCTCACACCCCACCGTGTCGGGTGTTAGTTCAATTCACTTGGCACAGATATACACACACTCGGTACCGAGTGAGATTACTGGTCTCAACAGTGGATTCCTTCAGTAGTCGCACACATCGTCCCAGATGATCGTCGACTGTCCGTTTGGTGTTGGTCATGCGGGTTGGTCGTCGCTGGCGCCATGGAGACACACACCACGTACCGAGTGTGGACGCCTGACTCGTTACTGCCGATCGGGATCCTTCATGACGATCTCAGGTGAGCGCAGAAGCCGGTGGACGCGATAGCTTCCCTTCTTATGCCCACCGCCGGTATGTTCGCTTTCGTTGGAACTCACTTGGTATGGGTGTGTCTGTGAGCACATAGTCTGGTCGGGGTGTCGTCCTAACTGAACTGGGTCACACTGACTGCGTTGAACTGGTCCGGCAAGTGTTACTCAGTACGACGTGTGTGACGACGGTTTGACGGGGGTTCATCTCTCTATTTCACTCGGTACAAGATGTATCCCTCGTACTGTCCGCTGGAGGACCAGACGTTACCTAGAAGTTCGATATCGACCTCGGTATCGTCGACGCCGTGGTTCGGGACTTCGACGCCATCGCGCTCCCGAAGGGCGCGGCAGCGCGGATAGTGAGTTCGGTCGGTTTCGTTCGGCTGGTCTCCAGAAGATATCGTCCGAACTCTTGACACGGTGGGGTGGGGGTGACGATGAACGCGACGAAGGCGCAGTCGGTCTTCGGTCTGTGCGACGCCGAGAGAAGTGTGCGATTCGGATACACCGTGTGGAATGCTCTTTTATCGACGAGGTGTGTGAGGTGATTGGCTACAAGCCCCCCGCGAACGAACGCGGAGCGCGCTGTTTCGACTGTCGAAGGAATCAACTTTTCA